>Ga0115554_1000785_pt1 | contig 22476 bp, 20 predicted proteins | sample COGITO_mtgs_1104_3_FD_87283 | JGI IMG/M metagenome (GOLD analysis project Ga0115554, IMG submission 87283) | Pelagic marine microbial communities from North Sea - COGITO_mtgs_110404 | ecosystem: Environmental > Aquatic > Marine > Epipelagic | place: Germany:Helgoland, sampling site Kabeltonne... | reverse complement strand
TGTGCGTGTGCGTGTGCGTGTTCAGTTAGCCCCCATTCACTTGGTTGTTGTACAGAACAGCCCAATAAAGCAGCTCACCTGTATTTCCAAGCATCGTATGGAACCAGCAATGCTTGATGGAGCACAAATCCAACACAGTCATTCAAGAACTGACTGTCAGAGAAAGCACCATGTCCACACTCATGAGCGATTACCCAGTGGCCTGTAAGCACACACCCCATCCAGAAAGCATACAAATTCCACCCAACCACGTACTTTAGGCCCTCCAATGTCAAATAACTTGCTGGTGGATTCACAGAAAGAAATGAGTAGGCAAGGAACACGCACAGAGCAGCATAGGCTGTATCTCGAGCGATGTACGCGAAGCCATGTAGTGCAGAACGCTCAAAACAGTGCGCAGGGATCACAGCCTTTTTTTCAGGTGATGATGTGGCAAGTTGTTGAAAACAGCGATGACGATTAGAAAAAATTTCTACAGGTGGCACAACTACACACAGTTTTTCTCGACCAAAAACACAAAATAAGCGCATGAAATGCTTACCTTAACATCTCCTTTCGTTGGAAGTTGCTCAGACATCGTCTTCGGGTCGAAACTGGAACGCCAAACTTGTTTGGGTCCCGAGGTGGTGGCGCCCAGTTTTCTTCTGTCGGCCCCCTCTTTGGTCACATTATTTCGTATCGTGATACACATGATTGGAGTGAGGATTAATCCCGCAATGTGCTTTTAGACGCGACAAAATTAGTAGGGTAAATTTTTTTGTTCTGACGCGCTCTTCTTTCGCGAGAAAAAATGAAAAAATGAAAAGTCGAAAATTGTGAGTAAACTTGGTCAGTGTTCCTCAGTTCAAGTAAAAAACCGTCGAAAAAGCAGCCAAAGCCTCAAAAAGGTACTGACTCCTCTCGTGATTTCTCGTCGCCCTTACCGAAGCCGTATCTCCCCATCTCGATCCGCGCCCCCAAATCATGGAGGACGAATTATACCGGCCAATCTCATCTATCGACACTCCACACCTCACCGCGACTATCACCAGCTTTTTGAACTACGATTTGCTACAGCTGACTTCAAAGTCAACTCGAAATCGTTTTTACACGGCTATTCCGAAGATATTTGAGGTTTGTTTTGGGCTGGCTGAAGGTGAAGAGGGGCGTTACAAAGATGATGGGGGTTTGTTGGCTGTGAACTATGTGGCACGCTCGTCCTATAATTCCTCTAATCCGTCGACGGGTTACAACGGCGGTAGCTTCGACAGCCCTAGCAGCAGGAACTCAAACTCGAAATCCCCCCCACCAAGTCATTCAACATCGCTTTTCACGTTGCTGACCCCAGAAACAACCCAAAATGCGACGACACTTCTTCAGCTCATTGTGAAACCCCATGAGGTTAAATTTACACTCCCGATAAGCTACCTTCCCATCCGAACTCAGCTGTTATTGTCCCAGAATAACAATTATGTCTGCGTAAAGACGGGGAACGAGAATCTGTATTTCAAGTTGCTGAGTACTACACTCTCCAACCAGAAAGGCCTACTACCGCCACGAAACGGTCGCAATAGTAGCAACAATTCCACCAATAGCGGCAGTGTTCTCCAACCAAGCTCTTCTTCCCCCTCCTCGCATTCAAATTCCAACTCTATCTCTCACTATGGCAAAAACGACAAGGCAAACCCCCCTACTCCCAGTACCCCCGCTGTCCCTCACTTGACTCTGTCAATGTCTGAATACTTTTTCTTTACCTTCGTAAGGTTTGCGTCCGCTCAAGAATTGTCCGGAGGGAGGCAGAGCTTGAGGAGCATCGGAGGAATTTTTTGGAACTCTGTTGGGGGGAATTTGTATGGAGGAGGCTATGGGGGAGCTTCAATGAGAAGGTGAGCAATTGCGAGCGCAGCGATGACATTATTTGTCCACGTCCTCCAGCGAAACACACCATCTCACACCACCATTCCCCCCCCCCTCCTTTCCTCACCCCAGCAACTTGACAAAGTTCAACGGTACAACGATTTCTACGTACAACCGCCTCCTGCGCTCTTATTTGAAGCTCTACTTTCCACCAACAAAAAACCACAACCCGACATCTATACAGTCGGAGGCTGAGTTTTTCCTGCGTTTGATTGTTGAGTTCTGGCTGGAGGAAAATGCGGTCATCACGAAGTCGTATCCTCGGGGCAACCTCACCACTACCAACGCTGCCAGCGCCAAGACCTATCAGCCGAATGCGCAATTTATGCCTCTCCTTGGTAGCTATAAAACGACCCCCCCAACGCAGGCCGAATCTCTTACCCATTTTATTACTCACCTCTGTGGGGATCCAAACCAGTTTGAGCTGTCAAAAACTTTCCCGGAGAGGATATCTCAGATTCCCTCCCATCAGCAGCATGCACCCCAGACGATAGAGATGTACTTTCCGCTCACGATTCCGCTGCGGATCGTGCAGCAGCCCCTCTTCGGTTACCTGCAATTAGCATTTACCCATGCTTCGCTGCACTCGCAGTATGGTGACTCTCCATTTGCGGTGGCAGTCAACCTGTGGCTATTGTACCTGGAGCCTTGGAAAGTGACCAAGGCTTTCGAAGCCACTGTCACCTCTTCTACCCCCTCATCTTCTTCGTCCAACTCTTTCTCATCCACCCCTTCGAACCCCTCCAATACATTCAAATCTTTCTCCAACAATCTCAAGTCGGTGGCCACTGGTCGGGTGAGCCCCCTCTCCCTCTCTCAAAATGCTAAAAATAAGCTGCCCCAGTACACGCAGGACTGGGCTCCGTACGTGATTTCCAACTTTCACATGTATGTCACGCTTCTATCAACCTTCGTGAAACGAGCGCGAGAGCTGGACTACAGTCTTAGCGCGTACAACAAGAATCTCTCCCTGATCAAGCGGGTTCTGGACGTTTTCAGCCCCGCACTTCTGCAAACTCTCGCCTCCTCAAAAACCTCTCCCCTTTACGACACACACTGCAGTATTCTTGGCAGTTTCCAGCCGCCCTTTGACTCTACTATAGAAAGCATTGCTCCTTCCCTCCGGAATCTTTTTGATGAGATTGTCTCGCAAAAGATCCAGACTGTGAATACTCATAGCTCTCCTGACCTGCTCCATATGCTAACCATGGGGATGATCAGCTCCGTGGACGGGAGTAACGCTGGTAACATAATCGACGGTACTCTGAAAAAAGTGATCTCTCAGGGTGCTGAAATGTACCCGAACTTTTCCAACGAATTCAGTGGCCAGGCCCTCCTAAAAAATGTCAAGCACTTTGGCAACAGGAGCAAAAACAATCCGCAGTACCACAACAGTTCCGTACCGGAGAAGGATAGGGAAATGCCTGGCTTCCTTTCTCCTGTAGGGAAGCAACAAATATCCCGTGGCCTCCGCAAATGCAATCCGTTGGAGATATCGTCTTTCAAGGACCCAATGCTTGCTCCTGTTGCGAGCTATGAGTTGTCTTTCCTCGTTTCTCTGACAATTTTTCTGTCTCAGCAATTAAATAGTAAGTTCGAGTTGGATATCGATGCCAATAACAATAGTGGTCATAACGATGACAAGGATCTGCGGTCTCGCGCGCTCATTGCCCGAAAACTAGAGGCTCATTGGAGGTTCAATTTGCGCTTTCTCGCCGATGTTCGAAACCTCTTCCTAATTACAATAATAGCTTGGCTGATTTTCTAAGATATGGATGTCTTCTTCAATTGCTTCACTTATTATTTACTCTGCTCTTAAGAATTGGAGTATCGCGCGGTTCATTTCTTCCTGGCAGCCTCGGTTCTTAACAAGTTTCCTAATCTCTCCAGAGCAGTGTCAATTTCTTCCTCAGTCGCCGTGCTGAAGCTGCAACGCACAAATGGCGATTTCGTGTTCACATTATCGCTACCACTTTCAGCTGAGGGCAAGAAACTGGCACCTGGGACCATCAAAATATTTTCTGACACTGCCTTATTCATAACCAGATCCTCGCTATTCTCAACACCCACCAATTTCATCCACGCAAACATCCCTGCCGTCGGTGCTGTCATCTCCACTAGACCGTCAAGATGCTTTTTTGCGGCCTTTATAAAGCAGTCACGCTGGCCTTTATAAAAGTCAGTTACCTTTTCGCAGTGCTCCAAAAACCCAGTAATACCATTCCAGTGATCAAATAGTGCGCTGACAATTATCTGAGACACCCCTGAAGCATGCAACAATGTAGCTTGATGATGCAACTCCATCCGCTCTATAAGTTCGGGAGGACCTGTTGCAAATCCTACCCTCATTCCGGCTGAAAGAAGTTTGGAGAAAGAATCGAACCTGATGACACGTGACTCGACATCCATCGACAGAAGAGAAGGGGGTCGTACCTCCTCGAAATTAATGTAGTAATATGGGTCGTCTTCAAGTATTATAAGATCATGCTTGCATGCTATTTCGTACAACCTTTTCTTCCTATCTAAAGATAATGTCCCTCCCGATGGATTTGAACCTGTTGGAATGGTGTAAAGCACCTTTGGCTTCTTCAAATCAAGCCTTCCTCCCTCATCAAATGTTGCGAGTACGGAGGCCAGGGAATCCGGAATAAGTCCATATTCGTCCGTCGCCACCGGAAGTAAATTAACCTCCATTGGCTTTAGAAATGCCAGTGAACCGCTGTATGTGGGAGATTCAACTAGCAAGGTTGAGCTGCGAGTGAGTAACATTTCAAATGCCTTGCTGAGAGCATCTTGGCTACCATTGGTGATAATTATGTCTGTTTGATTGGGAGGATCGTGAACGTTGCTCTGAAGGTTCGTGAGGTGCGCATGTAGCGGAGGTAAACCTTTGGTGGAGGAATATTGAAGTGCTTTTTTAGTCTCCTCAGGACATACATCTACTGTGCTTCCATTCTTCAGCCTGAATGTCATAGATTCGATTGGAAAGGTTTTGGGGTTGGGCATACCACCCCCCAATGAAATCATCTTTGGCCTCGATAGAAAGGGTTGGAGCGACCGTATTGGTGATGGTTCTCGGAAGGAGGATAGATCTGTCAAGTGAGAACAATATTTTGAAGCATTGGGGATTCGCGAATGAGCACGCAGGAGCGGCTTATTCACATGGTACATTACGCTCTGCTCTGTCTCTGTTAGGGTCAACAATTTCTTTCGTGATTGGGACTTCCCACCACTTACTAGCATTTCATTCATCAAGTACTCTCACTCCCCCAAAAATTATTATCACCAATCCCATCATTTTCTACTCGAATTGAAGAGCGTTAAGCTCTATTAAACTGCTCTCGACACCAACATAAGTGTCTCTCTTCTCTTCCTTCTACAATCTGGTTGAATATCGGATTGCACAATCCACTTGGATCTCTCTCCTTCAGCAGCTTCTCCCATATAGTAGCATCCCCGGAGTCAGGTCCTCCAGACATTACCCTTGACCGAGACGATGAGCGGCAAGAGTACTTCGATGGGCGACGAAGTGACCGTTAACGTTGGAAGCACCGGTCCTTACGGATGTGTACTCTCCAGGTAAGTCACAAACAAGCCCTTTCTGACCGAATTAACTCCCGCAAAAACTCTTGGCAATTACTGATACGAACAATTCATCGCGACCGCTCCGTTTAATTCTCATTATTTATCCGACTTTGCCTCAGTGGTCCCAACGACAGCGCAGCAATGATTGCGAGATGGGAACGCCTCCCTAATGGGAAATTTGGCCCGATTCAGAAAGATGGAGGTGTCCGTCTTGGCGACGTGCTCTTCAAGCTGAATTCCACGGTACTAAACAACCACCGTTTTGACGATGTAATGAAAATGTTACGTAATCCTGGAATACTACAGAAGAAACTGACATTCTGTAGCAGGGACATGTATGTCAGGAAATATTGTAGTGGGAGCTCGAGCAAGCACAGCAGCAAAGCACTCTCGAAGACACAACTGGGGAAGGCTGGTAACGTTATAATCGAGGAGAGCGACCAGAAAGCGAGGAGTTTCATTAGTGTCATCCGAAAAGCGAGGATCAACAAAGAGACTAGTTCGTCTTTTGCCGAGTATGAGGTGGCATGCAGCCTCCGTACAAACTCTAAGAAGGTCTCGACAGACAACATTCGTCGGTGGTCAGTATGGAAGCGCTTCAGCGAGTTTGAAAGTTTAGACCAAGCGCTACGAGCTGATTTTGGATGGCAGCTTGAGAAGGCGAAACTGACATTTCCCAGCAAGAACAATTTCTCTTTTGGAAAGCTTTCGGCTGATTTCATTGAGAGGAGGAGGGTGCAGCTGGATGCATATTGGCAGAAGATGTTGGCGATCGATCGGTTGGCTGATTTCGCAAAAGTTCACCATTGTAGCAGTGATTTGAAGGCTTTCCTGAAAGTTAGCCAGAACATGGCTGCGAATATCACCAACAATAATGACAATAGCGATGATGATGAAAAGCCCATTTCAAGCGAGAGGAGGAAGTCGTTGAAGACTGGTGCTAGGAGAAAGATGTCGGCGCGACCGGGAAGCATGCGAAAAGCGGGAACGGGGGCAAACATTGCGAAGAGCAGCAGTAGGTTCGAGGCTGCGGCGGCTCTAACTGAGGAGAGCGACAAGAAGAATAATGCCCTGGCTCCATCTCATTCTCATTCTCCATCTCCACCCCCAGCACCAGCACCTGCCCCAGCATCCACCGCGACGAACGTACCGGAGGAGGTAAAGCCATTTCTGAAAATGCTGAAGATGGGAATTCCGCAGCCTGCCGTGGCAATGAAGATGCAGATGGCTGGCTGCGATCCCTCGCTACTGGATAAATATGCCGCTGCTGATGATGGTGGGGGAGGTGGAGGTGGAGGTGGAGGTGGGGGGGGAGGGGGGATGCCTCCACCTCCTTCGCGGGCTCCTGCCGCAGCGAGTGCACCTCAGCAAGTGCCAGTGCCGAAGAAAGCCGCACCAAAAACCGCTTCCCAACCTAAAAAGAGTCCCGCCCCGCCGAAGGCCGGAAAAGCGGGAGGTATGTCGATGGGGTTACTCGGCGACATTGCCGCCAGACGTATTGATTGACTTTCGTCGGCACAGAAGTAAATATATAGAACGAATGTGCATAAAGGAAAAAAAATTTGCAGCCGCCGAAACGAACCCTCATATCTTATAAGCGATTCATTATCATAGTGTCACACCTGGCTGTCGTTCGCAATTGTTGCCCCGCTTTTCTCTACTCCACCCTCGACTCTTCGCCGTCTTCTCTCATGGAATTCGGCAATTAAGCATGCAATGCTCCTCTTCCACCATTTTCTCTTCAGTTCCTCTTCCAACTCGATCTGACCACCGCAATAACACCCTTTTGCCATGCAAAAGTAACTTCCTAAGCCGCTTACACAGCTCTTCAAGGGACCCACGCAGCCGTCATTCTCATCCACGTTCAAGAATAAATCGGTATCAACTCTAATTTCTCTATGACAAACGTCAACTTTCCTGTAATGTTTCGTAAAATCCTCCAAGTCAATGTAAAAAAGACTGCGATTGTCGAAGTCAGGTTTGAGCTGCGCTTTCACATCCTTGTTCTCTTCCCATGCGCTATCATTGTTTGACCACTTTCCTTTCCATTCAAACTTCCCCCAGGGATTTCGCAGCTTAACAAGTTTATGATCGCCTACCTCATGCACTCCCACGATAGTGTAGGCGTGCCCCATGACTATACCATCCTCAGCATTCTCTGGATCGTCCCTACCCTGACCACTTGAGCAGCACATGATATACTTCTTCCCGAAAAACTCCTTAAGTAGACTCCAAAACTCCCCGTCATCAAAGCCCCCTTCATTGGACTCAAACTTGATTTTGCCCGGACACCGCGAGTCCGACCGATCAGGGCGAAGGCTGCAAGTAGTCCAAGTATGCTCGTTGGCAAACTTCACATAACTCTGAGTACCCCAACCAGTAAGTGTTGCTAGAGCCCAGGCTGGATACCCGCCGTCCAATTTTTCGTAGCTGCCTGCCCACTTCGCCAGCGCCTTCTCTATAAGGTGAGGCCAAATTTCACCGCCTGAGTTCATCTGCAGGTAAAGCGGAGAGGGGAACCCCCCATCAGCCGTGCAAGGAAGCAAGTCGTCAACTGTCACATTCACAAACCTCCCTTTCGCTGCACCACCGTCAGACTGAAGCGAAATGTCGTAAAGTCTCAGAGTGTATCGGCCCAGAGGAGAAATCTCTTTGGTCACAAATATTCTCTGAATCAATCCGGGAAATTCCAACAGAGCTGCAATTGCAGCAACAAGCCAGCAATCACCAAGATCGCCCTTTCCCAGGTCATCAGCTGTTATTCCGTCCGCAAAAAGCACAGAATGGTTGATGCCGCGAGATTTCGCTAGTTCATTCGCCCGAAACCATGCAAAGTGCTTGCCCTCTGGGTTTGTATGATTCACGCTCTTCGGAGTTGGAGGAAATCTGTAATCGATATACCTCAGATCAATGCACTTACAAACCCTACCGTTCACGCAGGAGAAAAATGAATTTATGCTACGATAGAAGTAAATCTTTGTGCACGCCAGAAAATAGATATTTACCGCCTTCCAGATGAAGCCAAAAGGAATCAGGAGAAATCGCAACAAAATGAACAGAAGAAAGGCAACATCAGAGACGAAATTTTGGACGGGGTTCCCTTGTGCAGGAGAGGAAGAAGATACGGACGAGGGTGTAGATGTCGCCGAAGTAGTTATCGAAGGCTGAGGACGAGATGAAGCAGAGGCTGAGCTAGGTCTCGCTACGACCATGTCCAACTATTCTCTTGGGATAGGGGTAGGGGTACGTAGTTTAAGAGACAATCAACACACGTTTATTGTTAGATGACAGGGAAATCCGAAAAAATGAAAAAAAACACGCAAAATAATGTAAGTTGGACAAGTTCTTGAAAATTTGGTGAAGCAGAGTGAAATTTGGGTGTTTGGATGAAAGTTTTCCAGAAAGTAAAAATTCGGACCAAAAATTCCAAACAAATTTTCGTGAATTGGTCTAATATTTAGAGAATAGCTGAAAATCAAAAAGTACAAGTGATCAACAAAAACTCCCAAAGCATAAGCCCACCGCACAAGAAGAAGAAGAGCAAGACAAGGAGAACGCTAATTTAAAAAAAAGGCTCTCTGCTGTTATTATTGTCTTTGCTTTTTGCATTATTTTTCAGTTCCGAGAAAAATTTACTTGAAGACCTTGGAGTCCTGAATTTTCTTCCCCTCGAGTTCCTCTTCGCTGCACCAGTAAGCAGCAACCTTGGCCTTGACCTCATCGGTGGGGGCAACATCACCCCCACAGAGCTTCTCCCAGTTGTACCAGTTGGCGTCGTCGTTAGCTTGGATCATGTGGTCAGCAGTCTGTCCACGGAAGAGCCACATGCCTACAATCTCTAGGGTGGTTTCCTCGGTTCCAACGACATCCATAACACCAAAAGCCCACTTCCTGATCTCGTCAGACCTCTGCTGGAATCCCCCGACAGCATTGGAGGTCATGAACGTTCTCTTATTCTCCTCGTTGAACTTGTAAGTCTGGTGCCAGAGACTCCATCCCTCCTGGTCATACATCTCCCAGAAAGCAGCCATGCCAGCCTCGTAGGTCGCGGCATTACTGTAAGCCTTCTTCCAGACGTCACCAATCATGGGCGAGGGAGCCTCACGGTCCAAAACCTTGAGGGGGTGTTCAGCCTTTTTGGCGGGGGCAGGGGGGGGGACGTCAGCACTCTTCTCCTTCTTATCACCTCCCTTCTTCTTCTTCTCCTCCTTCTTGGGGGCAGCCTTCTTGGGGGCGCCCTCAGCAGTGAGCTCCTCCTTGCACATCACAGTCTCTCCGATGACGCTCTTGAAGTTAGGCTGGTTGACGCAAGTCTGGAACCAGCGAACAACATTTCCGAAGGGCTTCAAGTAGGCCTTGTCGCAGACAAGTTTCATGGGGTACAAAAGGGCGGAGACGACGCAAATATCAGCAAGAGTAATCGCATCACCGACAAGGTAAGTCTTGTCCATGAGGTGATCATTGAGAATTTTCAAGGAGGCGGCAAGGTCTTTCTTAGCCTTCTCGTAGGCGGCAAGGTTGAAGGGCATGTAACCAACAACAGGGTAGTACCACATGGAGGCAGGCACTGAAGGGGATTAGTCGTGGGGAAAATTAGAAGAAGCGAGTTGTGTGAGTTGGCGGAAATTATTACAATGTTTGCACGCAATTGATTGCATCGCACGTCGCACATCGCAAGTCACAAGTCACAAGTCACAAGAAATAGCTAATTTATAGGCCAAACAAAACTCACATTCAACCTCATGGGCTCCGAAATCAACCCAACTGTCAACCTTTGCCTGGTCAACAAAAGTGACGCCAGAAAGCTCAGTGTCCCTCCTAGTCTTGGCAATGTAACGAGCGATGGCGTTCGACTCAAAGAGAACATCACCATTGGCAGTCTGCAGAACAGGGCACTTGCCAAGGGGGGAGAGGGCAGCAGCGGATTCATCAAAGTCGGCAACATTGACCTCGATTCCGTTGTACTCGGCGGCGATCAGCGCCTTAAAGGCACGAAAGTTGCCGGCTACGAAAAGAGGAAAAAGAATCGGTAAGTAAAAGCAGAGAGAAAAATGAAGCAATGACCACCGAGGAAGGAAGGAGTTAAGGCAATATAAAGCATGCACAGCGATCCCTCTCCCCTCGAAGGGACAATATCATTACAGAAGCACTTACGGAAAGTATAGAGGGTAGACATTACTGATTTGAAGTAATATTGAGGTTTGCATAATTGAGTGGCCTCCTTTTTTTCCTCTCCGAAGAACACTAATGCGACATAATAGAGGGTTAGGGTTCAAAAAACATTCCTATCTGACAGACAGCAAGAGTGAGATACCTCACTCAGCAAAAACTCGGAGAATTGATAGCAAATTACCTGCCTCTTTCTCTCCCCCTTCCCCCTCCCCTTCGTTCTTTCCCTTCCATGTCCCTCCCTCCCTTCCCTGTCCCTCCCTCCCTTCCCCTGTCCCTCCCTCCTGTCCCAGGTTTATCGGAGTGAAGCTGTAACTAAAAAATCATAAAACAGGCAAACTGTGGCAGAACCATTTTATAACATCATTTGGACAGTTGTGATTTCACAATTGTCCAACCACCCAATCATGTTCACTACTCATGTTCACTACTCTTTCTGTATCGCTGCCAATCCAGCGTTACGACCACTCTCGAAGGCTCCGTTCAGGGTCGCTGTCGCCATGAAATCACCACTCACAAAAACACCTTCTGGCAATTTGACTTCATGGAAGTAACCACAGTTTCTCCCCCCGTTTTTATTGGCGGCAAACGTACTGTTATACTGTTGGGGCTGCGCGTTCTCCACCCGGAATACTCCAAGACATTGCCAATCGCGAATTCCCTCAATATCCTTAAATATCAACCCCAAATGATTGCGGCAACTCTTCTCCAGCCCTTTATCATCATTGTGAAACGCATCCATCTGTGCCTTTAAGACTGTCACTGAGCAGAGAGACAAGTTGTCGTCCATTGAATACCCTCTCGACACGGTCGTCGGAAAGCAGAGATTATTTATCGGCCGTGACACAGTCGGCTTCTCTCCATTCAAAATTAAAATAGGCTCGGTAACCGGGGGAATTCCACGGAAACTGAAATATAAATTCCCGACACTTCTTTGCTCATTAACCACAGATTCAGGCGATAGCAATTTTGCGCAGCTTCCTTCGTTGACGGCAACTACCACTCTATCGTACGAGGATGATCCGGAGGAGGTTGTAACTTTGATGACTCCGTCTTTCTGTTTCTGCACCGGGTGATGATTGGTTAGACAGGAAATGGGACACAATTAGTTCCCTCCACAAGCATGATGCAACTCCATGACATTTTTTCACTCACCTCAACATTGGTGACTTCAGAGTCAAATGCTATTTCGAAATTATTGGCGCTCTTGGCGAATTCTTTGACGGTGGATTCAAATAGAACTTCACCAACCTTCGCTATCCCCCCAAACTTGGGCAGCGTCGCGCTTCCTTGTGCGAACATCTTGAAGATAAATTGGAACATGCGGCTGCTCTGATCCGACAACTCAGACAAGTAAATACCTCCAAGGAAAGGGCGGTAAAATTCATCGATGAATTCCTCCGAGAATTGCCATCGATTACGCAATGCCTCAAGAGTTGAGGTCTCTTTCTCATCAAATATCTGATCCACAGAAGTGGTGAAACTAAACAGGAGCAACCTCGCTACTTTGAGTTTGTCAAGGAAACTTCCTATGGGACTCATCAGCGCTGATAAGAGATCCCCGGGCCGACGAAGCGGGTCACAGACTTTGCTCAACTTGCCATTTTTATAGATGAGAGAACCGGGCTCAAAAATGGAGAGATCTAGCTGTCTGATCCCATCTGTTAAGCAAGAAGAAGGTAAGGTAAGGTCAGGAAAACAAAACGCGAAAGGGAGATACATCACACTGACTTACCCTCTCCCAGAATCTCCCTCACGACTGGGTAAGAGTCTATGAACACAGCGAACCCCCTATCAAGGGTGAAACCACCCCTCTCAAGAGATGCAACACGACCCCCAATGGAATTAGATCCCTCAAACATAGTGACTTCGTTATTCTTTGACTCCTTTGCAATCGTCTTGGCCGCAACAAGACCAGAGACACCACTTCCCACAATAGCTATGCGTAAAGCTTCCGATGATTCCACCATCATCGTCAGTGCCAGCATCAGCACTGCAAGCCCGAAAGAGGATAAGAGCATTCTCTGATCGCGATAATTAAGAATTTGGGTCACAAGTGCATGCAATTTAGCCCCCCCCGTCGTTTCCCGTCTCTTTATAATACGTTGTGAGAGTTTTCACGAACCCCCCCCAATTCTTACAATTCACAACCAATTCGTACTCCCCCCCCCGAAAGAAACGAACAGGACTATCTAAACAGCACACTAAGTGCCCCATAGAGTACTATTATTCGCGCTGGTTCTTCCCTTTTCCTGTATTCGAGGCTCAATTGCAAGTGCTTTTCTCTGGAAGTCTCTTGCCTATTCTATGCTCTTTCCTCTTGTTCTCGTCCCGGTGTTACTGCGTTGTTCAACAGCCTTCCCAATGACACCACCGGCAGCGGTGAATTCACCGGTCATGACGACAACCACAATTAATGAGATTGACTTTTGCCTTTCCAACCTGGATTCCTCATTGTCTCTTGCTGCATCTGATCGACCATCCATGACTTCTTTCCTGAACGTGGCCACAAACCGTGCGCTACGAAGAATAATTCTTGCCCGTAGCTGGCCCTCGGAGGAAAAGCTGTCTGAGCTTTTGAATAGTGATGAAGATGGTGACGAACAGGCTGCAGGTGGGAAAAGTGGAAAGAAATGCCCAGTCCCGCGGCCTATTCTCAAGCTAATTATGCTTGGTCGTTCCTCCCCCCCTCCTCCCCAGGAATCTTGTAACCAGCAAATAATTTCTAGACTGCTCCCTTCCGACAATCTTCCCATTGCAGCTCAGCTAAATTCCTTTGAAGAAATATACAATGGACTGCCAAATTTTAAATCAGCGAGGGCTTATTATGAGACTGTCCTCTCGCTAAGCCACGAGAAGATCTTCTCAGACGTGGATTTCTCTCCTCTTCTCGTAGAATCTTTTAGGGATGATCCTATTTTCTCAAAGTCATATGATAAATTTGTTCGAGTACTTGCTGATGCTGGAGTGTCATTTGCCGTAGGCGACCCTTCGTCCTTGTCTCCCCGCCTGTTTGAGAAAGATTTCTGTCTGTCGCTCTTCGATAAAATCAATTTCGAGCGAGAACAGCGCCTGGAGAGGGAGAGCGAACTGGCACAGAAGCGGGTGGGTGTTTTCGGTGGTATTGCGGGGTTGGAGGACAGCCTACAGATTGAAGATAGTCCCAGCAAGCTCGACAGAGAAAAGAACGATGACGTCGGCGATGTTTTGCTCTCAACTGCTCGCTCCTCCGCGACGGCCGCCCTAAACACCCTGTCAAACGTCGTATACCGCTCGGTCCTTTTTGGGGGTAGAGGGGAACTCATCTTGCTGAGAGAAACGCTTTTGGAGGAGATGCCTATGTTTCGCTCTCGATGGAAGAACGAGGATGCGTTCCAATATCTGTCTGCTTTAGCGATGCTTTTGGAGACATGCATCGAGGAAGAAGTGGTTACCTCCCTTCAGCCTCCCGTAAAGCTCTCCGTTGGCTTCACAAATTCTTACGACCGTTTGCTGAAATTGCTTTTGGAAAACGGAAGCGGATATGTCCGACCCTTGATGGACGATGACAATAGTGGATTTTTGGAGTCATTCTCATCGTTTCCTTCACCCAAAACACCCACAGAGGAGCTCGATCGTTTTACTTACTGGGAGTCGCGTCTCCGGAACAAAAACAACAAGAACAACAACGCTTACCCAAATGAACTTGTCGGTGAATGGTTGGTGGAGGACGAGGTTGCTGGGGCAACGCTCGGAGTTACGAGTGTCACGTTCGAAGCTGGGGGGGATGTGAAAATTAAGAACGACGGCCGGGCGAACGGCCGGGTAGAGGGACTCAGATGGAGGCTTGACGCTGGGCCAACTCATATGGACACGGCAACCTTTCAGGTGCGTGGGTCTGACGGATTAGTGTTCATGTACAAAGGCTTTTTAGACCGGGGGGCACGACTAGAGTCAAGAATAAGCGGTCGATCAATATCTATCAAGGGAACAGTTTCTTGGCAGCTCCCAAAGGGGTACCGGGAGAATTTCTATACGAGCGATTACAACAACGACATTCGGCCTCTAGTCGCGGAGGAGACTATGTATACGAGATTTATTATGAGGAAACAACAAAAAACAGCAGAGCAATGAACAGGCGATGAACAGGCGATGAATGTAGAAAATGAAACACATTTGGCACGCAAAGTCACTCTTTCATGGTTTCTATTTCTTCACATCAAAGAACTATCGAACAAAACTCTCTCGCCATCTTCGCAGCTGCTATTGCTAGCATTATCGTCTTCATCAAGCAAGCTACTTGTATCTTTGATTTCATTTCCCGTGCCAACCTTAAGTGGATTTATTTTTTCTTGTGGTCGTGGGAATGCCCCCTCATGAGAGAATTGTTTTTTGGAGGAGATTTTTTTAGCTTTCTGATCAAGGGCAATCTCGCTCGCTCTAGGAAATTTTACATCACTCTTCCCTGGTTTTGCCTTGTTGCTCAATTTATCTAAGGCTATTTCGTTTGTATTTACACTGTCGTCAACAAAGGATTTGCCTTCAGCCTTTTCAGGACTATTTCCAGGCGATTCTTGACCAAGTAGAGATGGGTGATTACTACTGGAGTTGCCGATCAAATCATCGAATCCTTGCTGTATTTTTTTTACCTCCACGCTGAGTTTTTTCTGCAGCTCACTCCTAATGCCAGCAACAGAATTGTCGCTGTTCTTTCTTGACGATCGTCTGCTGCTCACGTTTGAAAGATTCTCTGTTTCATATTCATCGTCACGACTGTTATCGTTTGCATTATTGAAGAAATCAACATTCCGTCGTTGAAACACCCCCGTCAACCAGCTATTGTCATTAGAGGAGTTCATTTTAACTCCACCCTCGCCACCGCCACCGCCACCGCCACCGCCACCGCCACTGCCACTGCCACTGCCACCGCCACCGAAAACCCCCCCGAATGAAGTTCTCCTCTTTCTTTTGTCACCATCTTTATCACTATTTTCCCACCCAGGTGTACTTACGATTGTCTCTTCCCTGACCTCCCCAAGCAATTCCGCTAAATTACCTGGGTCGACATTCCTCTCATTTAACCTATCAACAAGTGACTGGCAAGGCTCGTTCAGGCTCATAACTTGATTGCCTATCTCCGAAAAGAATGTAAGTTGAAATCTTAGGTATTTGAAGAACCACGCATCCAGAGCATCAGGCTGCGATGCCAAGAAAGACGTTAAGCTCTCCTCACACTCATTGCAAGAATGTCTGAGATTGATTTCATGCATGTCAAGTATACTCCCAGGCTTCTTACTCATGCTTTTCTTTTCATATTCTCGTTTGTCTCTTTGATATTTCCTGTATTTGACTTGGTTGTCTAAAAAGTGCAGCATGATTAGATCCAAATCGCCCATCAGACTCTGCTCGAATCGTGGCATGATCCTCGCTGGGAGTGAGAGACCAACATAATTGTGCACTTCATTGTGCTTGCTTGCTACTCTATGGCTCGTTGTATTCTTCGAATTTGGAGGTAATAAATCGCTGATATCTACCGACACGCGGTGAAAGTCATCCAGCACTCTCTGAATGCTGCCCTGCAGCGCTGTCATGTCATTGTGCAATTTCTTGGTCCTAATCTCAAGGGGAAAAGCCTGATCTTTTAGCTCTCGAATCCTCTCGTGAATGGCGTTCAGTGAATAAAAATCATCTGACTGAGACTTTTCATCTTGTTTACGAGGGGGAGTAGAATCTGGAGGGAGGGGAAGATTGCTTGAGGGAACATTTGAAGCAGGAAGGGTGCAATCATCATCAAAAGATGCTCTCAAACTCTCTTTTGACTTCCCCTGGAACATTGTGTGTGAGAAACCAGAACGCAAGAATAAATTCAGTCAAAGGGAACTGTCCAACAGGGAACTTTTTGGTTCACTTTGCTTTTTCCTTTCTTTTTTTCTTTTTTCCCCCCCCCCCAAAATTGAACGCCCTCCACGTGCAAGTAAGGTAACGTCAATCATGATTTATCTTTCCTTAGCATAGCTCACACACTGCAAGACGATCTAAATATAATGATGTATTTGTTCGAATTCACCGAGACTAACCGGCGATCATCAAAACCCGGCGATCATCAAAACCATGATGTCAATTTCTGCAAGGGTAGGTTGTCAGTTGCTATTGACTTCGCATCATGCTTCATGGATTTCATTAACGCAAATGAGGTAGGCTAAGTGAACTTGGCCTTTGATGCACCCCTCGGGATTTTTTTAATAATAAACAGCGGCAATTATAGTATTTCACCAAGAAACAACTTCCCCTAACCCTTCCTTATATTTCATAACACAGCCTCTGTGCCGTATTCGTCAATTTTATTCGGTAATGCATTAGTTTGCCTCCTCAACAGCAGCCGCACCTTCTCCATCCACGGGTGTTTCTACAGCGTCGGTCTCTCCCTGTACTGTCCCAACAAGTGTCTCCCGAAGAACCTTTTTTTTCTCGGCGCTTAAAAAATTAGGGAACAGTATTTTGAATCGGATGATAAGATCACCCCTCTCCCCTCCCTTCTTTGGCATACCTTCCCCGACGATAACCTTCTCGTAGCCAGGACTGACAACTTCTGGACATGGTAGGCTAAGCTTCCTTCCATCGAGGGTCTCCACACCAATTGCACACTCTGTGAGTGCATCACTCAGTGATATGCTCGCTGTGTACACCAAGTTTCCACCTTCTCTGGTGAGTGATTTGTGAGGAATCTCAGTGAGGACGAACACAACATCGCTAGGGATGGTATCAGGTCCTTCATCTCCCTCGTTGGGAAAGGTAATCTTGGTACCCTTTTTCCACCCGGGTTTAATGCTGACTGTCAGTACCTTAGATTCTGTCACAAGTTCAGACCTGTGTGCGCGTGGGAGCGAAAGCGTACGAGAACACGTTGTGTGAGTAGTAAAACAAAAAACATAAAGTCAATTCGATGTACACCCTCACCTATCAGAGTTGAATCTCTTCCGAGTTATCTTCAACTTCTTAATGCACCCGTTGAATAGCTCCTCGAGCTCGCATCCCAACTCCTGCACAACTGGCTCCCCCTTCTTTGGGCCACTCTTCTTCAGCCTACTGGTGAACGGCGTCGCTTCACCAAAACCGAAGTCTGCGAAGGGATTCTCTGTGCCGAAAAAGTTGCTGAAAATCTCAAAACCATTGTTGGCATATTTGTAGCCATTTCGGTCTCCTTTCTCATCGGCTACACCGTCACGAAGACCCTCGTACCCGAATTGATCATACACGGCACGCTTTTCGGCGTCGGAAAGAACGTCGTATGCCTCGGCAATCGCCTGGAACTCCAAAGCAGCCGCATCCAGGTTGTCACTGTTTTTGTCAGGGTGCCAACGCATCGCAAGTTTGCGGTAAGCACGTTTGATGTCAGCAGACGAGGCCCCCTTTTGAAGGCCAAGACTGCTATAGTAGTCTGGAGTAGGCTGTTCAGACATGTTGAATGGGTATTTCTCTGTTCAATAGGGTAGTGGAAGAGGTGTTTAAGGTGTTGAGGAGTGAATCAGCTTGGATTGCACTGGCAAGAATACTAGAAGCAAATGAGGATGCAACCAAGATCTGCGAAAGGAGCGAGCGAATTTAGTGAGTATTGGATGATTCACAAGGGTGTTAGGAACACACAACGGGTAACACAAAAATGAAGTTGGTGATAAAAATTAAATGGAGCAGGGGAATTAGAGAGGGTTAAACTTTTCCCACCAGCGTGAAAAAATACGACAGTGCTAACAGACTTCGAAGAATTCCCACTTCTTTCTTTCTCTCACCTCTAATTTTGTGAAAAGCCCAACAACTCCTTTGTTTTCGTTTTTCGCTCGTCGGTGCCCAATTCCAAGTTAATTCCTCAACTGCTACAAAAGTGCTGGCAGAAAACTACTTCTTTGTTCTCTGTTTAGCCATAGACACACCTCAATTGACCATGAGCGACGGTGACCTTTCCAAACAAGATAAATACTTGGAATCGGATGCAGAGACTTCCAGCGAATATGAAGAAGCTGACGGTAATGAAAGACATAGTGGACCGTGGACAGAGTATTACGACGAATCGAGTGGCAAATATTACTACGAGAATAGTGACACTGGCAAAGTTCAGTGGAGTATGCCTGAAGAATTTGATCCGAGCAGTGATGAGGAGGAGAGGGGACAAGATGGAGGTTTGGAGGCAGGGAGGGAAGAAGACGAGAATGTACACGCAGGGAACGGGGCAGAGACGGAGGGCGTAGATTATAATGGCGCTACAGATTTTGTTGACGTCGATGGGGATGCTGACCTTCCATTGGGCTGGAGTGCTTATGTAACTGATGAGGGCAGGGAGTATTTTTACAATGAGGAGACTGAAGAAACCGCGTGGGAAAGGCCCTCTTCGTACATAGAGCAGATAAATAATCGAGAAAAAAGGCGGGTTTCTTTCAGGGATGAGTTTGATCGCGAAGAAGAGGCTGACATTGTCGCAAAAGGAGACCTTGGCAGCACAGAGGATCATGAGCTGGAGGCGCCTGACAACAGTCACTTGCCTCCGAATTGGGAAGAGTATACGCATAATAATGGCAAGCCATACTATTACAACACACTCACGGGGGAAACAATATGGAATATGCCCACAATTGCCAGTGATGGAAACGATGTCAACCCGAATCCTCTTTCGTCATCAACGTTGTCCACGGCGACGGCAACAATCACTTTTGGCGACTCAGTTACCTCTTTCGTAAAGATAGAGAACGAAGTAAACCAAACTATGACAGATGATAGGGAAGAGGCCTCGGAGGAAAAGTTTCTTGAGCTCATGCTTGCCAAGGAGCGCGGTGAGAATAAATCTCCTTCCCCAACCCCGCTTGTTTCAAATACGAAATTGAGCAGTCTGACGACTGAAAATTCAAGCGAGAAGGAAAGTGCAAGTGTCAGTAGCGGTAACAACGAGGATTCTGAACTGACGAGCTCAGTAAAGGATATGATGGCAAAGTTTCAGAAGAAAAAACCATTGATCTCGTCGACGACACAGCCGACTTCAGTGTCCCCGACGTCAAAGGGTCCGGTGATCTCGGCAGCAACTAATAAAATCACCACACAAGAGGAGAAGAAAGAAGAGAAAGAGGAGAGGCGACCTTCTCCACGATTACCATCTCCACAACTGAAGCAACGACAGCACTCTCCTCAGCCCCAGCCGCAGCTCCAACAAAGTACGCAGGCAAAAAACCTCCCCGAAATTGCCGCTAAGCTTGGAATCGATGTTGAGCACGTCGCGAACATCCAAAATCTTCAAAACACGATGCTCGGTTACCTCGCTTTCCTTAAAGGCGAAACGAAGTCACCTCCCTTTACCTTCAACCACTACCACGACCAGAACATCGCCAACAACGAAATTGATAAGAAAATGACGATCGAAAACAAATACGGTTTGTACCCCCACAATTTAAATACGCTGGAGCTCGAGCTTGCGAATAGACTGCGTGTGATGCAAAATGAGCACATAGAAATGAAACGTCTCCTCACTCTCCACAAACCACGGCATGATTACCGCGACCTCCAGAATAGCAAGGATCCTAACCATTGGATCAATGCAATAAATGATTTAATCAGAGACCGGGGCGGGGATAATCATATCATCGGGAACCTTGTCAATAACCGCAATGCCCTTCTTTGCACCCCCAAAGTGAGCATCGCCAAAATCACCCGTAATATCAACGATCTCACAAGTAAGGCCGTCACGAGCATTGAACAGATCGAGATGCGAAAGAGACAGGCCAAGAACAGTGATTTAGAAGTCGCGAAATTGAGACAAGCAAATTTGGACCTGAGGACCAAGCTTGAGATAATTACTTATGATCTAGCTGAGTTTGACGAGCTTTCCCTAGAAACCCAAATGCTCCGGGAAAGCAACTACCGAAGTGAGGGGCAGATAGAGAGTCTCAAGGAGGAAATAAATAATTTAAGAACGAGGGAGAACGATATGGAGAAAAAACTGCACGAGACGAAGCAGAATTGCGTAGCGGAGGTTGAAAAGATGCAAGCGCAGTCCCTGCGTCAAGTCGTCGACGACGGGGGAAAAGATTTGATAATTGCAGCCTTGAAGGAGAAAATCATCGATTTGGACGAGGCCCTGTCTGTGAAAAGCGGAGAGGCCCAGCATGGTAGAGAGATGCTCGCCGGCGCTATGGCTGATCTGGCAAAGCAGAGGCTTGAGTATGAAGACCTGACAGAAAAAAGCACAACTGTCATGAGGGACAACGAAGAGCTGGTCAGCGAATTGCAACTAGTGAAGGGGAGCAAGGACGAGATTGACGGCATCAAAGCAGAGCTGGCGGAGACAAGGGTAAAGAGCCTGTACTTGACGCAGCAGATGCAGGCTGTTAGCAGCGAAAATGAGCTACTGAGGAAGGAGAAAGGGGCTCTAATTGAGGAGAAAAACAACTACAGGAAGCAGGCTCGCACTTGTGAGCTGGAGCTTCAAAATTGTAGAGGAGATCTTCAGAATTATAGAGAAGTGGTGACTGGAGAGATGGTCGAGGAACAGAGAAGAGAGGCAATAGCTTCGAGGGGCGAGGTCGAGGAGCTCAAGGGGAAGTTGAGAGAAGCGGAGGGAATGGAAGCCGAACATAGAAAAACCGTCTTGGAACTAAAGCGCTGTCGGGCTAAGCTCATGAAGCTAAGTACGGAAGAAGACCAGAAGAAAATCAGGAATCTACAGAGCGAAGTGAGCTATCTGAACGGCATAGTAGCTTCTTTAGAGAGTGAGAGCATCGAAGAAATGGGGGCTAGAATCCACATTAGCGGGGTAGGAGGAGTCAGATACAATAGGGGTGCTGTAGACGGTTTACAGGGTGTGACAGGAGGAAGCCCTGCGAAGGGGAGCAAGACAGTTGGTATTATGGCCTACGATACCCTGAAAAGTGAGAAAATCAAACTGGAAAATGAACGTAATACGCACTTAAGCGAGATTAGACAGCTCAAAAGCGACTACGCCGAGCTTGAGGAAAAAATGGAAGAGGGCAACGAGATGAAGAAAGAGCTGCAAGCCGAGTTGGGAGAGATGTTTGGCAAATTGTTCTCGACCCAGGAAGAGCTCAAGACGGAGAAGCGAGAGAGGCAGAAACTTCAAGAGGCTGCATTGCGCGCAATCCATGGGGATTCAAACCAGCTGCTTAGCTTAACATCTGGAAAGGACCAAGGGCAGTAGTGGTTGTACTGTTTGTGTGAATAAATGATCGAATGCGGCTATTTAAACAACATTTCTCTTCCATATTAATTATTTTCGACAAGAACCTTGCCCCCATCGCCTTTTTTTGCCTGCTTTTTGACGACTTCCTTCACTTCTACTACCTCATCATCTGAAAATTCGTCGTCGCTGTCATCGCTGTCATCACCACTGGAATATTTTGCTTTGCGAGCAACAATCATCGCCTTGATGTCGCTAAAACTCACGAACAGCGTGTAGAGAACAAACCAGATCGGAATGGATCCAACCAAAATAATCGCCAGCGTGAAGCTATTGCCAGCGTAGCCATCTTCATCAGGCACGTGCATGCGGCTAAGCATACCCAAAAACAAGACGAAAAATGACACGACCTGTCCGACGATCATGTTGAGCGAGTCACTAGATCTCCTGTACACCTGGAAATAACTGTACAAAACCATGTAGAGAACCAAAGCTCCCAGGCCGATGCTGATCTGTGTCACCGTTCCTTGCATAATAATACTGCACAGGCCCGTTACTAAGACTTTTCTACTGCACTCAACAATTTCCCAGTAGTAGAACTCCGGTTTGTATTGCTTGAAGAGGAAGTTCAGGTGCTTCACCTTGGGGTTCTTCACCCTACTATCATTTGCCCT
>Ga0115554_1000780_pt1 | contig 22648 bp, 27 predicted proteins | sample COGITO_mtgs_1104_3_FD_87283 | JGI IMG/M metagenome (GOLD analysis project Ga0115554, IMG submission 87283) | Pelagic marine microbial communities from North Sea - COGITO_mtgs_110404 | ecosystem: Environmental > Aquatic > Marine > Epipelagic | place: Germany:Helgoland, sampling site Kabeltonne... | reverse complement strand
GTGATGCCTTGGCTGATGGCCGCGGGTGTATTCGGCATGGCGCGCACAATCGGCGTTTTGTCGCCAAGCGTCTTTTCAAATGTCGCGATTGTGGTGCCTGCGGCGACGCTGACAAACACGGTTTTGCCATTTCCCATCGCCTGAAGCGTCGGCAAGGCATCGCCCATCATCTGCGGTTTTACCGCCACCAGCACAACCGCAGGGGCGGCAGGTAAATCAACATTAAGCTGGATGCCTTGATCTTTCAGCCAATCAGAGGGGTGCGGATCAATAACCCAGACCGAGGATTTCGGCAGCCCCCGCGCCAGCCAGCCCGCCAACATAGCAGAGCCCATTTTGCCGCAGCCCAGCAGAACCAAGCCGTCTTTTGCAATACGTGTATTTTCCATGTCAGCATCCCCAAATTTTTACTCTTGGGGGCAACACTTACGCGTGGCCATAGGCCTCTGCAATGGCAACCTGAATGGCTTGCTTGGGGGTTTGATCACCCCACAGCACCAGTTGCACGGCAGGATAATAGCGTTCAGCACTTAAAACAGCAGCCCCGATCATGGTATCGATCTGCGCCGCTGTGGCATCCTGACCGCCGCTCAGAACCAAGCCATAGCGGTACACCATCAGCTTTTGTTCAGCCCAATAGGTAAAGGCCCCGGCCCAGCATTGGTCGTTCACATCATTCAGCAGATGATACAGCACAGGCAGTTTCTCAGCCGGCGGATCCATCTCGAAGGAACAAACAAGACGCAGCGTTTCGTCGTAAGCTGACCATGCCAGAGTGATCGAATAGGTACGCCATTGGCCTTCGACAGCCATCGCGATTTGCTCATCCGAAATTCGGTCAAAATCCCAATCATTGAACGCCGCCAGGTTTTCGACGATGTCGATGGGATGAATGTCGTCGTCAAGATACTGCTCGGTCAGGGCCATTTCGCCACCTCTTTTGTTCCGCGCGTCAGGTTGCATCTGCACCGCAACGCTTGGGTGTATCTACTATGGATCGCCGAGCCGGTCAGCGTTCCATACAAGATATGGTGCGCATATGCGGGCCATGTGGCAAGTCTTTTTCTGGGGGTAACCACAAAAGATAGGGGATAACCTCAGTATCTTGTGGATAAGACGGGCAAGTACACCAAATTGCGTAGGCCGATGACAACTAGGTCGGACAAACCAATCACAGCAGGCCAAAAGAAAAACACCCGAACTTGCGGTCGGGTGCTTCTTAAATGGTGATCAATGGGTTGGAAAGGCTGGGCTCAGCCCTTCGCCTCAAGCGCATCCAAACGTGCCTTGAGAGCCTCGTTTTCTTCGCGGGCTTTTTGCGCCATGGCGCGCACGGCATCGAATTCGTCGCGTGTCACAAAGTCGCGATCAGCCAGCCAACGGTCCATCATGCCCTTCATGGCTGTTTCCGCCTCGGCCTTGGCCCCTTGGGCCACGCCCATGGCATTGGTCATCATCTGGGATATATCGTCGAAAATCTTGTTGCGCGTTTGCATAGCGGTCTCTCCTGATCGGCTGTTACTCTCTATATGGTGTTCAATTGACGATCTCGCAAGGTTGACTTCCTTACGCGGGCAGGCTCAATCGGCACCATGATTGCAATGCTTCCCTTCCCGAATATGTCCCCCGAGATTTTCTCGATCACTTTGTTTGGCATGACCTTTGCGCTGCGCTGGTATGCATTGGCGTATATCGTCGGCATTGTCCTTGGCTGGCGCATGGTTGTACGCGCGGTCAATCGGCCCGACCTTTGGGCGCATGGCAAACCCGTCATGACCAAAACCCAAGTCGAAGATTTTCTGTTCTGGGTCATACTAGGTGTGATCCTTGGCGGTCGGCTTGGCTATGTCATCTTTTATCAGGCGTCCTATTACCTTAGCCATCCGCTACAAATCCTCCGCATCTGGGAGGGCGGGATGTCCTTTCATGGCGGGGCGATCGGGGTGATCCTTGCTGGTGTTTACTATACGTCGCGGCACAAGATCAGCAAACTCTCGACAGGTGACATGGTGTGTCTGGGCCTGGCACCGGGGTTGTTTCTGGGTCGCATCGCGAATTTCATCAATGCTGAGCTATGGGGCCGTCCGACTGATTTGCCTTGGGGTGTGGCCTTTCCGACCGTTGCCGCCCAGAACTGCCCTGATGTGATCGGCATCTGTGCCCGCCACCCTTCCCAGCTTTACGAAGCCTTGCTCGAAGGGCTGATCCTCGGGTCCTTGCTGGTTTATCTGGCGTGGCGTCGCGGGGCGCTGAAACAAGAAGGTCTGATCGGCGGCACTTTCCTAGCCGGCTATGGCATCGCGCGGTTCCTTGTTGAATTCGTGCGCCAACCGGATGCGCAGTTTATCAGCACGGGCAATCCGCTGGGGCTGGCGTTGCATATCGGCGGCTATGGGCTGACCATGGGGCAATTGTTGTGCCTGCCCATGATCACCGTTGGGGTATACCTAGTCTTGCGGGCCAGACGTCTGGCATGACGACCCTGCGCGACCACATCATCGAACACATCCACGCAAACGGCCCGATGCGCATCGACGAATATATGGCGATGTGCCTGTTGCATCCGACAGGCGGCTATTACACCACCCGCGACCCGTTCGGGGCCGAAGGTGATTTCGTCACCGCTCCCGAAATCAGCCAGATGTTCGGTGAACTGATCGGTTTGTGTCTGGCCCAGACGTGGCTGTCCCAAGGGGCCCCCGACCGGTTCACACTGGCCGAACTGGGACCCGGTCGAGGCACACTGATGGCTGATATCCTGCGCGCCACCCGCGCCGTGCCGGGATTTGTGCAAGCGGCCCAGATCACATTGGTCGAAGCATCGGCGTCCTTGCGCGACGTTCAGCGGAAAGCCCTTGCCGGACATGCCGTGCACTGGTGCGACAGCGCCGACGCGTTGCCCGACCAGCCGCTTTACCTGATCGCGAACGAATTTTTCGACGCCTTGCCGATCCGTCAGTTTCTTCGGGACGGGACCGGTTGGCGCGAACGGCAAGTCGGCGTCACCGACGGCGCGCTTTGCTTTGGTCTGGGGCCGGTGCTGCCGCAGCCGGCCTTTGCCGACCGGCTGGCTGACACGCAAGACGGCGACTTGATCGAAGATTGCGCACAGCTTGCCCCCACAGTGCAGGCGATCACTGCCCATATTTCTGCCCATGGCGGGGCCGCCCTGATTATCGACTATGGTGACTGGCACAGCTTGGGCGACACGTTTCAGGCCCTGCGCGGTCACCAAAGCGTTGATCCCCTGACCGCCCCCGGACAGTGCGATCTGACCGCCCATGTCGATTTCGAAAAGCTGGCCCTCGCCGCAGCCCCCGCACAGCATAGCCGCATCACACCCCAAGGCGTGTTTCTGGAACGTCTTGGTATCACGCAGCGCGCGCAAACCCTTGCCACCACAATGACCGGAAAGCAGCTTGAGAACCACATCGCTGCACATCGGCGCTTGACGCACCCGTCAGAAATGGGAAACCTGTTCAAGGTGATAGGGCTGTTTCCACCAACCCAAAGCCCGCCGCCGGGATTGGATCCATGACGCTAGAAATTCTGACATCAGATAGTTTGGGCACCGTTCGTCACGGTTTTTTCACCCGCCGTGGCGGCGCGTCCTCGGGCGTGTTCGAGGGGCTGAATTGCGGCAGTGGCAGTTCCGACCAGCGCGAAATTGTCGATATCAACCGCGCGCGCGTCGCAGATGCAATGAATGTCGCCCCTAGCCATCTGATAGGCGTGCACCAGATCCATTCCGCCACTGTTGTGACCGTTGACGGGCCTTTGGCAGAAAAGCCGCGCGCCGATGCGCTGGTGACGGCGACGCCCGGGCTGGCCTTGTCCGTGCTGACCGCTGATTGCCAGCCGGTTCTTTTTGCCGATACGGATGCTGGTGTGATCGGGGCTGCCCATGCGGGTTGGCGCGGCGCGCTCGATGGTGTTCTGGCCGCCACCATCGACGCGATGGAGGCCTTGGGGGCCAACCGTGAAAACATAACGGCTGTCATCGGCCCGTGCATCAGCCAGCGCGCCTACGAGGTCGGCCCCGAGTTTATCGACAGTTTTCTGGCCGAGGACCCCTATTTCGCACGGTACTTTGCCAATGGAACAGAAGACCGAATGCAATTCGACCTGCCCGGCTTTGGCCTGAACAGATTGCGCGCTGCCGGTGTCGGCCATGCAGAGTGGACACGCCATTGCACCTATGCTGATCCGGATCGATTCTATTCCTACCGGCGCACGACTCATGCAAAAGAGGCCGATTATGGCCGGCTGATCGCAACAATCACGTTGTAATCGCGGCAATTCACCCAAATTCGGGCAACAATGCGACCCCCCATTGCCATGGTCTTGCCGCAAAGCTTCTTGCATCCAAGTCTATTTCTGACTGCCACAGCCAATCTAAACGGGCAAAATACCTATAAAATAAGGGGTTTTCCAGATTGCGGCGAAATCGCCATAAATACGGATCAAAATTATAGGTATTTCTCAAGAAAATCGGTGCCCTGCCCCATCCAGGCCCAAAACACTGTGCATATTCATCCTCAATCAAAGGGCACAAGCCCGACAGGCCAGAGGAAAAAGACAATGAAAACCAACACACGCTTCATCAAATCCGTCGTTGAAACTGCTGCCAAGGACACCACTGTCATGCCTTGGGCCCGCGGCGCACGCCGTGCTGCATTTATCGCCAAGCGCACCGCGCCTGCGACCACACGCAAAACCGCCTGATCGCGGACCGCAGACCGGGCGGGGAAAGACGATGGTCTTTTGCCCAAGTCCGCAAAGCCAGGTCGGTAGTATACGGCCTGAGGCAAAAGGCAGGGCCGTCGCAACGACCCGCTTTTAGATGAACGACTGCTTTCGCTGAAAGCACACACAGACCAATCCACGCCGATTTCGTTGGGGGCACGAAATGGCGGGGCCAGATGGAAAGTAAAACCATGCCACCGAATGCTGCCTCTTTGATTGTATCTAAACACGTTTATCCCTCTAATGGGGGAGAAACGAAAAAACGTTATGGCCCAACAACAACCCGAGAGGCGCGGATGCACACTGACACCCAACTCCGCAGCTACGAGGTCGTCGCCAGACGTCTGGACGGCTCTGTGTTTATTGGTCAGGACCGCGCACCCGCTATTCCACTTTTTGAAAATGCTTTTTCCGCTTTCGCACACGGCACGATGATCCAGACCGATAAGGGCGACATCGCTGTCGAAGATCTTCAGCCCGGCGACCTGATCGTGAAATCGAATGGCAAAACCGCGCCGCTGGTCTGGGTCGGTTCCAGCAGTTTTGTGCCTGCCGATACGGGCAAACGTACCCCACTTGTGCGCACCATGGCCGACAGCCTTGGCCAAGGGCGCCCTTTGGGGTTTCTTACATTCGGACCAGCAGCCCGAATTCTGCATACACCATCACGGCTGCGCGGCGGTGAGACAAGCCAACAAATGCTGACGCTCATGCGCGATCTTGTTGATGGTGTGAACATCATCGAGATCATGCCCCCAACACCTGTGCGGCTGTATCATCTATGTCTGGAAAAACACGCCGCGATCAGTGTCAGCGGGCTTGAGGTCGAAACCTTCCATCCCGGATTGAATACATTGCGGCACCTGCCGATCCATCTGCGCGACAAATTTCTGGGACTGTTCCCCCATATTGAACGCGAAGAAGATTTCGGGCCGCTCGCGTTCCCGCGCGCGCCCGATTCCTTGGATGACCTGCTTTGATTTCTGTAAGGCCTTAGGCCTTGGTGCTAAGTCGGGTTTCCAACACATCAAACGGCACACCGGGTTCATCCTTGGCCGGGCGTATCACCAGACTGGTTTTCACACTGGCGACGTTTGGTGTGGTCAGCAATTGCCCGGTGAGAAAGCTCTGAAAGCTTGACAGGTCCGGTGCCACGCATTTCAAGATAAAATCCACCTCGCCGTTCAGCATGTGACATTCACGTACCAAGGGCCAGTTGCGGCATTTTGCTTCGAAGGTCGTCAGGTCTGATTCTGCCTGGCTGGCCAATCCAACCATCGCAAAAACCTGTACCTCGAACCCTAATTCACGGGCATTTACGTCGGCGTGATAGCCGCGGATATAGCCACTTTCCTCAAGGGTCCGCACGCGGCGCAGGCAAGGAGGTGCAGAAATACCGACACGTTTTGCAAGTTCAACATTGGTCATCCGACCGTCTGCCTGCAATTCGGCTAAAATTTTCCGATCAATCGGATCAAGCCGCGTCCCCGCCATAAAACCCCCAATGTATTTTCGATTGTTATAACACTAGCGTGGCTAGGCGCAATATTCTTTCGCAAGACCGCAATGTCCCGAAAATATCCAGAAAAGCGTGTTGCAAGCGTCCCCGGTACTGCGTGCAGGGCTGATATGCAAACTTGGGGTTTAAGGCAACCATTCGGATGGCTATATAAAGTTCAATTCATTCATTTATCCATCAAGGGGCTTCACATGGCCGAGACACGCAAAACCAAGCTTTTGATTATCGGTTCAGGCCCTGCGGGCTATACCGCTGGCGTCTATGCAAGCCGCGCCATGCTGGACCCGATTCTGGTTCAGGGCATTGAACCGGGCGGCCAGTTGACCACCACCACAGAAGTTGAAAACTGGCCCGGCGATAGTGAAGTTCAAGGTCCCGACCTGATGATCCGAATGCAGGATCACGCCAAGGCCATGGGGACCGAAATCATCGGTGACATCATCACCGATCTGGACCTAAGCAGCCGCCCCTTTCATGCCAAAGGCGACAGCGGCACCACTTATGTGGCAGATGCGGTGATCCTTGCAACAGGGGCCCGCGCCAAATGGCTGGGCCTTGATACCGAAGAGAAATTCAAGGGTTTCGGCGTTTCGGCCTGTGCGACCTGCGACGGGTTTTTCTATCGCAACCAAGAGATTGTCGTGATCGGCGGTGGCAACACCGCAGTAGAAGAAGCGCTGTTTCTGACCAATTTTGCCTCAAAGGTGACGCTGATTCACCGCCGCGACGAACTGCGCGCTGAAAAAATTCTGATCGACAGGTTGATGAAAAACCCCAAGATCGAACCACTGTGGTTCCACCAGCTTGAGGAAGTCTATGGCACCGACGCGCCCCTTGGGGTCGAAGGCGTCAAGGTTAAGAACGTGCAGACAGGCGAGATTACCGATATCGCGTGCAAAGGTGTCTTTGTGGCAATTGGCCATGCGCCCGCGAATGAATTGGTCAAGGACGTGCTGGAAACCCATATGGGCGGCTATGTTGTAACCAAACCTGACAGCACAGAAACATCCGTTCCAGGTGTATTCGCCGCAGGCGACCTGACCGATCATAAATACCGCCAAGCCGTCACCAGTGCAGGCATGGGCTGTATGGCAGCACTTGAAGCAGAACGTTTCTTGGCCGATGTGGGCGATGATGAGGGCAAGGATACCTCCTTGCCATTGGGCTACGGGGCCGAGGTCAAGTCGGACGCATAACATTCGGCTTAGAGCGCCTTTGCTAGGATAAAGTTGCCCGAATAGGACAAATCTCACGCCTTTGTCCGAAAATTGACGCAAACGGGCCGCAAGGCTTGATTAGCAGAGCGAGGCGGGTTTATGACCCGTCTCAAACGTTTATTGACCCTAATTAATTGCGAGAATCCCATGCAGACGCCCAACCTTGCCCCGATCCCCGAACTTTATGTTTCTTACGATTCGGCCCAGAAACTGAAAGTTGAGGCTGGAAATTTGGTCAGCCATGACCTGACACCCCGTCAAATTTGCGATCTGGAACTGTTGATGAACGGTGGTTTCAACCCTCTCAAGGGGTTCTTGACCGAAGAGGACTACAACGGCGTCGTCGAAAACATGCGCCTGGCAGACGGATCGCTTTGGCCGATGCCAATCAACTTGGATGTTACTGACAAATTTGCCGAAGGTCTTGAGATTGGCCAAGACATCGCCCTGCGCGACCAAGAAGGTGTCATTCTTGCCATCATGACCGTGACCGACCGTTGGACGCCGAACAAGGCGGTTGAAGCGGAAAAAGTATTCGGTGCTGATGACAGCGCCCACCCTGCTGTGAACTACCTGCACAACACTGCTGGCAACGTCTATCTTGGCGGTCCGGTAACGGGCATCCAGCAGCCCGTGCACTATGATTTCAAAGCGCGTCGCGACACGCCAAATGAACTGCGCGCCTATTTCCGCAAGATGGGCTGGCGCAAAGTTGTGGCCTTCCAGACCCGCAACCCGCTGCACCGCGCGCATCAGGAACTGACGTTCCGCGCCGCCCGCGAAGCACAGGCGAACCTGCTGATCCACCCCGTTGTTGGCCTCACCAAACCTGGCGACGTTGATCACTTTACCCGCGTGCGCTGCTACGAGGCTGTGCTGAACCAATACCCTTCTGCGACCACATCGATGAGCCTGCTGAACCTTGCCATGCGCATGGCCGGCCCCCGCGAGGCAGTTTGGCACGGTCTGATCCGTAAAAACCACGGCTGTACGCATTTCATCGTCGGTCGCGACCACGCAGGCCCCGGCAACAACTCCAAGGGCGAAGATTTCTATGGCCCCTATGATGCGCAGGACCTGTTCCGCGAACATCAAGAGGAAATGGGCATCGAAATGGTCGATTTCAAACACATGGTCTGGGTTGCAGAGCGCGCCCAATACGAAGCCATGGACGAGATCAAAGACAAAGACGACGTCACGATCCTGAACATTTCCGGCACCGAATTGCGCCGCCGCCTGCAAGAGGGTCTTGAGATTCCTGAATGGTTCTCGTTCCCCGAGGTCGTCGCCGAACTGCGCCGCACACGTCCGCCACGGAACAAGCAGGGCTTTACTGTGTTTTTCACCGGTTTTTCCGGGTCAGGAAAATCCACCATCGCCAATGCTTTGATGGTCAAGCTGATGGAAATGGGTGGCCGTCCGGTGACGCTGCTGGATGGTGATATCGTGCGCAAGAACCTGTCTTCGGAATTGGGCTTTAGCAAAGAACACCGCGACCTGAACATCCGCCGCATTGGCTATGTGGCAAGTGAGATCACTAAGAACGGCGGGATTGCGATCTGTGCGCCCATCGCGCCCTATGCCACCACCCGCCGTGCGGTACGAGAAGACGTCGAAGAATTCGGTGCTTTCGTAGAAATCCACGTCGCAACATCCATCGAGGAATGCGAACGCCGGGACCGCAAAGGCCTGTACAAGCTTGCCCGCGAAGGCAAGATCAAAGAATTTACAGGGATTTCGGACCCCTACGATGTACCTGAAAATCCCGAGTTGAGCGTCGAGACGGAAAATGTCGACGTCGACAACTGCGCCCATCAGGTGCTGCTCAAGCTGGAAAGCATGGGTCTGATCAAAGCGTGATCACGGGCCAAGGCCCCATATAAACAATCAAAAAAGCCAGCCCTTACAGGCTGGCTTTTAACGTTTCAGCCGCCCGCTTTTCCAAATCCACAAAACCGGCAGCCTGAGGCTTTGCCGCGCGCAACGAAGGTGCCAATGCATCATATTGCGCTAGGGATGCGCCCGTGATGGCGCGCAGCACGTCTTCTTCGGTTTCGCAAAGGATCATGCCGCCGGTATCGATGAAATCGCCTATATTCGGGCAGCCCCAATAGATCGGCACCGTTTCGCACAGCACTGCATCCACCAGCTTTTCGCTAAAGTAATTCTGCTCGCGCACGTTTTCGATGACCACGGAAAACCGGTAAGGGGCCAACCCGTCGCTTTTGTCGGCGAACGGCGCATAACCGCGCCCCAAGACAGTGACGTCTTGGCCTTGAGCTTGGATTTGTTCAACCAAACGGTGCCGCAGTTGATGGCCGATATGGTCCCGCTTAGACGATGCGATCAGGGACATATGCCGCGTCTTGGTGACATCCAACCCCTGATAGTCAGGCACCCACGTCGTTCCATATGGCAGGAATAACCCGTTGGGAATCCGGTCCAACAGCGGACGATGATAGGTCATCACCCGAAAAAACCGCCGATAAGTCAGCCGAAGCCAACGCAAGTGCCGCGCATGGATGATCGACGGTTCGACCACCATAGCCGTAACCTTGGCGCGGGTACCGAGGTTGGGCAAAAAATGCATGTTGGTCTTGGGGTAGATGATCAGATGGTCATCGCGGGTAAGGTCAGCCACGACCCCCTGCCCCAGACGATCGGGCCGCCCCAAGGGCCAGATCAGGTCATCAGGGGACCGCGCTGCCAGCCGCTTTCCCAGCTTGCTGCCATAGGGGAGAACGGCAATAGCGGGATCGGACATGCGGGCACCTTCATAAGTTGTTCACAGGTTTAGCTCTGGCGGTCTTAATAGAAAAGGCCGCACCTTGGTGCGACCTTCTGAAAAACAACCGATATGCTTGGACTTAATGCACCATCACCGGCGCGTAATCATGATCGCGCGCAAGGCTGAATGCCAGCTTGCGGTCGCCCACCAGCGCCAATTGCTGTCCTTTGGCATCGTGAACCGCGTAAAGCTGTTCCAGCCCTTCGGCCTGATCGCGCACTTCACGGGACAGATCAGAGACAGCGATCATCTTCACGTAAACCGTCCGGTCCTGAATATGAGTATCTTCATTATGCATCTTATTCCCCTTTTCTGATTTTAATCGTCTGAACTACTTTTTCCGGCTTGGCCCGTGTCAGATCCACATGCAGCAGACCGTTTTCCATCAAGGCTTCGCCCACTTCGACGCCATCGGCCAAAACGAAAGACCTTTGAAACTGTCGCGCAGCAATCCCGCGGTGCAGAAAAATACGGCCATCCTGCCCTTCGGCCTGCCTGCCGCGAATGACCAGCTGTCTGTCTTCCACCGTTATGGCAAGGTCTTCCTCGGCGAACCCTGCGACAGCCAGCGTAATCAGATAACTGTAATCCGACGTTTGTTCGATGTTGAACGGCGGATAACCTTCGTTACCGGCCTTGGCGCTGCGTTCCAGCACCTGCTCAAGTTGTTCAAATCCCAACATGTGGGGATAAGAAGCCAGCGTTAATTTCGTCATAAGACACGTCCTTTAGATCAAGCGACAGTCAATCGTATTGGCCCCAGTATGGCGACCTCTGTGTCAAATATGGGGAGCAGACGTGTCAGACGCAAGGGCTATGCCAACGAAAGTCTAACGCCTATGTTAATAGTCCTAAGTAGCGAAAGAATCAGCAAGCCTTATGAACGCCCCCTCTGACCTGTCCATGAAGAACGATGACGTGTTGCGCGTGGAGCTTGAAGTCTTCCGCCGCGAGCACCGCGATCTTGACGATGCAATCCATGCGCTGGTGGACAAAGGGACCGGCGATCAGCTGACCCTGCAGCGCTGGAAAAAACGCAAACTGCGCCTGAAAGACATGATTGCCCAGATCGAAGACCGTCTGACCCCCGATATTACCGCCTAAGCGCCGCAACGGCGGATTGCCACGCCATTCCTGATGGCTATAGTGCGCGCTTCAATCGCGATCTTATAAAGGCTTACCCTCAATGGAAAATCCCCCCGTCGGCATCATCATGGGTTCCCAATCGGATTGGAGCACCATGCGAGAAGCAGCCAGTTTGCTGGATGAATTGGGCATCGCCTTTGAGGCCAAGATCGTGTCGGCCCACCGCACGCCCGACCGTCTTTGGTCTTATGGCAAGTCCGCCGTGGATCGCGGATTGCAGGTCATCATCGCAGGTGCGGGCGGTGCCGCGCATTTGCCCGGCATGATGGCGTCCAAGACCCGCGTGCCGGTGATCGGCGTACCGGTGCAGACCAAGGCGCTTTCGGGCGTCGATTCGCTTTATTCGATTTTGCAAATGCCGCGCGGTTTTCCCGTTGCCACCATGGCGATCGGTGCAGCGGGGGCGGCCAATGCAGCCCTGATGGCCGCAGGTATTCTTGCCCTGCAAGACGCTGATCTGGCAGAACGTCTGGACGATTGGCGCGATGCGCTTAGCGCCTCCATTCCAGAGGAGCCTTCCGATGACTGATCCTCTTCCCACTGGTGCGACGATCGGTATTTTGGGTGGCGGCCAATTGGGCCGCATGTTGTCAGTGGCCGCTGCGCGCCTTGGATTTCGCACGCATATTTTTGAACCCGATGCCAACCCGCCTGCCGCTGATGTCGCCCACGCGGTGACCACCGCAGGGTACGACGATGTGGCCGCGCTCACGGCCTTTGCCAAGGCCGTCGATGTCGTGACGTTCGAATTTGAAAACATCCCGACCGAGGCGCTGGATGTGATCGAATCCATCACGCCGATCCACCCCAACCGCGAGGCGCTGCGCACCAGTCAGGATCGCCTGACCGAAAAGACCTTTCTTGAGGGGCTGGGTTTGCGCGTTGCCCCCTTTGCCGACATTGCCAACGCTGCTGATCTTGAGGCCGCATTGCGGACCATCGGCGCGCCCGCGATCCTGAAAACACGGCGTTTCGGCTATGATGGCAAGGGCCAGTCGCGCCTGCGCAGCGTTGATGACGCCGCAACAGCCTGGGCCGATATGGCTGACAGCCCTTCGGTTCTTGAGGGCTTCGTTGACTTCTCGATCGAAGTATCTGTCATTGCTGCGCGCAGTGCATCCGGTGATGTCGCGTGTTTTGATCCGGGCGAAAATGTCCACCGCGACGGGATTTTGCACACCACGACTGTCCCTGCCCGGCTAAGTGGCGCGCAGCGCATGGATGCCGTATTGCTTGCCGCCAAGATATTGAACGCGTTGGATTATGTCGGTGTTCTGGGCGTCGAACTTTTCGTGACGCCACAGGGTTTCATCGTCAATGAGATCGCGCCGCGGGTCCATAATTCGGGCCACTGGACGCAAAATGGCTGTACCGTGGACCAGTTCGAACAACACATCCGCGCCGTTACCGGATGGCCCTTGGGCGACGGCAGCCGGCATGCGGATGTGGTGATGGAAAACCTGATCGGCGATGATATGGACCGCGTGCCAGAGCTTGCCAAACAACGCGACACGGCCTTGCATCTTTATGGCAAGGCGGATGTGAAAGCGGCCCGCAAAATGGGCCATGTCAACGTCATCAAACGGTAAAACGCATCGCAATATCGCCTGACATATAGCTGACGCGCCCACCTGCCATGGTCATGGCAACACGGCGCGTCTTGGCATCCAGAACCACCAGATCGGCACGCATATCAGGCAACAGATCACCTCGATCCGGTAGCCCCAGCACAGCCGCCGGCCCCGCCGACACCAACCGCCAGGCATCGGCCAATGGCAAAACCCCGCTATCGGCCAGCATGAACGCGGCCCGCCGTGGCGAAGGATAGTGGTAGTCGGACGCTAACGCCGCGCCGACCCCCATCATGATCAGATCAACCGCTGATACATTCCCGTTATGCGACCCGCCCCGAACCACATTCGGGGACCCCAGCACAACAAGGTCGCCTGCCGCTGTAGCGGCCTCGGCGGCCTCAAGGGTTTCGGGGAATTCCGCAACGTTCACACCTCGCGCGCGCCATGCGGCACGACCTTCGGCGGTTGTGTCGTCGTGGCTGCCCATTTGCACGCCTTGGGCTGCCAAGACCGCGCACAGTTCGTCCAAGGCGGCGGGCACATCGGCGCGGCGCGCGTGCATTTCCTGCATCAGCTTCAAATGCGCATCCGGGTTGCGCCCTGCTTTCAACGCTTGGGCCACCATGCGTTTCGGCACGCGCCCCTCGGCCAGCCGCCCATGGGGCAGATGGTCGTTGAACACGATATAGGACAGCCCCCAATCAGCCATCTGGCTTGGGATTTGATCATAAAGATCAAGCATATGCGTCTCGAAACGCAACTGCCCGCGCAAATCGGTAACCAGCCCGGGGGCCGTGACGCGCATCGCTTCAAACACCTGTTTGGCAAATTCGGGACCGCGCAGTCCGCCTTCCCAACTGACGAACTGCGCCAAAACGGCGGTGGTGATGCCATTGGCAGCCAATTCGGCCTCGGCAGCGACCAACCCTTCGGACAGGGTCTTCATCGCGCCGCGGCGCGGGGCCAAATGGCGTTCGAACCCGTCGCCATGAACGTCGACAATTCCCGGCAGAATCATATAGCCGCTCAAATCTACTGCCCGTTTTTGCGGGGCATCGACAATCACAGCCTCTGCGATGGACAGCGCGCGCCGGTCCAGCCCGTCTTTGCCCAAGACCTGTGCACCGGTTAGATCAAGGTTTAGCATCGTCATCCTCCGCGCCGGGCAGGCAATCCCCCGTCGGGCAGCCAATGGAATCAAGCACTGCGTCCACGAACGTCAGTGAACGGTCGAAATTTCCGGTGTTCAGATAGGCCATCGTCTGGGCGATCACCGTAGGGTTCAACATCATAAAAGTATGGGTCACCGGCAGCATCAAAAAGTCGCGCATGCCCTTAACCCGTGTCGATTTCACAGATACTTTTCCATCATCCCGCCCCGGTAATAGCGAAGAAAAATAGGGATTTAGCGATTGCGTCCCTGCAATCACGCCCAGATCAAATGTCACCGGAGGCAGCTTGCGGGGCAACGAATCCGAACCCGTCCCCATCTGCGCGCCCGCAGGTCCGTTCAGCCAATCGAACCCCGGAAAATCACCCAACGCATCGACGACCTCGCTGCCTTGGTTCGGGGGGGCCAGCATCACGACGCGGCCCACGCGCGCATCACCCGTCTCGGCCACCCATTGACGCAGTAAAATGCCGCCCATGGAATGGGTCACGAAATCAACTTTTTCAGTCCCGCAGGCCGCGACGGCGTCGGGTAAGGTTCTGCGGGTCAATTCCTCGACTGGGGCCTCTGTCGAGGGGTATCCGGGGCGCACGATTTTGTAGCCTTCGGTCTGGAGGGCTGCCTCCATCACGGCAAAGGATGTTTCGGTCCGCGCCAACCCGTGTAACAGGACCACGCAGCGCCCCGCGCCGGCATCTTTCAGCGTCGGTTGCGCCGTCGCAAAGCCTGACAAGGCGAACAACAAAATGAACGGGGCAAAGATTGTTTTCATAAAAGACCAGATAGACTGAAATCCCGTGGTGTGAAATGGTTTGCCTAAATCTGGGATGGAAAGTTTCACCAATGGCGAATACGAGCCCAAGACTAGCGGTGCGCGCGGTTATTTTGCACGAAGGCCGGCTGCTTTTGGTGAATGCCTATCCTGACGGGCAAAGCGATCTGATGTGTGCGCCCGGCGGCGGGGTCGAACTGGGCGCGTCCTTGCCAGACAACCTGATCCGCGAAGTGTTTGAGGAAACAGGTTTAAAGATCGACGTCGGCGTGCCCTGTCTGGTGAATGAATTTCACGATCCCACACGGGGCTTTCATCAGGTGGATGTGTATTTTCACTGTCAGGTCATCGGATCGCCGCAGATTGACGCCGATTGGCAAGATCTCGAACGGATCGTGACCGACCGCCGCTGGGTCACCCGCGATCAGATGACGGGTTTGCGGGTCAAACCGGATGCGCTGATCGACGTGGCATTTGGTGGTGCAGGTATCACTTATGATCCGCTTGAGCTGATCGTGCGCTGACAGCCAAGGCGATCCCGCCCAAGACCAGCAGCGTTGCAAGGATTACTTTGGCGCTAAGCGGTTCTGCTAACAGGGCCGCACCTGCAAGGATGGCTATGACGGGCACCGACAGTTGCACCACCGCCGCCGTCGGCTGCGCCAGTTTGGGTAACACCGCATACCACAAGGCATAGCCAAGACCGGATGTTATCCCGCCGCATACCGCCCCCAGCATAAGGCCTGTCGCGGTTATCTGCGTGGTTTGCACCAGCAACAGGCAGGCGACTATGGGCACAGAAATCAGGAAATTGCCCGCAGTGTTGGCTAAGGGATCCGCTGATCCTTTGCCAATGATCGTATAGGCCGCCCACCCAAGTCCAGCGAGCGCCATAAGCGCCGCCCCTGTCGGGTTAACCTGCGTCTGCGCGCCAGGCCAAAGCACCAAGACCAGACCTGCAAAGGCAAAGCTGGCACCGATTAGTTGACGGGATGTGGGGGCGCGCGCAAAGGCCGCACCATAGGCGAACATCGAAATCTGGACGACGCCAAACAAGATCAATGCGCCCAACCCTGCGTCCAGTGTCAGATAAGCCAGCGAAAACCCGATAATATACAGCGACAAGGACGCAGCCCCCATCGCACGCTGGCGCTGAAACAAGTTCAACGCCCCACCGCGCCACCATAGGACCAGCGCCAAAACAGCAGCCCCCGAGGCGACCCGCATCAGGGCAAAACCTGTCGGGTCAATGTGGTCGCCAATTATGGCAAAGCGTGTCAGCAATGAATTCGCGGCAAAAGCGATCATCACAAGGGCGGTCAAAAGGAAAATACGCATGCCGACTGCTTAGGCCAGCCGCGCAGGACGCGCCAACGAAAAAGGGACGCATCAACCGATGCGCCCCTTAATTCTGTCAGCGAAGGGTTCGAAAACCCTACGGCGTGATTTACATCATGCCGCCCATGCCGCCCATGCCACCCATATCGGGCATGCCGCCGCCGCCGTTGTCTTTCGACGGACGATCGGCAACCATTGCTTCGGTCGTGATCAGCAGACCGGCAACCGATGCCGCGTCTTGCAGAGCAGTACGAACAACTTTGGCAGGGTCGATAACGCCGAACTTGAACATGTCGCCATATTCTTCGGTTTGTGCGTTAAAGCCGAACTTCAGGTCGTCGCTTTCGCGGATTTTGCCGGCCACAACGGAACCGTCAACACCAGCGTTTTCAGCGATCTGACGCAGCGGTGCTTCCAGTGCTTTGCGCACGATAGCAATACCAACGTTCTGATCGGCGTTGTCGCCTGTCAGACCTTCAAGCTTTTTGCCGGCCTGAACCAGAGCAACACCACCACCGACAACGATACCTTCTTGAACAGCGGCACGTGTCGCGTTCAATGCATCGTCAACGCGGTCTTTGCGCTCTTTTACTTCGATTTCGGACATGCCGCCAACGCGGATCACAGCAACACCGCCGGCCAGTTTGGCAACGCGCTCTTGCAGCTTTTCACGGTCGTAATCGGAAGTTGTTTCTTCGATCTGGTTACGGATCTGAGCAACGCGTGCTTCGATCTCGGCCTTTTCGCCAGCGCCATCAACGATTGTTGTTTCGTCTTTGGTGATCGTTACTTTCTTGGCGGAACCCAGCATGTCCATTGTAACGGACTCAAGCTTCATGCCCAGATCTTCGGAGATCACTTGACCGCCGGTCAGGATTGCAAGGTCTTGCAACATGGCTTTGCGGCGATCGCCGAAACCAGGTGCTTTGACCGCTGCGATTTTCAGACCGCCGCGCAGTTTGTTCACAACGAGTGTTGCAAGCGCTTCGCCTTCAACATCTTCCGAGATGATCAACAGTGGCTTTTGCGACTGGATGACCTGCTCGAGCAGAGGAACCATTGGCTGCAGCGACGAAAGTTTCTTTTCATGCAACAGGATGATCGCGTCTTCCAGCTCGACAGTCATTTTGTCGGAGTTGGTGACGAAGTAAGGGGACAGGTAACCGCGGTCGAACTGCATGCCTTCAACAACATCGGTTTCTGTTTCCAGACCTTTGTTTTCTTCGACAGTGATAACGCCTTCGTTGCCGACTTTCTGCATCGCATCCGCGATCTGACGACCGATTTCAGCTTCACCGTTGGCAGAGATCGTGCCGACTTGGGCAACTTCGTCGCTGTCGTTGACAGGGCGCGCTGCTGCTTTGATCGCTTCGACGACTTTCAATGTCGCCATGTCGATGCCGCGCTTCAGGTCCATCGGGTTCATGCCAGCGGCAACCGATTTCATGCCTTCTTTTACGATGGCTTGGGCCAAAACAGTCGCGGTTGTTGTACCGTCGCCTGCTTCGTCATTGGTCCGGGAAGCAACTTCCTTGACCATCTGGGCACCCATGTTTTCGAACTTGTCTTCCAGTTCGATTTCTTTGGCAACCGATACACCGTCTTTGGTGATGCGCGGTGCGCCAAAGGACTTGTCCAGAACCACGTTACGGCCTTTTGGGCCCAGCGTGACTTTGACCGCGTCAGCAAGGATGTTCACACCCTTGAGCATGCGGTTACGGGCGTCGGTCCCGAATTTTACGTCTTTAGCAGACATAGTGTCTCTCCTAAATTCTTGTTTTGATGTCAGCGTCTCTTGGGTGGGGCGCTAGGGCCCCGTCTGGCCTGAAATCAGGACAGGATCCCCATGATGTCGCTTTCTTTCATCATCAGAAGCTCTTCGCCATCAAGCGTGACTTCGGTGCCGGACCATTTGCCAAACAGAACTTTGTCACCGGCTTTTACAGCCATCTCGATCAGCTCACCGCTGTCTTTGCGTGCGCCTTCGCCGCAAGCAACGATTTCGCCTTCAGCTGGCTTTTCTTTTGCGGAATCAGGGATGATCAAGCCACCCTTGGTTTTTTCTTCGCTTTCGGTGCGACGCACCAACACGCGGTCGTGAAGCGGTTTTAATGCCATCTTTCAGCTCCTTAAGGCTCAAAGTTATTCTTCCAAGCCACTTTCCCCAGCCCGGGGATGCAGCCGTTAGCACTCAACAGGTTCGAGTGCTAACGATCTGTAGCTAAGGATGTCACCTGCCCTAGTCAACCAGTGTGTTGTGAAAAATTTTAGCGGCACGGATCAGACGGCCACTATCAGCCGGACCCAAGCACACGCGCACTGGTTTCCACCGCATCAGCGCCGTCTTGTGTTATGCCGTAAATGCCTTTTTCGACCTTTTCAAACCAGCCATAGTGGTTATCGCGCATCATCGCCGTCGCCCGCTTCACATCCGTCTCGCGGGCAACGTCGGCCCCTTTACTGGCACCAGCCTCGAATAGATATATCGCCAGCTTCAACGCGTCCTGCCGGTACGTCGTAATCAGCCCCGCCCGGGTTTGCCCGCCATCATTCGGGTCCCCTTGACGCCGGGCGAATTCGCGCAGCAACGAGGTCTTGCGTTTGGCGTTCTTGCGCGGCGCATAGGGCCCCGGATCGCAATGCACCGACACCAACCCATCCGACAGGCGCACGGTCAACAGCCCCAGCCCCAAACGCCGCGCCAGCACAGTATTCGCCTTGACTGCTTTGTAAAACGGCTTGCCCGGCTTGTGGGCGACGGCCAGATAAACGTCATCACTGACCTTTAGCCGTTCAACACATTGGTGAAACAGGGCCAGCGAAAACCCCAGCTTCAACTCCACCACCACGGGCGGTTCATCGCCGCGGATCGCCACGACATCGGCGGCCCCGACTTCGGCCTTCACCACATATCCCTGATCCTCGAGAAAGGATTTCACAGGCGGGTACAGATCGGTTTCGCGCGGGCTGCTCATGCCTGTTAGCTAACAGAAATGCCCCCACCCTGAGAACCCCCAAGACGCCCGCGACGCTCAGGTGGTGACAAGTGCCGCACCGCCCCCTATAACGCGCGCAAATCAACACTCCCTTTGCAGGATACCGCATATGACAACGCTCGTTTTTGGCCACAAATCCCCCGACACCGACAGCACCGGCAGCCCGATCATCTGGGCCTGGTACCTGAACCAGATCACTGGCATCGACGCGGCCCCTGCCCTGCTGGGTGAACCCAACACCGAAGCGCTGTTCATGCTGGACCACTGGAAGCTGGACAAGCCACAGATCATTTCTGATGTCGAAGCCGATCAGCCTGTTGTCATCGTCGATACCAACAACCCGGCCGAACTGCCCGACAACATCAACAACGCCGATATCAAAGCGATCATCGACCACCACAAACTGGTCGGCGGCCTTGAGACCAAAGGCCCGATCCACATCGTGATGGAGCCGTTGGCCTGCACCGCCACGATCATGTACAAGATCATCGGCGACGACATGGCGCAGATGCCCGAGAACATCAAAGGCGCAATGCTGACCTGCATCCTGTCCGACACGCTGGAGTTCCGCAGCCCGACCACCACGCAAGAAGACACTGCGATTGCACATGCGTTGGCCAAAGATCTGGGCATCGACATCCCTGACTATGCGGCAAAGATGTTTGCCGCTAAATCCGACGTCTCGTCGTTCTCGGAGGCCGAATTGCTGCGTATGGACAGCAAGGAATACGAAGTCGGCGGCAAGCAATTCCGCGTCTCGGTTCTGGAAACCACGTCGCCTAAGACCGTGCTGGACCGCAAAGACGCGCTGATGGCCGCCATGCCCGGCGTGGCGACCCAAGACGGTGCTGATCAGGTGCTGCTGTTCGTGGTCGACATCCTGAATGAAGAAGCCACGATGTTGGTCCCCAACGATCTGACCAAATCCGTGGCCGAGAAAAGCTTTGGTGCGACAGTCACCGGCGACACGGTCGTCCTGCCCGGCGTGATGAGCCGGAAAAAGCAGATCATCCCGAACCTCAAGGTCTGATTTAGTCGTTTTTAAATGACTTATAATGCAAAAGGCCCCCTCGCATCGAGGGGGCCTTTTTTCTGTCAAAGCGGTCTTAAAACCATGCTCAGACCTTCAAATGCGTCTCGCTACGCTCCCACGCCAACGGCTTGAACACCTCGTCAACGGGCGTCTGTGCGACATGGTTGACGTAGTTAGACATCGTCTTTTGCGCCATCCCCAAGATCACATCCAGCACGGCGCGGTGGCCATATCCAGCGTCAAAGAACGCCTGCATCTGCGCGTCCGACACATTGCCACGGTCGCGGAACATCTGGACGGTAAAGCTGCGCAGCGCCTCAAGCTTGGGCGTGGGCAGCGGCGTTTCATTGCGCAGCGCCTCTGAAATCTCGTCCGACACTTTCATCATCTTCGCAATACCGGTGTGGGCCGGAACGCAGTAGTGGCATTCGTTTTCGACATTGATGGCCTGCCAAACAACGGTCAGCTCTTCTGCGTCGAAATCTGTTTCCGAAAACAGCTTGTGAAGCACCTGATACCCTTCATAAGCCTGCGGGCTTTCGGCCAGAACTTTATGCAGGCCGGGCAAGCGGCCGAACGCCTTTTGCGATTTCTCTAACAGCGGTTTCGACGCTTCTGGTGCGGAATCAAGATCGTGGGAAGGGAAAGTCATCTGTGCATCCTTTAAATTATGTCTGTTATCGCTGTTTAGGCTTTATTGAGCGATCACTCAAGTATATAATTGAGCAATCATTCAAGATTAGGTGATCCAATGCCCCGCAAACCGAATTATGACCGCAACGACCTGATCGACCGCGCCCGCGATCTGTTTTGGCAGCGCGGGTGGGCGGGGACGTCACTCAAGGATCTTGAAGCATCCCTGAAAATGAAGCCCGGCAGTTTCTATGCGGCGTTTGGATCAAAAGACGCCTTGTTCGAACTGGCGCTTGATAAATACGCATCGGATGGCGCGGAGCGTTTGGTGGCATTGGCCAAGGAATTCGGGCCGATCACCGCCTTGCAACGCTTTCCGAAAATGGCAATCAGCAACGACGACGCCCCCGCCAAGGCCTGCATGCTGTCCAAGACATTGCTTGAACTTCAGGCCCATCGGCACCCCTTGGCGCAAAAGGCAAACCAGCACCTGTTAAAGATGGAGCAGCTGTTTGCGGAGCTGTTCGCGCAAGCCCAAGCCGCAGGCGACATCGACGCTGCACACGCCCCGGAAAGCTTGGCACGCAGGTATCAATCCGACGTCTTGGGGTTGCGCGTGTCCGCAGAACGCGATGGCGTTGACGCGCATGCAATCGCAACTGAGATCGCAGAAAATCTGGCTAAGCTCTAGCTGCGAAACCCGCCCGCGTTGTTGCCCCGCCTTGGGATGTATGCTTTCTGCGCGTGAAACATTTGCAGATTGGACAGCATAATGACCCAGATCATCAACAACCTGTTTGAAATCTCGGACCGCTACGAGGCGTTGTTCGTCGATCTGTGGGGCTGTGTGCATGACGGCGTCAAGGCGTTGCCCGATGCGGTCACGGCCCTGCAATCGTACCGCAAAGGTGGCGGCAAAGTTGTGCTGGTCACCAATTCCCCCCGCCCCCGCGCGGGCGTGGTCAAGCAACTGGCGCATTTCGGCGTGCCTGATGATGCGTGGGACGATATTGCGACCTCGGGCGATTCGGCACGGTCTGCGATGTACCGCGGCACCGTGGGCAGCAATATCTGGCATCTGGGCCCGCCCAGCGACAAAAGCTTCTTTGATCCGATCGATATTCTGGAAAATCCGGTCGAAATCACGCGCGTCGCACTAGACGATGCCGAAGGGATCGTCTGCACGGGCCCTTTTGATGCGACGGCCGACCCGAGCGTTTTACGCCCGCAACTGCTGCTGGCCAAGCAAATGGGGCTAAAGTTGCTTTGTGCAAACCCTGACATCGTGGTCGACCGGGGCGACAAACGGGAATGGTGCGCCGGCGCTGTGGCCGCGCTGTACACCGAGATGGGGGGCGAAAGCTTGTATTTCGGGAAGCCGCACCCACCGATCTACGATCTGGCGCGGCGCAGGCTGTTTGCATTGGGCCTAGATGTGGCCGATCGCGATATTCTGGCCATCGGTGACGGTGCGCAAACGGACGTCAAAGGGGCCATGGGCGAGGATATTGATTCGCTGTTTATCTCTGGCGGATTGGCCGCAGCAGAAACCAACACAACGGTGCAACCAGACCAAGACGCGTTAAACCGTTATCTCGAAAAGGAAATATCGTCCCCGACCTTCACAATAGGGCACCTGCGCTGACCCACTTTTCACTTGCGTTTCTGCACCTGCAAAGTAATTAAGTGTCTTAAATGCCCTCGGGCGCGTCACT
>Ga0115554_1000772_pt1 | contig 22684 bp, 9 predicted proteins | sample COGITO_mtgs_1104_3_FD_87283 | JGI IMG/M metagenome (GOLD analysis project Ga0115554, IMG submission 87283) | Pelagic marine microbial communities from North Sea - COGITO_mtgs_110404 | ecosystem: Environmental > Aquatic > Marine > Epipelagic | place: Germany:Helgoland, sampling site Kabeltonne... | reverse complement strand
GGTGGGGAGAGTGGGGGGGGAGGGGGGAGGGGGGGGGAGAGAGAGGGAGAAAGGGGGAAGGGGAGGAAGAGGGAGAGGGAGAGGGAGAGGGAGAGGGAAGTTGAGAAAAGTTAGATATGTGTTAGAGAGATGTCAGAGAGATGTTCAAGAAGTCAGCCAAGTTAAAGAGATGCAAGCCAAGTTAGACATATCAGACAAGTTTAGAGAAATATCAGCAGTGCAAGTTGAAGCGCCAACATCCTTCATAAAAACTACATGAAAAAACTTCCAGCAAAGATTCCGTCCCACAACTTGCAAGAACGATGGCACAGAGCGACGGACCCCCATATGCTCTCGCAGCGCACTCACTTATTATTCATAATTGGTCTCAGGATGTGGGGGAATTATTACTGCAGTTGGGTAAAGGCAACCGGAGTTCCAGGTCTGTGTGGTTTGGGACTGTGCCCGTTCGTTGTCCCCCTTAACTAGCAGTAATCTAGCTAAGTTAACTTGCGGTCACACGTGTATTTACGAGGTATAACTTTGCAGATATTTCAGTCTCCTAGCGTTTCACTTCTCTTCTTCTTTCTTCAGTCTGTAGGAAGCAGCCAAGAGATGTGTGTGTTAGAAACTGTGGAACAATTTCCCCGCCCGCGCCACCCCTGCGGCCAGTTGCGCTCATCTAGGTTCGACAGGGAAGCTGAGAAAGCCAACAAGTAGACCGGCAGAGCCCACCCGCCCGAGTTGAGAGTTTTTCGTTGCGGGCAGCTCGGCACGCTTGAGCAGGGGGGCGTTCTCCGGGATTTTTAACTCGACCGAGTGACTTTACAGAACAACAGTAGTCGCCTGAGTAGAGTTTTACCTTACCTGGTAACAGTGACAGCGAGTTGGATTGCCCCACAAATCGTACCCCCCTATAACCTAAAATCTTCCATTTTTGCTTTTAAAATGCCAAGAGCAACGCGCAAGCGCAAATTGAGTGATGCAAGTGACGGTCAGAAGACTAAAAAACCTACCGCCAGTACACGCGCCTCCAGGAGGAAAAAAAGTCAGGATGGGGCTGAGGACTCCGCCTCCTCCCCTCAGGACCCAGAAGCTTTAAACAAATCAGACAATGGGGAGAGCCCGGATGATAGTGAAGTTGCTGCGACTGATTTTGTAATCGACCGTGATGGGGAGAAGCTTGGACAAGAGGATGAGGAATCCAAGGGAGATGCAGTGGATGCCACAGAGAATGTGAATGCTGCAGATGCTGTGGATTCTACAGATGATGCGGAAGACGACGAAAAGGTCAACGGTAAAGGTAATAAGGAGGAGGGAGAGGATATACTGGAGGAAGAAGAAGGAGATGCCAAGGAAAGCGAAGAGAAAAGGAGCACAAAGGGAAAGCAAGCTGTTGTGGCATCATCTGAAGCCTCATCTTCAATAGATGGCGCAGAATCGAAGGAGGAGAAAGGGTTGAAGGAGGCTGGTGTAAACCTAGTGATACATCATACCGGGCCTCATCCCAAGAATCTCAACCCGAAGGTAGATAAACTTCCGGATGATCCTGTGGAGCCGATTGTATTATCAGTGAAGACAATCCCTGGGAAGGGCAATAGCCCAGATGAATACGAAGAGAGGAACTTTATTGACAAGGTATATGCAGGGCGTATCATTGGTCGTGGAGGGGAGATGATCCGAGACCTCGGCTTCCGCGCCGGCTGCCTGGTTAAAGTTGAGAGTGTGAGCAAAGAGCAGGAGTCAAATGACACGCAACGCATTGTGATTTACAGAGGGTTGCGCGGAAAGATAGACGTGGGGAAGAAGTTGGTCGGGATGCTTGCTTGTGAGAAGGGGAAAGATGCCGAGCTGCCGTTGGGTGAGGCCAAGCGTACGGTGATTACGGTACATCCGGAATTGGTGGGTTATTTGATTGGGACCAACGGGGAGGCTGTGAAACGCCTTCAGATGGAGACGAATTCGAGGATTCAGATCGAGAAGGATCCTACTGGAGAGGGCAACCTGAGGAAACTTACAATCACCGCGGATAAAGTGAACATCATCAAGGCTGAGAAGAGGGTTCGAGATGTAGTGAACCACCACAGCCAGGCAAAACAGCAGCGAAACAACCCTAACCCCAACTTCAATCCCAGTACCAACAACATGCAGTGGGGGGGGGCGCAATATGGGGGGGGGGGCATGCATATGAATAACATGAATAATATGAATAACATGCCCCCCCAACAGCAATTCAGTACTAACCACTCCGCTGGCGGTCTTAAACAAGGCGAAACTATGCATGAGCTCTTGTGCCGCAAGGCAATTGTGGCACAGGTAGTGGGTCGCAAGGGCGGGATGATCCGAGAGCTCGAGCAGCGTTCCGGCGCACGGATAAACGTCAACCAGCAGTTCGACCCCGCGCGCATCGAGGTAAAGGGGGCGAGGAATGTGGTGGAAAGGGGGATGCAAATAGTGGCGGAGGCTATCAACAGGTTTGAGGAGGAGGACAGGGTTAAAAGGGGGGGAGGGCCGAATCTTAACCCCAACAATGGCAACCCGAATTTGATGAACAGTATGAACAACGTGAACAACATGAACAACATGAACAGTGGATATTATAATGGCGCTCCGCAGCAGCAGCAGCAATTCCACCAGCGCCCTCAACTCTTCCAGCAGCAGCAACAATTTCAGCAGCCTCAGTTTCAGCAACAACCTCAGCAACAACAATACCAACATGGCCAACAGCAGCAGTACCAGCAGCAGCCTCAGCAGCAGTACCAGCAACCGCCTCAGCAGCAGTACCAGCAACCGCCTCAGCAGCAGCAGTATCAGCAACCTCAGCAGCAGCAACAATACCAACAGCCGCAGCAGCAGCAGCAATACCAACAGCCGCAGCAACAGCAGCAATACCAACAGCCGCAGCAACAGCAGCAATACCAACAGACATCGCAAAGCTCACAGACTCCTCAGCAACAATACCAACAATCACAGCAACAGCAATACACACCACAGCAGCAACTACCCCAAACACAATTTTCTCCTCCTCATGCCCAGTCTCAAGCCAAACAGCCGCAGTGGAAGTCCGCCTTGAGTGGAACTGGTCAGACTTACTATTACAACACAGTTACGCAAGAAACAACTTGGACGAAGCCAGCAGGGTTTACAAGCTAATTAATGACAAATTGTGATATGGAATATTTTTTGCGCCGAAAATTGCTTTAGTTCGCGTTATTCCTCACACAGCACTGCCACTATCTTCTTCAGTCCCATCTAGGTTCAGAAACTTTGGGAGCATCTTGCGGTACAGGTAGATCTCATTGGTAACCCAATACTTATCTCCCCCATCTCTCGTCGGCATATCGACAGCTAGCTTCAGAAAATACGATACACTCAACTTGTCATCGCGAATGTCCTCAGACGTATTAGATGGTATGGGTGTCATAGTAGGGGAGATAATAGAGAAAAAATCTACTTCCCCATCATCGCTGCTGCCTTCATCAATGCCCTCCAGCCGTATGTCCTCACTAAGATCAGTGAGATTCAAGTCGACCTTCATTTTGCAGCTCATCGCATATTCCCCCTCTCCCTCTCCCTTCCCCTTCTCCTGCTTGTTTTCTATTATACTAGGCATCAGTTCCTTTTCAAACATTAAGATTTCCTTCATCTCACCATCAAAGTACTCCGTCTTAAAGAGAAACAGCCAGCAATTGGCCATTACGACTTTCAAATCTTCGACAGTCAAAATTCCCGACAGTGTGTCGCCGATATTCTGGCAATCGTTAGAATAGTCGAACTCGAATTTCTTGGCATCTATATCAACTAATCGAAGGAGGTGGTTTGGAGTGTTACTGTCGCGCTCTATCTGGTCCCTAAGAGCCCGCCTTATTCTTTCCTCCTGGGCGTCACAAAATTCTTCACTTTGTTGCTCCTCCAATGTGCAGCTCACTAAATGCTGCATGAGCTCGTCTGAGACGAGCGCTTCGAATTCTTCCTCTGTTTGTATGACATCCTCGCGTCCTCTACTGGAGGGGGGGGCAGGGGAACAGGTGCAAAGGCAGATGGGGAGATGATGGACAACAGGGAAAGTATAAAAGGGCCTTTCTACCGTGACAATTAATGCATGCTTGATTCCGTAGCTCCCACCAATGTAGTCGTCTACAAATGGCCGCGGCTCTCCGCTTATGTCTGTGACGGCGCTTGTAATATTTTCGAGGTCGATCTCGAAAGGGAATGACTTCTTCCCAACTATGTAGCACTCTTCGTTGCTGATGTTGGTGCTGGTGCTAGCATCTTGGAGCTCGTTTGTAACGTAGGGATCGAGGAAGGTCACATATTCGTTCAGTTTTATGTTCACTTGTTGGGTGAAAATCGAACAATCGGGTGGAGCGGTCAGAATGACTGTTCCCTTTATCACTGATTTGGTGCTGAAGAGGGCGGCTCGCCCATTGTGTGATTCGTTTGGGACAGTGTATTGAGCACCGTTATCCCGCACTAATTGCTGGTTGCCATCCAATTCTATCGACACGTCCAATATGTCTTTGATCCAACCAGGCCCCCCCAGATTCGGGAGCAAGGAACTGAAGGAACTCATTGAGAAATTTCAAATGGAAGTGTTGGAGGTGTGGACGAGAAGTTACCAGTGTTTATTATTGATTCAGGTGATGTTGGATTAGAGAATAGGGGGCTATCTTATTTTACAGTGATAAATACGTTTTTTGGGGGAAGTAGTTGGCTATTATATTTATCTCCACCACAACTCTTCACTAAATCATACGCACATTTAATAACAATGCTGAATCAATTGTTGGGTTTTTTCGTCGCAACCAAGATCTTAGCATCTTCCGCTGAGCCTTTTTTGAACGGAGCTGATGTGGTTGCTTACTACTCATTGGAAGCAGGTGAACCTGCTGTCATTGGCTCTTCAGAATACTCCTCTATATATACGAGCTACGATGCTTTCGACGAAAATTCACTCAACGAGCTGAACACAACATTCTATTTTGCCAATGAGGACAATCTGGCGCTATTTGAAGCTGATTCCATGAAATATTTGCCCGCCTACGGAGGCTTCTGCGCCTTCGGCGTTGCTTTCGAGACGGTGGAGGATGGAGGATGGCCATGGAGCCGAAATTACGTAGGTGCTCCGGGAACACCTGATATTTGGCGAATCGATGATGACGGCCGCTTGTACATAGCATTTATCCCCGGAGCGATGGATGGGTTTTTTGAAGACTGGCCTTCTGGGCGTGATCAAGCTGACAAGCGTTGGAGGTCTTGGTGGGGAGACGCTTCTCCGTCAACGATGAACGGACCATTCAATACTGACTGTTTGGGTCCTCCTGATACCTGGGCAATGCATTCTTGTAGCAATAAGCCGCAACAAGTCCCCGGTGTTGACACTATTCCTATCGTCAGTGAAGAATGCATTGCTGCCCTGGACAAATTTTGCAGCAAAGCCGCACCCAGCAACCCAGATGTTGATATATTGTCGTCAACGTGCGATGAATGCATAGATGATAATGCCAATGATTTAATGGCGGGGGGCTGTGAGCGAAATGCCACGAGCAACTACATCAGCAATGTTGTCGATAAATACTATTGCAAGTAGAGAAGAGAGACGCTTTTTCTTGTGGCTTCAATGTTTTCTCTTCTTTTTCTTCTCTTTTTTACTACTCTTTTTGCTGGCCTTGTGCTTCTTGTGCTTCTTGTGCTTCTTCTTTTTCCTGTTGCTACTGCTTGAGCTGCTGCTATCAGACCCATCTTTGTCATTATTCAGATTCGCTTCGTCTGCTTTACGCTTCGCTTTCCCTCCAGAGTTTCTGTACGACGATAACGAGTCTTCTTGCCCGATCGAAGGTGACGCAGTCCTCACCGAATGAGCTTCTAAACTTCCTTTGCTTCGATCAAATTTGTCACTGCTCATGGCAAAAGGATTAAATCCCTTCTTACATTGTCGATCCCCTTTGTTATGACCCCATTCGCCGCAAACGAGGCATTTAACCATCCGGTAATCCTTTCCAAGCGCATTAAATTTCACCTGCACGGAAGTACCTTGCATCCCTTTCGCCATAGGGGCGTTCTTGAGCTCTGGAAAACGGGCAACCAGCTCATTGAGAGAAATATCTACACCAGCATTTCGCCCTACAGACTTCTCCAGTTCGCTCCGGTAATCGGCATTACCCTCTAGCCTCTTGACTTCCTCCGGCTTATCAAACTTAATTTCTTCCTTCTTCTCTGCCGGATCCATGTTCACTTCAGCCGCCTCTATCTCCCCAGCAAGCATTCGCCGAAATTCAATAGTTGCAGGGTCATCGTCCTCTTGTACGTCCAAATTTGAAATTATATTGCCCCTGCCGGATTTGTCTTTGGTTTTTTCATCGGTCTTCTCGCCACCTGGAGGGGCCTTGTACATGAAACCGAGCTGGAGCTTCTGAGCAGCCTCTTCTCCCCCAATGGCTCGTTCCAAATCCTCCAGCTCCCGTTCCCTCTCTATCGTCCTCTCACGTTCTTCCGCAGCTTTTTTCTCGGCCTTTGCCTTCTCCTCCGCGATAAATACAGACTCTATATTGTTCGTCTTTGCCGTGTGCCAGGATTTCTTCGAGAGGAATTGAAGACTCATTCTGTTCAAGATGCAAAAGAGAAAGGACCGTCACCCGATTTAACTAATCAAAGGCTGAGCAAGTAGCAGGTTTCTTAAAGCTCTTCAAAAGAAAAGAACGCAGCCGATGCAGTCACAATATATTCAACACGCACGTGAATTTTCAAAGCAAAATTCGAATGAAATTCGAATGAAAATTTGGGACGGTTCTTCAAGGACGAAACCCATCATTAAATTAACAGTACCGCCGGAAGTAAATTAGTAATATTCGCCGCAAACAAATCGCACAAAATTTCTACATAAGTTACACAAGCCGAAATTGCAACTATATGGTGATAACCTGTTCCTTTGGTTTTTTGATGTGTCGCATGGTGGATCCGATTTCCTGTGGCTTGAAGGGTGCGTAAGCATAAGGTTTCGGGATGCCAACATCGTCTGGAATGTAGGCATTCGGCCTTGGCTCGGCTGTGGTTCGAACAGCCGAGGTGGGTAGTGCCTGTCCCATACCCCCAACGCCTCCTCCAGCGCCCATCCCACCAGTCCCTCCCATCCTTGCCTCCTCTCTGGCCAGCCTTTCCCTCTCCAGCCTGTAATATTCTCTTTCTGCCTCCTCGCTGGGCGGCTGTCCTGCATCGACTCTCTTTAGCTGTTCTTCATATTCTGTCTCTCGCAGTTTCTTCTCTTGCTGCAGCTTCATTGCGGTTGCCTGGTACATACTCAGCTCGCTGACGGTCGCCATCATCTTCCTCGTAACCTCCCTGATCTTTGCCTGATACTCATTAACTTTCTGGGCAAGATTCAACGTTTCCTCCCTACCACTTCCAGCCTGCTTCCTGAGCTTTCCTGTTAAAGTTGAAACCTCTTCTAGGACCAATTCCTTCTCAAGAAGTTTTTCTTTCTTGTCGTTAAGCCTCTGTTCTAAGACCTGGATTTTCGCCAATAGTTGCTCACTGTCTGGATCATCCCCCTGAAGCTCCCTCCACCTCTCTGTGTTGCCTGGATTTTCCAAATCTTTGCAAAGTTGGTCGGTGATGGCCTTTTCCATATTCAAATCCTGCTGAAGCTGCTGGATCTTGTTTGCTAGATCCGGTCCTTCTGGAAGCACATTCCTTGTCACCGCTATCTGTCTCTGCACCTCTCCAAGTTGCAACTTGAGCATTCTGATGTCTTCGTCCTTTTGCTGAATAGCAATTTCACCAGTCTTCATCGTTTGCTCTTGCAAATTTGCCTTTTCGTACAAAATGCATAATTCGTCATTCCTATCAATGAGCTGCACCCCGGTGAAGTTCCGTGCCTCCACACTCGTTTCGTATTGGCTTTTGAGTCTCAGCATGTCCTTCTCGAGCCCATTGATGATACTGTTCAGCTTGTCAATTTCCACTATTTGCTGTTCCACCATCTCTTGCTTCTTCTTGTATTCAGCTTGCGCCTTGTTCGTGTCCAGTCTCAGGCTGTCCCTCTGCGCTTGGCTCGTCTGGTGTGCGGCCCTCTCCTTGCTCAGCACCTTGTCCTTCCCAATGCTCTCATTCCGAAGGATTTCCACCTCGTTGTTTAATATCTTGATCTTCTCCTTCATTTCAGCCAGCGCTTGCGTGCTTGCTTGTATGTGATTGACATAGTTGTTCCTCTCATTCTTCACAACGTCGTAAAGCGCACTGAACTCTTTCAGTCTGTTGTTTACCTCATTACACTTCTTCGTCAGATCCAGGATAACGAGCTCTTTAACTTTAACTTGCTCCCTGGTCTCGTGCTCGTTCATCTGCGATCTTAACGCCTCTCGAGCCTTGATCTCCCTCTGTGCATTCAAAACGGCAATCAGCTTGGCCTGCTTACGCTCTTCCGCCTGCCACTGGCTGATTTCCATTTCGCTCTTCTCCACCTCCTCAATGAGATCATTCAACTCTTTCCGCTTATCCTCTTCGATGCCGCCGGCCTTCAGCGACCTGGCGATATAAATGGCAACTTCCTGCTCCATCTCGGTGATTTTCTTCGATAATCTTTTGTTTTCCGTCGTGTAGCTTACAAGCAGGTGCTGGTTGTCGTTTATTTGCGCTTTCAAGACGGGTATGACTTCCTTGCTTGCATTACTTATCTGGCGTTTCTTTCTGAACAGACGCTTCTGGATCTCGAGCTGTTTTTTCTCAAGGGTCAAGCTGTCGTTTGTGTGTCGCAATTTTTCTTCAGTCTGTTATCGTTATGTTCGGGAAAAGGAGAATAATTGAATGTTAGTATCGGGTTGTGCTGTTATCTGTTATGCAAACCATGTACACTCGCCATCCTCTATCTTCCTGCTTACCTCTTTCCTACTCAGCTCTAACTCCAACCTTTGAGTCGTAAGCTGGTGGTGCTTGGCCTTCTCCAAATCTAGATTCTTCCTGACAGCCTCTACATCCCGCTGACGATGGTCGATGGTGTCCCTATGCAACTCCAACTTATGATTCAAATTCGTCTTGATGTCTTCTGCTTCTTTGCGTTTCTGCTGCTGGCGCAGAATCTCCGCATCGCCGTTCTTGATCTTTTCTGTCAGGCGATAAACCTCTGCACTCAGACTGTCAACGGCCTTGCTGACGCTGTCAGCCTGTTTCTTGATTCTCTCAGGCTCCGCCTGAGCCTTGACTAACGCTAGCTTGGATACTTTTTCCTCATCTTCGTTTTTGTCTTGCTCTTCGCTGAGCTTTTCAAAGATTGCGGTAAGCTCCTTCTTCCTTTTTACGTCCTTCTCGTGTGCATCATCAGTTGCATCGCTTTCTGCCTTCAGATCGACCAACTCCTTCCTCAGCCTCTCCAGCTCAGGCCCTACATTCTTCTCATTCTCGGCTTTCATCTCCAGCAGCCTGTCTTCGAGATCGTTGTGGACTGAGGTGAGCTCCTGTAGCTCATATTTGACAACCGTGTCGCTGTGCTCTGCCTCATCAAGCAATTTTTGGGAGGCGTCCCTCTCCCTCTCCAAGTGCTCTATGTGATCTTGCTCATCTTGCTGCCTGATTCGGGCCTTCTCCATGGCGACCCGCTCCCCGAGCACGTCGTTGTTGAGCTGGCGGGACTTCTTAAGCATACCTTTCTCTTGGCTGAATGCCTCTCTAGTACCTTCCCACAGACGTTGGTACACAGCCTTCAATGCCTCCACCTCGTCGGCTCCAATCCGTTTCGTCAAATCGTCCAAGAGGGTGAAAGCAACTGAATCCTGGGGATTGGTGTCTAGATCGACCTTTAGAACCGGGGCGGGGGCAGGCAGGTCCTTTTTAGCCTCCTCATTGTTGGTCGTGTCAGGGTTGGGGGTGGTCCCATCATCTTTCTTCTCCTCGTTGCTGTCATTGTTTGCGTTTGATGAGGGCGATGTTGGTGCGTTTGAGCCTGAGTGGTCAGACATGACCAGTTAGAGGTTTGTTATTGAAATTTACCCAGACGTTTGGGGAGGAGTTGTCGTTGTTGTTAGTCACCAGGATGGAGTTATTAGCCACTAAAAGTGAGGAAAGTGGCAGAGTCTTCACTAAAACAGCTCAGAAAGCGTTGTGGCGAGGTTTCGTTCCAAAAGGGTGAATTAAACAGATTTTATAATATTGGTCAACAGCCTGCTCATTTTCAGGAGTAAAACCAAATATAAGAGTTAGTGAGAAATTTTCCTCGCTTACACACGTGTTTATCATGGTAGAAGCACTAATCTAGCCAAGACGGACTTATATTATATTCCAGAGGTCACTCTTCCCCCCCCCCTGTTGTTGTTGTTTGTTTGACGTCCCGTCGTTGCAAACTAAGACAACATGCCTACATGGTCTACAGGAAACAAGTTTGCTAAGAAGCACAAGGTTGACCCAAATGCAGCAACTCGAGACGAGCGCTATGCTCGTCCAAAAACTCCCGAAGAAGCCCCCAGAGGAACAGAAAACATTATGTACACTGGCGGCTTCGCAGATTGGCAGGTTCGCTCAGGTCGATTCAAGCCTTTGGCGGAGAGGAAGAAACACAAGTTGTACCGCCCTGATGTTGAGTATGATACTTGGGAGGAACATTTTGATGATGACGGGGCCAAGTTTTATTATAATCCAGCAACCGAGGTGAGCCAATGGGAAGTGCCTGAGATGATTCGAATTGCAATGGAAGCAGAGGAGGAGAGGAAGAAGAAGAGGATCGAGGGAGAGGAGTACCAGCGATACCAGGAACAACTTTACGATCAACAGCAATACGATGAGTGGGGCAATGCGATTACTCCTTACTATGGAAACTATGAAGAGGATGGGAATGACGATAGGAGCTACTATGACGAGAGCGGTCAGCTTATTGTCTGGGATGAGAACCAACAAAGTTGGTATGAAACGGGGAATTATCATGAAGGAGGAGTTGACGGAGAAGCAGAAGGGGTTTCTGAAGGTTCCAGGCAAGTGCAATTTTTGCCAGACTCTGCGAATGACAATTTTGAGGACGATGACAACGTTCATGGCGACGGCGACGGCGGCGGCGACGGCGACGGCGGCGGCGACGGCGACGATAATGGAGCTGAGGAGGTTTCAAAACACGAAGGGGAGGACGAAGACGTCGCCCGGACCCGAGAGCGACTCCGTTCGATGGACTTTAGTAAGAATCTTCTGACGGGGCAAAAAAAGAAGTGGGCCAAGATGAAAGTCTCCACCAAAATGATGATCGCTACCAATAACCAAGGGAAACTACACGACGAAGACTTGAGACTGCAAGAAGAGAGGATCGCGCTGTGTTCTCTTTTGTCCAACCGTTTGGTAGGCGAGTGCATCGCTGAGGGAATGCCTCGCATTGCCCTATTGGTCAAGAAGCAGCGCCTTAAGGAAATGGAGGAGCGAAATCACGCAAATTGGAAGAATGCTCACGCAGGCTTCAGGCAGAACAAGGTCGAGGTGGAGAAAGAAATTAAAGTAGGAAGCGTTGAGTATTTGGAGATGCAAGAGAAGAACCAGATCGAGGAGGAGGAGGATGGTGGTGGGGAATGGGATGCAATAGAAGAGTCCAAGCGCGAGAAGCGCTGGGACCATAAAGTGCGAGAGGCAGAAGAAGAGCAGGAGAGAGTGCATGAGCTTGCCACATTGGGTGGTGACTTTGGCAAGCTGAGAGAAAACCTGGAGAAAATTGGAGTCACGAGTAAGAAACTCGCCTTAATATTAAATAGGCTGTCACAACACGGCCTGGGGCACTCCCCTCTCCGAACGATAGATCTCGCTTCGAACGAAATCGGTGATATTGGTGCTTCCGTTCTGGCCACGCTGTTAAAGCATTCCAGTGTCGTGAAGTTGTTCTTGGTGAACTGTTCCATTGGAGACCCGGGCTGCAAAGCAATTAGCCAGGCAGCGCTCCAAAACCGTTCCCTCATGGAGCTCTACCTGAACAACAACCTAATTGGGGATGAAGGGGTCAGGGAAATTTGCACGGCATTAGGTGGGTCCCCGACCCTCAAGACGCTCAATATTTCCAGCAACCGCATTACGGAGGACGGCGCCAAGTTTATCGCCGGCATGCTGTGTGACCCACATTGCCGGCTGAGGAATTTGTTCTTGAGTGGACCTCTTGAAACCACGAAGGATCTTGAGAGAGAAAGGAAGGAGGAGGAAGAGAAATCCCGAAAAGAAGCGAAAAGGGGGAGGAAAGGGAAGGGGACAGCTACAAGGGAGGAAGATAATGACGAAAACGGAGAGTCCCAAGGTGCAGGAACACACGCTGTCTTGACAGCCAAACGACTTATGAGCCGAAAAAATGGCAGAATTGGGTTTATGGGTGCAATCTATATTGGAACCGCACTACTCGCTCCACATGGTTGCCCTCTTCGAAACCTCACCTTGGTAAATTGTGACATCGGTCCTATGACAGAGGGCATTCAAGCGCTCTGTGTGGCACTCTACGGAAATGATGAGCTGCAGACGCTGAACATAAGCGACAACAAGCTGGGAGAAAAGGGCGCTGAATTGTTCAAGACAGCTCTGAAGGTTAACAAAACGCTTAAAAATCTAATTTGCCGCAACTGTGGCTTTAATAGCAATGTTAGCAAAGAGCTTTACAGCGCTGTCTCCGAAAAAAGTCCATTAGACTGGAAGGAGAAAAAAAACATCGCCAGGGATGCTGTCGAGATGAGAAATCGAATGTTTCAAGTGGCAAAAGACAACAACTTCAAGTTTCACGCCAACATCACTAAGGACAGCGACGAGTATGGGTGGGATCTAATAAAGGAGAGCATTAAGCCAAAGATGCTGAAAGTGGTGAACGCAGCTGTCAAGCAAAGTCTCAAAGAAAAAATGAAGTCAATGGGAAGCGTAAACTCTACAGTCACCGCCATCGACGAAGAGAGCGAAGATGAAGAAAGCAAGCGAGTGCGCAGAAATGCGGAGTTGGAGGCGACTATTACTACCTTAATCAATCCTAAAAGATCCGTCGGAGCCTTCGGGTTGTCGATGGCAACCAAAAAGGGTCTGAAAAAGACGTTCGAGGACTACAGGGAGACGGATATCGAGGCACTTTTGGCCTACGATGTCAACAATGTTAAGGCTCAAAAGATCAGGATGATTCTTGACGAATGTGTAAAAGTTCACTCGTTTGCGACGAAATACGTGAAAGAAAGCACGGATAGCCTTCACGCGAACAGCGGTGAAATAAAGCGTCTCAAGAAGACGATGCAGGAGGCTGAGTTAACCAATTACAAGAATGTTTCCAGTTTAAAGGGAAAACTAAAGTCCTGCAAACAACAAAAGCAAGACGCGGCGATATTCTTGAAGAAGCTTGACAAGGACTACGCCAAGGTCGCGAAGAAATTGCATTCCGCGACAGCGCCGCTCGCCGAATCGAAAAAATTGCTGGATGAACTCGAGGCAATGAACAAGAACGACAAGGAGAAAATTTTGGCGTTTGCAGAAGTTGCTGAAAAAGAACCAGGGATAACAATGGGCCAGGCTCTGCTGGACGCGAAGACGAGGAGCAGCGAAGGCGTGCCACAGAGGAACAGAAGGAAAGAAGAGGAAGAGAGAAAAAGGCAGGCGATGCTGAAGACTCCAGAAATTTTAATAGCGGCGAGAAGCAAGTATAAGGTATTGTGTGGTGAGGTTGAGGAGTATGAGAAGGACTTGAGGAGAAGGAAAGCTGAGCTTGCTGATATTGTGAGAAAGGATGAAAAAAATAATTTGATGATGGACGAGCTCAAAGTGTCCATTGAGGAGACCACCAAGTCGACATTAAAAATCATGGATGAAGCTCAAAAGCGCTATGCAAATGTAATCGAGATTGTTATGAGGCTCAAAAATGGAGTTACTGATGCAAATCACTACAGTAGGAAAATATCCGGGAGAATCAGAGAGCTCACTAAAAGCGCTTGGGAGCAGCAAAAGAAGGAAGACTTTGATGGTTTAGTCACTGAGACATGCTATGACGAGGTGGTCGATCTTGAACTTCGGACAGCGATCTATGAGGAAATGAGCACTTATACTTTGCTACAAGAGAAGGAGAGTTTGTTCAGGGAAATCGAAGCACTTTTCAACGTCACCACAAGCGAGTACGAAATGTGCCTGTACAACATTGAGTCATTGAAGCACAATTATGAAGAGAGCCGAGACAAGCTCCATCTGAGTATGAACGAGTACGAGAAGGAGACTGCGCGAATCGCCAAGGTCGGCCTACCGTGGCAGTGGAAAGAAGCGAAGATAGTTTATGACAAACTCAAGGCGAGAGTTGACAAAATCGAGAACATGATTTACCGGAAGGAGGGGGACTTACCGGAAGGTCTCAAGGAGGAATTCGACGCGGCTTCTGAATTATTTTTGGAGTTGGACGAAGAGAAGCGGTTCTGCGAAAAAACCGTGAAAGAGGGAGAGTTTGAACTTGCGAAATTGGGAAAGGAGGAAAACGAATTGAAACATGAGCTAGGAGAGATCACTCCCGTCTACGAGGCGAGCAGGGACGAAGTAAATGAATTGAATGAAAAATATGCGTACAAGTCGATGCTGGTCAGCATGTTGAAGCGGGACCATATGAGCTTGATCAGCGCCCATGAGTTGAAGAAGAATCCTCCCAAGAGCTTCTCTGCCAAGGCGGATAAGGAGAAGGCCGAGAATTTGGTCAACTTTGCTAAACCATTCGACCGAGATATTTTTTACGCGAGCAAGGTGGTAGACCACGAGATCGATGAGAAAGAACGCTTTGCACAAAGCAGGTTGAGGAGAGAAAGTGTTCTGTTGAACCAGCAAAAGGAGGAGCAGCTCACGAAAGAAGAGTTCATGCAAAAAATGCTACGAGATTTAGTTGGAGTCGACCATGACTTGGAAATTGGTAGCGCTGAGTATAGGTGGGCCGTGAACTTGCTCAGGAGAAGAAAACACATTCAAAATCAGAAGGCGAGAAGCGTGGCAAGGAGGGCTGATCGTGACGCAAGAAAAAGGGCAAAGTTGCTTGCTAGTGTTGAAATGATGGGTGTAAGGGATATCATTGACGAGTTGAGAAGGTTTGGGATGGAAGATGTTCTTGACGATATAGTCAGCCAAGATAGATTGGTCGAATTATTAACCATGTGTAGGCTTCACGAAAAGATCGTTGAGACGGGTGTCTGGAACAAGAAGAAGTTAGGGAGAGGTGTCTTGGAAGTGGAAGATAGTCCGATTAAAAAGAAGGTGGAAAAGCAAAAAATCACAGTCGCTGTTAAAAAGGAACAAAAATATATGTCTGCCGGGGAGAAGTTGGCGCTCATCAAAGGAGAAGTTCAGAAAAATGAGTTCTTGAGCAGTGAGGAGAGCGATAGCGATAGCGATAGTGAAGCAGAGGGGAAAGTGGTGGAGGCGGAGGGGGGAAGGAGTGAAGAAAGTAAAGAAAGTAAAGAGAGTGAAGAGAGTGAAGAGGGTGAAGAGAGTGAAGAGAGTGAAGAGAGTGAAGAGAGTGAAGAGAGTGGTTGGGAAGAGAAAAAGGAAGAAGAGAAGGATGGGCGTTCAAGAAAGAGCATGAGAAGTGAGGCCAGGAGCAAGGAAATAAGTATTACTGAGAATGCTACGGGAAGTGGGGAAGGAGATGGGCATGAGCTGGGAGCGATAGAAACGGAGGAGAACGAGAGAGGGGAGGGTGCTAAGGAGGAGGAAGGGGGGGGTAAGGATCTTTCAGAGGAGGAAATGGAGCCTGTCGATGGGGAGCACGAGTTAGTAGATGTGTTCGAGGTTTCGGATATCGAATCACTTGATGGGTCCTTCAGTGGGTCACCCGATGGGTCACCCAATAAGAAAGCGTTTCAATCACCAGCTGACTTTTTTGCCACAGATTTGAATGAAGAGGCAAAGCGAAGTGAGCGAAAGACAACAAAAATTAGTCTCAACAACCCTTATTTGCTTCCTGTCACTCTCAACAGCAACAGGAATGAAAGTGAAGAGTTGAAGACAAAGAAATCATCGCGAGGGGGAAATCGCCTTAGATTCCTGAGGGACAATGTTCGGGCTGCGGCGCGGCTTGCGGTCGCCGAGCGTCTTGAGCTTAACCCGAAAAATTCTACTCTATTAACTAAGCTTGGCATGCTGTGTGTTGACAAGAATTGCGGCCTGGACGAGGGCTACGAGCTGAGGAGGAGGGCTGCCGTGTTATTACTTGAGCGAGCAATTGAAGTAAACCCCAAGCCAGAGCCGGAAGTCTGGCGAGCCCTTGCTGAGGCACACATACATCTGTGGAAAAAGGATGGTAGTCGAGCCGCCTTTGTGCATGTCGAGCGCGCCGCCTTGGGATGGGACAAGGCACTGAGGTCATTAGACATCGCTGGTGACGCCCGTGCCTGGGAGCAGGTTGCTGAGGTCCATTTGTGTAAAGGTGATTACACTAATGCTTTGTCAACACTGGAGCAGCTTGTCAAGAGTTTTCCAACTTACATAAGAATGGGAAGGGTAAAGATTGACATTGCATGCTTGTATTTCGAGATGGGTAGGTTTGAAGAGTGCCTTGAATACTTAAAGGTGCCATTATTCGGGGCATCGGAGGGGGGGCGGTGGGGGTTTTAGAGATGACATTTTTCATGGGATTAATCTTTGAGAGAATATCAGAGGAAGTCGGCTTGAAACTGAGGGGGGAAAGCGACGAAATTATTACTCATGAAGACATGGAGAACAGGAAATCCTCGTTCAAAAAGCAGAGCGTGCAGACATATATTACTGTGTTTGAAGGTATCGGAAATTACTACGATGAGGAAGGATTCAATGGTTGGATCAAAAACGACGAGACTTGGCGAGGCTTTGGTGATGCGGCCACAATTGCGGGTCTTCCCTTGGTTGCATGCACGCTGTACAAGAAGGCTGTGGAATTGGAGCCTGGCAGGTGTAGCAATCATGTCTGCCTGGCAAAGAGTTTGTTCAAGTTGAATAAGGTCGAAGCGGCAGTAGCTGTAATGAGGGAGGCTTTGAAAATTGGTGAAGGGAGCAACATGGAGAATATGATCGCGAGTCTCGTGTATTTGTGGAGCAACCCTGATGAACACACTTTGTTTGAGGAGGAAATGGCAGCACCGCTCGATGTCATCTTAGAGGATTACGTCGTGGAGGGAAGCGTCGCTGTTTGGAGGGACGATGACAGTACTCCTTATTCGGGCTCGCAGAATTTGCTTGGAGATGCAGCAAACAAAGCTGCTGATGCTGAGCTCAGCAGCCCTGTGGAAAAAAGCGGGACACTGACTACCCTCGCAAGGAAAAGGAGCATCCTTGTGAACAGTAGTATACGAGGTAGCAACGCAGGAGACACTGCTGCCGAAGCTAGTTCTGTTAGGCGAAAAAGCAGCTTGATGCAAAAGTTTGACTTGAAGTGGAGAGAAAGCTTACTCAAGAATTTGTACTAGGGTGGAAATTCTTGAGGGCGGGCAAGGGGGGAAGAGGACAATATGAAATGACATTAAATTACTTTGTTTAAAATGTGCTGAGATTAGCTAAGGACACTTGTTAATGTTCCGGGTATGTTATATTCTTTTGGGGCGGGCTGGCTGCAGAAAAAAGGGGCGAAATAAAGCCCGGGATACTGACACGAAACGCAATGGCCACACCGACCGCAACACAAAAGGACCCATGGAAAGTTTCCTTGAGTCACTCCCTGCAATGGAAAAGCGCGTACTAAATTCATCGTCGTAAAAAAGTGAAATGAAAAGCAGATATTTTTTGGTGAGCAAACCGGATGCTTCTTTTTCCCCAGTGCTTACTGTCCTTACTGTCCTTACTGTCCTTACTGTGCTTACTGTGCTTACTGTCCTTACTGTGCTTACTGTGCTTTCGAGGTTTTCGAAATCCTACCCAGGGGTTAATTATGTGTTTAACCAATCCTGTTCATCGAGAAAGTGAAAAGGGCAGTGTTGCACGTGTCTCCAAATCCTTCCCTGTCCTCAGCTTTGCATGAGTAGCCGTTCTCTTGATAGTGTGCAAGGACGCGCTGGACTTCACAATCAGGGCCAATCACGAGTGGCTTGTAAACCCAAGTCCCAGGGTCCAGTTCGTCGACGCTGCGGAGTCACGCGGACAAAGAGGAACGTATGTGTGTGAGCGACAATGCGACGAGTCAAGAGAGTAAGAGGAAAGTTAGCGGGAGGATGCGCAAGTGTCACCGTACAGCGAGCAGAACTCACCCCATGAGCAGGCCGTTGAATTCTTGGAAGAGAGGCTTGTGCACTGGATCCTGGGGGTTGCCGTAAGTGGACTCATACGAGTTCGTGCCGGGGGGTCCTTCAGTGATTGAGACAGTGGCGTAAGGTCCGTCATTTCCGAATGGCCCGATTTTGAAAACTGGGAGACCCATAGGTTCGCCATTCTGGTTAAGTGTGACGAGCCCGTTGCTGTACTTGTCGCCATACACGCCAATCCAGTTCAACTTGAGTTCCCCGTCCCTGTCGTAGCAGGACTTGCCCTTGCCCTTGCCCTTACCCTTATTCAAGCCACGAGAGGAGACTCCGACCACGTTGTCAGCGAGGTCAGCGAGCCCCGCGGGGGCACCAACAACTTGTTGGGCAAGCTCCGTGAGCTGAGCTTCGAGCTCGTTTATCCTACGTTCGAGGACGTCGGTAGTGGTGGAGGGCTCAGCTCCGGTGCTGATGATCGTAAGTCCATCTGAAGGATGAGTCAGGGTAGGTTCTTCGGCTTCAAGGGTGCGAAGATTGTCTGCAGAGGCTGTTTTAATGTCTTTGGTCACCGCTAGGTGCAAGAGGAAGATGTAAGGTAGGTTAAACTTCATATCTGCGGTGTTTGATGGTCGCGGGAAGGGTGAAGGAAAAAAATATGGAACAAGTAACAGATTTTCCCTTTTTCGCCTTCATTTTTTTTACACTCTTTCTGGCCCTACACATCTTCGTCTCGGCACGACCGTGATGTCTGACTTGTCAGGCTCACCAACAGTTGACAATCTTCCACCCCCTCTTCCTCAAAAGACTTCCCCCTCTTCAGCTTCTGCATCAAGCATCAAAGTTTGTTGTCGTTTTAGGCCCCTAACAGCAGCGGACAAGGCCCGAGATGGTGATGGCATCGACGAGGTAATCTCAATATCATCGTCAGATAATCCTGGCTCAGAACCTGATTCAGTCTCCATCCGAACCAAGTTGGATGGTTGCTACTCATTTAATTTCGACCGAATATTTAGTGATGAGAGCAAACAATCAGACGTGTACGAATTTGTTGGTAAACCACTCATTGTCGATGTCTTGAACGGGTATAATGCATCTCTTCTAGCCTACGGGCAGACAGGGTCTGGGAAGACTTGGTCGATGATGGGGGACCTTGACTCCGAGGAGGACGCGGGTGTCATCCCTCGAGTTGTGGATGATATTTTTGAGGGAATGAGTAATGCCCCTGTGACTACTGAATTCACGCTAAGGTGTAGTTACGTGGAAATTTACTTGGAAAAGATCCAAGATTTGCTCTCCAGTAACGTCAAGCAACAGCAGTCACTGCAAGTTCGTGAGGACAAGAATGGGGACGTGTACATCGATGGTGCGGAGGAAGTATATTGCGCGGACGAAGAGGACGTGATGCAGCTAGTAGAACGTGGAGGTACATCTAGGGCGATCGCATCCACGAAGATGAACAGCGACAGCAGCCGCTCCCACGCAATTTTTGTTTTGAAAGCCGAGCAACGCGATCTGCAGACTGGGATTAAAAAGCTCGGCACGCTGAATTTGGTTGATTTGGCTGGAAGTGAGATGGTAAACAAGACTGGGGCCTCGGGGACGGTATTAAAGGAGGCCCAAATGATTAATAAGAGTTTAAGTGCCCTGGGTAATGTCATCAATGCTTTGAGCGTCGGCAAACCACACATTCCGTACAGGGACAGCAAGCTGACGAGAGTTCTGCAAGATTGTTTAGGTGGTAACAGCAAAACTAGTCTGGTGGTGACCTGCAGCCCGAGCGCATACAATGTTCCGGAGACCATCAGCACAATTAGGTTTGGGCAGAGGGCCAAGAAGGTCGTCTGCAAGGCTAGGGTGAACCGCGAAGAGAGCATTGACGAGTACAAAAAGCAGCTGTCGGCCGCGGAGAAGAAAGAGAGAGAGCTAATGACTTTCGTCAAGGCACTCTGCTTCCAGCTGAGGAAATTGAAAATTTTTGTTGAGGAGAAGGTGGAAGCTAATTTGTTAGAAATGAGCGAGGATGTTCGCTCTGATTTAATTGGGGGGATGATTTGGGGGAGTGTTGACATGATCTTGCAGGGTGAGGAGGAAGGGGAGAGGGGGGGGGAAGTAGAAGGAGAAGTAGAAGGAGAAGGAGAAGGAGAAGGAGAAGGAGAAGGAGAAGGAGAAAAAATGTTTGATGATGATATTGGTGGAGATTCAAGCAGCGTTGAAGGGAATCGAAATTGTGAAAATCGTGGTGGTGGCTATGGCAGTGACGGCAACAATGCAAATGACAGTGTTAACGATTCGTCTTCACTCCTGGTAACACCACCTCCGAAGGACAAACTCAACTACAATTCAAATACCCCAGTAACTCCTCGCTCCAACATGATATCAAACTTGCAGGAGGCACTCGAAATCTCCATAACGGAACTAACAAATACATCCGAAGAGCTATCTGAGGCGCAAAGTGAAATCGAAATTCTGAAGGAAAACAGGGAACTCGAGAACGAAAAGTACAAAGAACAGGAAAATCAACTCAAAGGGCTGAAGATGGAATTACAGCTCGTAAAGAACGAAATGAACCAGGTGCGGCAAGAATGTAAGAATGCGGAATACAGGGAAAAGGAAAGCAACATGTTCCTGAGGCAGTTCAAGAAGGAGTACAAACGTTTGCAGCAGCAAATCAGCAACAAAAGCGGTGGCGAGGGGAGAGGAAAGGAAGGCGAAGGCGAAGGAGAAGATTTTACCGTTGTGATGAAGCAGGCAGGTTTATTGGGAGACGACGATGAAGAAGAAGAGGATGAAAAGGCAACTGGAGAAGAAAAAGGGACGGGCACAACAGTGGCTGTAACTACTCCGGATACTAAGATGGCTACTAGAGACGCGGCAACTACTGGCAATAATGCAACTGGCAATAGTGACACACCTGTCTCACAACGAGAAATCTCCCTGATTGCTGATCTAGGTGACATGACAAGGCGATTTGTTGAACTACGCTTAGAATTAGAAGAGGAAAGGCAAAACGTCGAGATGCTGAGTGATAAGGTCGGCTCTGGGAGGGGATCCTCGAAAAAGAAGGACCTAGTAACAGAAGTTTTGGCCCTCAAAAAGGCGCTCGATCGACGGAGCAACGACGTTCAAACGGCCCTCCTTAAAGGCCAAGAGTTACACATGCAGAAAAATATGTTGACTAGAAAGCTTGCAAACAGAGAGCAGCACGTAAGGTATTTGGAGGACAGTCTCAAGGATCTTCAAGATGCCCACCGTAACACGATAATCGACAACCATAGAACCATGGAGAGCGTCTTTTTGGAAAATACCAAACTGAAGAAACTCGTCAGCGGTTTTACCATGAGTGACAGTGGGGTGAGAGGAAATAGGATCAGTCCCGATAAAAATAAGCGCGTCGTTAAACCAATTCGTGGCACGGGGGGTGAAGGGTTAAGACATAAGAAGAAACTAAGTTTCTCCAGCCGTGAAACTGAAACATTTGTTGATGTTGATGATGATGATGATGTTGAGGCTGAAGCTGAAGCTGAAAAGAAGGGAGTGGAGGATACGACAAAGGCCAAAGAGGAGGACGAGAGTAGAGGGAATGGTGGAGATGCAGAAGATTTGTGGTCGCCACTTGGAAAAGGGGCTGTGCCCATTCTAACCGGAAACTTATCACTAGAGCCAGAACAAGAAGGAAGAGAGAGGGTTGTCACTGAAGGTGTCCTTGACGACAGTGACGAGTCAGATTCAGACGAGTCCAATGAAATCCCCGAAAACTTAGAAAAAATTATCGAGGCTCGACGGAAGAAAAACCAAATATCAATCGAAAAGGATGAGTCATACGACGAAGCTAGGAAGAGCTGTGGTGATATCGAGTATGCCCAAGCTGTGGCCATAGCCATTCAGTACACCAAAGATCAAAAGATAAGGTCTGCTGAGAAGTCCAAAGAGAAATCCAAACGGAAGAAGGGAGGCACAGGGAGTGTTGCTACAAGACTTAGACGTTTGAGTAGTGCAACTGCAAAGGGCGTCAACAAAATCAAACGCGTCACCAGCTCCAGCATTTCATCCGTCAACGAAAAAGATAAAGATGACAACAACGAGCCATACCTCTTCCGCTAATATTAAACTTCTGAGGAAATGGGGGGAAAACACACCCCTGTTAGATAATAAATGGGGGGAAAACCCAAGCCCTGATTTTTGAAATTGCAATTTCGTTTACTTTAATACATTTTTGTAATACAATTTTCTTTAATATAAATATTTATATAAATAATGTAATTATTTGAATAAATACTTATGTAAATAATTTTATCAAATATATTATAAATTATTATATTTTAAAATTATATTTTATTATCAAAAAAACATAATTATATTAATCTATTTAAAACTATATAATTTTTAAATCTATAAAGTATATATAATATGTATAAATTAATATTATTAAAGAAAATTGTATATCAAAAATGTATTTAAGTAAACGAAATCAATTTTTTAAAACTTGTCAAAACAGCTCAGAGCAGGAAAGAGGAATTTTCCCTTCCTTGCCTGACACTTCGACCTTCGGAGTGAACAGCCCACAG
>Ga0115554_1000755_pt1 | contig 22939 bp, 5 predicted proteins | sample COGITO_mtgs_1104_3_FD_87283 | JGI IMG/M metagenome (GOLD analysis project Ga0115554, IMG submission 87283) | Pelagic marine microbial communities from North Sea - COGITO_mtgs_110404 | ecosystem: Environmental > Aquatic > Marine > Epipelagic | place: Germany:Helgoland, sampling site Kabeltonne... | reverse complement strand
CTTCTTCTTCTTCTTCTTCCGCGCAGAGTTACGCTCTCGTCTGCGAGTTTTGCCTCCGATTTTGTTTCAAACACCTCATTATAAAGGAGCTCGATTTCCTCGGATTTACGAATATGGGCGTCCCTAAATTCTACCGATGGCTGAGCGAGCGGTACCCGATGCTGAATCAGCAAGTCAACGCGGCCGGTGTGCCGGACATTGATAATTTGGTACGTGTTCTCTTCGTCATCGTTTCTCTTATCGATGATGTTGTTGGTTTTATCTACTAAACCCGCGCGGTTTAAGTGCAATTTTGCGCGGGAAATTTGTGATCGCACAACGGGGAAAATGCGATGTAATTTCTGTTCTTTCAAACGACAGAGAGCGGATGACGACGACGACCAAAACGAGACATCAAAAGTGTTCGCGCGTCGTCGTCGTTCATCGCGTTTCTTTCTGTTCCTTTGACCGCTTTTTCCGGCTTCGAAAGAGAGACGGACATGACTCTCGAGTAGTCTAATTCTTGTTACTTTTAACTAATAATTCTCTCTCTGTTTCTCTCTCTACAGTATTTGGACATGAACGGGGTCATTCACAACTGCTCCCACGGCGCAGGAACGGATACGAACACGCGCATGACCGAAGAAGAGATGATGGCGAAAGTATTCGCGTATTTAGACCACATATATCGAATGGTGCGACCGAAAAAGTTGCTGTATATGGCGATCGACGGCGTCGCGCCGAGAGCGAAGATGAATCAACAGCGGTCGAGACGGTTTCGGTCGGCGAAGGAAGCGGAAGAGGCGAAGGCGGAGGCGTTGGCGAAAGGCGAACCGGAAGCGCAGGGGGAACCGTTCGATAGTAACTGCATTACGCCCGGGACGGAATTTATGGCGAGATTGACGGAGCATTTGAAGTTTTACGTGAGGAAGAAGCAAACGGAGGACGTGGCGTGGAGGAACGTGAAAGTGATTTTGAGCGGGCACGAAGTCAGAGGAGAAGGCGAACATAAAATCATGGAATATATTCGTTGGGAGAGATTGAAACCGGATTACGACGCGAACATGTCGCATTGCTTATACGGTTTGGATGCCGATTTGATCATGTTGGCCTTGGTGACGCACGAACCGCACTTTTGTTTGCTGAGAGAGGTTGTGAAATTTGGCGGTGGTGAGAGAGGGCAACCATCGAGAGAGATTTTAGAACGTCCGAGCGACGATGGTTTTTTGATGTTACAGGTTGGTTTGCTGAGAGAGTATTTGGATTTGGAATTTCAACGATCGGTGAAAGGAGCGTGCGGATTCGCCTACGACGTGGAGAGAGTTATCGACGATATCGTGTTTTTGTGCATGCTGGTCGGGAACGATTTCTTACCGCCATTACCGACGTTAGATATCGCGGAAGGTGCTTTGAATACGCTTTTTGATACGTACCGAGACATGCTTCCGTCTTTGGGCGGGTACATTTCCGGCGACGAAGGAGGCGGAACGTTCAACGCGCCTCGCTTGGAAAAGATTCTAACGCGCATGGCGGGTTTCGAACGCGACGTTTTGGAGCAACGAGCGATGGATGTGCAAGAATTCGACGAGAAACAAGCCAAACGAAATAATAAGAATGGTAAGAGAAATGGTCATCCTTCGGATTCGGAATCGTTTACCGATTTAACCGCCATGGAACAATTTGAAGCCGAATTACTCAAGGCGAAAGAGGAAGGGAAACCAGAACCGACGATGATGTCCGTCGCGAAACGAAACGCCATTCTCGAAGGCGGCGCCGACGGTCTTCAACAATACAAGGACATGTATTACAGAGAGAAACTCGAGTTGAAAGTCGGCGAAAAAGCGCCGGTCGATGAGTTACGCCAGGCATACTTTGAAGGTTTGAATTGGGTCTTGAGATACTACTACCGTGGCGTTGCCAGTTGGACGTGGTATTATCCGTACCATTACGCGCCCATGGCGAGTGATTTATGTGCGGGGTTAGGTCAGTTGACGGTTAAGTTTAATTACGGTCGACCGTTTTATCCTTTCGAGCAGCTCATGGCGGTCCAACCTCCGGCTTCAAGCCATCTGCTCCCGGAACTCTTTCGTCACTTCATGACGGAAGAATCGTCGCCGCTGAAACCGTTCTTCCCGGATGAAATCAAAATAGATTTCGAAGGTAAAAGAAACAGTTGGGAAGGCGTCGTTTTACTCCCGTTCTTAGACGAGAAGGTGTTGAAAGATGCCATCGCTTCCGTTTCAAAAGAGAAGCTCACCGATGCGCAAAACAAACGCAACGCGCCGGGCGAGTGCATCGTTTTCGAACGCGACGAAAACTGTACCGATGCTGTAAACTCAACCGTTCCGAAAACATTTGCCGGCTTGTTCCCGGCTAAATCGAAGATGACGTACGAACAACCGCCCGGGGAGTTCCCAGACGATGCCAAGTGTTTGGGAGGTAAGAATCCATTGTTGCCGGGTTTGAAAATCGAAACCATCGCGGATTACCCTCGAGGATACCCGACATTTAAAACCGTAGAAATCGTTCGTGGCGATTTGAAACACGCGAAATGCGTGGTGTTTCAAACTGCGACGAGGAAAGAGTCTTTAATCGTAAAAATTGGGAAAGGTTCCGAAGATTTCATTGGAAAAGCGTTGCCGAATGTGGCGGACAAATCCGTCGGTCTCACCGCAGAAGCCGTCGCGAAGACGTATCTCAACGAACGCGTCTACGTGAAATGGCCGTATTTGAAAGAGTCCTTGTGCGTGGGTGTTTCCGATCAAAAGTGTAAATACGTCGTCGGTCCGGGCCAAACCACCGTCGCGAAGCCGCACGACAGCGCGCAATGGCACGCGGACGTGACAAACGGCAGCAACGAGCTAATGCGAACGCAAGGCGTGGATTGTGCGAACACGAAAATTGCTTTACACGTTCGATCGTGCGAAGGATTAGTGAGGCATCCAGATGGGACGTTACAAAAACGGTTCTCGAAAACCGAAGTAGTTGTCCCGATGCAGTTGTGTCTCGCCGCGCACCCGAGAGATAAAAGCGAAGCGGAAGCGGCGAAAGATTTAGGCGTCTCGGAAGACGACGACATGAAAGTCACGTGGCGCGAAGGCGACGAGGCTTTATTCTTAGGTCGCTCGCATTTCGGTTCCCACGTCAAAGTCGTTTCGAAAGACCTGAAATCTGGGAACTTATTCGTCGATGTCGAACCTGTGAGATTAGACACCGGCGTCGGGAGAAGAATTCTCCAAGGGTACGCCTCTCGCTTTGAATCCGCCGGTCAAATCGCTCGAAAGCTCGGCATCGATCCGAGAGTCATGGGTCAAATCACATCTGCCGTCTGGACGCGTTTAACTAAGGATGCGGGCAAGAACGAACGCGTGGACGTCGGTTTGAACTTGCGCAAATCCTCGGAAGACTTGTGCGTCGCCGGGTTTTCTCGCAAAGGCGAGAAAGGGTGGGAATACTCCGTGGACGCTCAGAGACTAATTTCGGAATATAAAAAGCATCACCCGTGGGTGTTTGAAGCTTTGAGAAACGAAGCTGGAAGCGATAACGGAGGAGTGATTACGATGTCGGAACTCTTCGAAACGCACGATTTAGATACGAACAAACATTTAGTGGCTGAAGCGAAGAAGTGGCTCAAGTCGCAACCGGCGTCGAGACGACCGTTGGTGCCTTCGGACTCTGTCGTCGCGGCCGAGGAAGCGGTGAGAGCGTTAGCGGCGACGATTGGCGATCAGTCTGCGAACTACAAGCAACCTATGCCGGTGGCGTTGGAAGGCGTCAGTCCTCTGTTGCTCATGAAACCAGTCATTCCAGGTGAAGTGATGGATTTATACGCCGGAGGTGACTTTGAATTGGGCGATCGCGTGGCGTACGTCGGTGAATCCGGGACGCCTCCATTCTGCTCGCGTGGCACGGTCGTCGCCATTCATGGGTATACCGACGCGCACACCACGCACATGGTTGCCGAACACGTGGAGATTATGTTTGACGGAACGTTCGTTGGTGGAAGTGATTTGAGAGGGGCGCTGCCAGATTGCAGAGGTGCAATGATTGCGGTGTCTTCGGTTGTGAACTTGTCGCATCCGCCGGCGATGCCGAGCTTAGGTAAAGCGGCGCCGGACGTCGTCAAAAAAGTTGAGAACATAAGTTTAGAGGACGTAATGAACTTGAACTGGAAAGGCGGGTCGGAGAACGTCAAGAAGCAAGCGGAGAAGCCGAAACCGGTTCCGGTCGCCGTCGCGAACCGACAACCAACGTTACCGGGCGAGAAGGGTTTTTCAAAATCCGCTGGTCGCGGTAGAGGCGTATTAGCTGCATCGAACTCAACGGCGCCTGGCAAACCGCTCGGTGCCATGGAACAAATCAAATTGCTCGAGCAAAAAGCGTTAGCGGAACAACAACAACAACAACAACAACAACAACAAACGAAACCTCCACCTCCGACGAAGAAAAAAGGCATCATCGGATCTTTGAAAGACTTGTTGAAGAAGACGCCGCCGCCGAAACCGGAAGAAGAGGCGGACGAAAAAGCTACGACGAAGCCGAAGAAACCGGCAGCGCCTGCCGTCGTGTCTTCTTTAGCCGATATCGAAGCAAAGTTAGCGCAACAAACACAACCGGTTGTTGCTGCTTCTGCGCCGTCCTCTTTGGCGGCCTTAGAAGCAAAGCTCACGCAGCAATCGATATCTCAAGCTTCACCTTCAAGCGGCGGCGGCAGCACTTCGTTGCAAGCGCTCGAAGCCAAACTGTTACAATCTTCCGCGGCGCCCGTTCCTCCAACGCCGCCGCCGCAAAAGTCAATGCCTCCGCCGCCCAAACCTCAACAAGAACAAAAGCCAAAGAAAACCGGCTGGGCTCCGGTGGAATCCGTCCAACCCGTCAACGTCATGTCCGGCAAACCATCTTCAAAAGCACCAACGCCTTCCCAACAGCAAAGACCGCCGCCGGTGGTTAAAGACGAAACGCCTCCGCCGCTTCCGTCCAAACCGGTTGAAGCGACGAAAGCGAAACCTTCCTTCGTCCCGAGATCCGCGGCGAGGAAAATCGCCGCGAAACCCAAAGAACAACTGCAGAAACAAAAAGAACAAAAGGAAGAGTTGCACTTGTAATAATAACACTACTAAAAGAGAGAAGAAGAATATCAGAAGTGGCGAGAGAGAGAGAGAGAGAGAGAGAAAAGAGAGAGAGAGAGTCATTAGTCTTGTGTTGTATTAAATTTTCGTACGTTCCAAAAATGAACAAAAGGAGAATCAAAAAAATTTCTCATCTTTCGTCCACATTTTCGGCATAAAAAATCTTCAAGATGTCAGCACTGGTGGGAGTATCCTCCTCCTCGTTTGGGGCGATTTTGTCCTCCCCGAGGACGAGCAGAAGAGCACAACACACTAGAAACAACAACAACAACAGCATCATCATTAATGCGACGATGAGTAGCAGCAAAAGCGCGCGTAAATCTACTTTGCGCGGGGTGGGCGTCGTTCGCGGGGAAAAAATGGTGATTACACCGTCGTCATCATCGAGGACGATCTGCGCCGTGAACAACGCTTTATCCTCCTCCTCTTCCTCCTCCTTTTCCACCAAGCAGAAGATAAGATCGGTGAAAATGAACGCGGGGATGTTTAACAACAACAATGATTCCTCGGGAGGAGACGATGAGTTCAAAAAAATCGTCAACGATATCGTGTACGTGGACCCAGTGGTCGGGGCGAAGCGATTCTCGAATTACTTTTGGGCCTCGGTCGTGACCGCCGGCGCGAGCGGGTTTTTGATCACCGGCGCGAGCGCGTATTTCAAACACAATTTGGTGTTTTTCTTGGACGCTTCGGACATTCAATTCTTTCCGCAAGGGTTGGTGATGAGCTTTTACGGTATCGCGGGTTTGTTGTTGGCGACGTATTTATGGTTGACGATCAACTGGAACGTCGGCGCCGGGTATAACGAGTTTAACAAAGAGGAAGGGATTTTTCGAGTGTTTAGGTATGGGTTTCCGGGGAAGAATAGACGGGTGAACTTGTTGACGGATTTGAAAGACGTGACGGCGGTGAGAGTGGAGATCTCTGACGGGATTAACCCGAGACGGGTTGTGTACGTGAAGTGCAAAGGTAAAGGCGATATCCCGTTGACGCGCATCGGCCAACCGTTGACGTTGGCGGAGGTGGAGAGGCAAGCGGCGGAGTTGGCGAAGTTTTTGCAAGTTCCTATTGAAGGGCTTTAAACATATTTTTGAATTCGTTTGATGATTTGGTAATAAATAAGTACTATTGGCACCGAATGTACGCTTTTCTCTAAAATTTACTCGCTGAGTTGGGTCACCAACGCCACTCCTCTTTTAATCCAGTGTTCCGCGGGTTCTTTCGTGGGCATTTTCACGTGCATGACAAAGTTTGTCGAGTGTCCAGTCGTCGCGAGCGTACCTCTTCTTTCTGCCGTTCGATAGCAAGGGCAATCGTACCTCGCGTTTTGCTTAATCTCGTCTGCCTTTCTCGGCTTGAACCAAAATATAGGCGCTTTCGAGTGTAAGACGTTTTTCTCCGATTCAACCAGTTGCATGTTTTCTTCGTCCCACCCGCATCCTTCTAAGAATAGACCGGAGACGTACACTCCAGCTTCGGGTGGTTCGGTAATATCACTCACGTCGCCTTTGATTGGCTCAAAATCGAACGCTATTTCGTCCACGGGGAGTTTGTGTTTGCGGCTATAGTTCTGCAACGCGGCCGTTAAGAACGACTGCGCGAAGAAGAAACCAGAGATCCAAAACACCGCGGGTGGCTTTCCATTCCTATCCCAAGTCTCGAGCATGCTGCAACGCTCCAAGAGGTCGTCAAAGTACGAGGAGAAAGGTTTGAGCGACGGATAACTCACTTTTTTCCAGGCTTCCGGAACGGCGTTGCGCTCGATTGCTTTCTTCGACGCTTCGGACTCGGCTGAGAAAGCTGCGCGTCCGGCGAGAGCGGCTTCAATCTCGTGTAAAGATTTTCGAATGTTGAGCAAAAGCTTGTTATATCGGGACATTTCTTGACACAAAGTTGTTCCGAGAGAATCCGCGTAGGCGTCAGGGAGCTTTTCTCGCGTCTTTTCGACATTAAAATTAGACGGAAGACGGGCGATTGCGTCGTTGATGACTTCTTTTAACGCAGTGTTCGTATCCGCAGCCTCATTTGTGGTGGTACTAGATGAATCTTCTTCGCAGTCATCCTTTTCCTTCGTTGCGTGTTCATCACTTTCTTCTGTCTCGAGATTCTCGTTTGTTTCCTCGCTCGCGCTATCGCCGGACATTTTTAGTAGATCTCGACACATCGCCTCTGCATCCGCGCGATCTTTAGAGACGTCAGCGTTCGCGTGCAAACCAAAAACCTCTGGTTCTGGTAAAGCGGGTAATGCGTCCACGTGTTCGAGAAGCTGCGCGCGACTTGGATTCAAGATGGACGGAGTTGCGTATTTTCCAGAGGCGGATAACGCAAAATTATTCGACGACGCGGCTTCTTCTGAGTAGCACTTTTCAAGAATAGTCGCGAGCAGAATGCGGTCGTTAGCGTCTGTTACTCTGCCTCCATAGTTACATTCACCGGCTAAATAACGTAAAGCCTCGAGAGGTAACTTCGAGACTGCTTTCGATACGAGCGCTTTTTCGTCATCATCGGCAACGGTAGTGGCAGCACCACCAGTAGCTTCGTCTTCGATGCTACCATCCTCTTCATCCTCGTCTTTTTCATCGAGGAACATTTTTAGTTGTCGTGCAGATATCGATAAATCACCGTCGTCGAAGCCATACGGAACGTTCCAACCGATAGGCCCAAACGCTCGTCGTTCTTGAACGTTGGCGTGAAAAAAACACAACGAAAATAACAATCGCTTAAACTCGTTAGGCCTTGCACATTTATCGAAAAAGTCATCATCGCAAAGCGGCTGTACACTTAAAGCGCGTTTCACATTCGCTCGGATCCCTCTGGGCGGCTCGTTGGTCATTTTCACCGCGTTCTGTAAAATCGTCATCGGAAAGTCTTTCGACGGATACGACGTCATCCACAATCTGAACCTATTGTGCGCTTCACCTTCACCAGCGACTAAATCTTCGCATATTTTCTCCAAAGCTTTCATCCACGAAGGTGCTAGATGACAATTCTGTAAAACAACCCAACCGCCGTTTACGCGAGCTTCATCGATGAGCTTCTTTGCCTTGGGGCCTTGGCCTTGACCGAGCGAGATCGATTTCACCGCATCGGCCTCCCCTTTCGACGCCGCAAACTGTAAGAGCTTTGCCATTGGATCTGAACCTGCGGACAAGACAAAGACTAGCGGTGCACGCGGTCCTGCATCTGCGTAACATTTCTCCAAATCGAAAGTTGGAGGCGTTATGAACTTTTCGCCAAGCGTCGCGCCGACATATTTACGAGCAGCCGGGATAAGCTTATCCGGGCGCAAACAACGAATAATACACAAACGACTGAATTCAGAAAGCGTGTCATACGGTTTCGGGAAAGCAGCTTCGTGCGGAGTAGGACTATCATACGCAGCTTTCCACGTTTCTTGCGATTCGATATTGGTTGTATCTAAAATACTTTCACAAATATCCGAAAATCTCGGAAGAAAGGATAAATTAGCAAAATCATTCGCGCGCTTTTCATCGATCCAGTCCACAGTTTGTACGAGTTTTTCTACTAGATTCTTGTCAACTTTTGATCCAATCTGAACGCCCGTGAGTAGAAAGTTCCACTCTTGTCCGTCGAGCATCCCTTCGTCCCGAGAAATGCGCGAACACAGCGAGAACGAGAACAGAAGTTTATCGCATTCAAAGAGCGAGCGGCAGACATTATCGTAGAGACTTTTCGTGAAGTGCGTTCGGATATCTCTCAGTCGAGTATCGACCGAATCTTCGACGGCGGTCTCCTCCACTGATGATGATACTGATGTAGTTTTCTCAAATTTGGAGTTTACGACAGAGGCGATGAATAATCGCGAGAACCATTGCAGCGAGTACTGATACATCGATTCAATCGCAGCCAAATCTGATATGCAGAAAAAGAGTAAAGCTGCGTAAGATCCAGAACTTGAGTACGCAGATCTTGCAGCGTTAATGTCTTTCTCAGTCTCTTCTGCCTCAGCTTGAGCTTGTGTAACGGATTCAGAGACCGACTTGGAGTCTGTAATAATTTTAATCGCACGCTCGTCGTCGAGGATGTTGCCGTCAGAGTTTGATAAAACCTCTAGAATCTGATCTTCCAGCTGTTTCAACTCTCGCGCATTCTTCGCAGATTGCGTAACGAGCTCATCTTTCTGCTTTTCCAGATCCGGGCGTTCTTTTGCAACGACCAAGGCGAGAAGTTGATCGCTCAAACCTTCTCGTGTGATTGCGAAATCGAGCAATGTCACTTTCACCGCCGTCTCCGGTAAATAGTGCGGGTTTCGAAGTTTCGTCGTAATGTAAAGTCTAAAGTCTTCCGAATACTCAACTGTTGCGTCTCCCAATCGCATACACGTCACGCCTCCGCTTTTAAATGTTTGCTTCAAAAGTAAAGGCTCTAGACTTGGATCGAGTTCTTCTCCGACGTTTTCTAGTAATACCGGCGTACCAAACTGAATGGCGTTTTCGAGTTCCCGCATATGCGCTCCATCTTCAGACAGTTTCACGACTCTGAGGTTATTCTTCTTCTCCATATTTTTAATCCAAGCGTTTGCTTGCCCTTGTGGATCAATCATAAGAGGCCAACGTCTCGCATTTTCGATTATGATGGCGTTCTCAATGGAGAATTGATCGTTTGGCAACGCCGCAACTTGCCATTCCCTAATTCTGACGGCATCGCCGAGAATGTCAATCAACTCGCATTTAGTCGAACAGATTATTTTCGATTTATTGAGCTCATGCATCCACATATCATGCATCTCTTGTCTGCAAGACATTGGAAATGCACCCAAGTATGCGATAGTACCGGCGGAAAGGATCGCGTCGCCAACAATATTTTCATACTGTCGACCGAGATCTTCCGCTTTTTTCTTCCAACGAGCGCGCTCGCCGCCTAAACCTGAAATCAAACTCTCGGCGCGTTGTAACTTTACTGCGCACAAATTCGCTTCTGCTTCGAGGTTAGCTTTTTTATCGTTCTGCTTCTTCAACTCTGTCTCCATAGCTTCGAGCTTATCTAATATCGTTTTCAAATCCGCTCTGGTGGCGTTTAATCCCACCATGACTTCATCGTACGCCGCTTCGGCTTCCTTCAACGCTTCTTGCTTCGGGGCGACGATTTTTGCAACTTTATCGTACTTGTCCATTGCACAAACCCATTTGCACAAACCTTCGGCAGCGCTCGACGCATTCGCAGCTTTTTCAGGCGTGAACAACGGGTTCGAGATGTATACTGATCGAATTTTCTGTATGACTTTTATCGGTATGTTATCTTTGTCGTACGATTTAAGCGTTTCCAGGAAATCTTTGTCGTTTAGTAATCCACACGATGGTTTCCAGTAGTCATCGACAGTGCGACCCGTGTCTGGATCTTTTGCCCGAGCTGGTTTGACTTCTAAAATGACACAGACGGCTTCGAGGACGAGTTTAATAATCGCCGGCGGGTTTTTCAACTGTTTCACGTAATTAATATCCGCCGGTTTCAACGTATCCAAGGCGGCAATAGCGTCGTTGAGAATAGGCATGGCCTCTGCTAATATGTTCTCGCATTCTTCTTTCACTCCGTTAGCTTCCCTAGCTTTTTCCGCGGCGACGGCTTCATCGGCTTCGACAATCTTACGTTTCGGCTCGACTACTGTCTCCTTCTCGTTTTGAATTTCTTTCATCATTTCGGCGACTTCAATTGCGGACTCTTTCAGCTTCGGTTGCAGAGCTTCGAGTTCACTTTGCATGCCCGCAACTTGCTCTGCCGAAGATGCGAGCTTTTCCAGACCAACTTCGTATCGTCTCTTCAATCGCATAGTTTCCTCTCTTCGCTTACCCACTAAACTCGCAAACGTGCTCAAAAGTTCGAGATAACTCGTTGGCGTGACGTAATTCTTCCGTCCAGTTCTCGCGTAGTACCGTTCAGATAACTCTGCCACGGACGAGTGCATGATACCACACACACTCGTAAGCGCACTCGCGGCCTCGGGCGAAATACCATCCACGGATTCCCGGAGAATCTTACCGGCGACCGCTTCTAAGGCATCTTCCGGCCACGCTTTGAACCAATCAATAGTGCAGCAATTGACCAACGACGGAAATTGACGCAAACGTTCTCGGAAAGCCTCGCCGGCCGGAGATAAGCACAGAACGACGTGAAGTTTACGGCGACACCTCGATACGAAGTACGCCCACAGCTCCGATTGCGTGGCATCCTCTCCAATTTCTTTCGTGGCATCTTTTCGAACCATTTCTAAAACTTGAGCCTTCTCGTCCGTTGGAAAAGCGTTTGGAATCTCACCGGCGTTGAGTAAGTTGTTGATATCTTCGATGAATGCCTCGTCTTTTATTTGCGCGTCGCTGAATAAGAAGACGACGTCTCGGTTCTCCCCGCCAGACATACGCAGCATATTTTTCAAATCTTCCCTCCATTCGAGCATACCATACGTCTTTGTCATTTCAATTTCTTTCACGAACATTTCTCCACTCGCATGCGCAGCTAGTCTTGCGAGCGATTTGCGTCCCGAACCACCGACGCCAACCAAGAGAGCGTGTCCACCAGGTTGTGCTAAAATGCGGCAAATTCGTGAAATATGCTCCGCGGCGTAAACAAACATGGTAATATTCATAGGCTGTTTTGAATAATGATTGTAATAGTTCAAATGCTCGTCCATGATTGAAACCCAACTATGAGCATCTCCAGAAAGTTCTTCGTAACTTGGAGGAGGTACTTGTAGCTCGAGATTGTTCGCGTCGTCGTCGTCGTCGTCGTCGAATTCATCGCGTATTTTCGGTGGATTTGCATATTTACCAAACGCCAAAAGTTTCGTATCGTTCATATTCAAGTGTGAAAACAAGCCGTCGAAGTTTTCTCGGAAATGTGTTGACACAGCGACCCGCATGGAGTCAACCAGTATTCTTTCATCCGCTACGTCAACTAAGCGATCTCCAAAGACCCTCAATATTTCGTGAGTCCACAGTCTCGTGATTCGAAGTCGGCCAAAATCGCTCTCATTCTCCACTTGCGAGAGCGGTAACATAGTCAAACCCTGCGCGACTCGCGAAAAATCTCGCAAATTGAACGAATAGTGCGATTTCTCCGGCGTAGGAAGTAACTTCTCGAGGCAAGTTTGGTATACGACCAGCGTAGCGCAAACGGCGTCCGGAGCCATGTTGACGATAGAATTATGAAACTCGCAGTTCTGAAAGTGTTGCGATAAAATGGCGTTATAAATTCCTTTCAAAGCCGATTCGTCTACTTCCGGAACTGAAACGAGTGAAAAGTGACGCAAGTACCGCTCCGTCACTGGATTTCTACCTCCACCGGCTGGACCCATCGCGGCGACGAATTGGATATCTTGGAGCGTTACAAACGCGTTGTCTCTACCGTACCAACCTCCGTAATCATGGAATTGTCGAAGAATTTCAATAGGAGGTTGCGCGCCATACGATTCGCGTTGCGGCATATTAACGTCATCGATAAAGAATACGCCCTTAGCACCTGGAATTGGTCCATATACACCTTTTCGCCTCTTATCGAGACGTCCATCCACTTGCGCTTGTGTAGCGTTCGCAGATGTTCTCGCAGAAAACCCAATAGTTGTCGGTTGCCATTTACTCTTATCTAAGGAGCGTAATCTGCGCTGTACGATGGTTGATTTTCCAGTACCCGTGGGGCCGCAGAAGAGTATCGGGTACCCATGCCGCAAAGCGCAATCGAGCAAGTGATCGCACGTAGCCGTTTCTTTCGTTGGAACAATTGTTGCATCAAAAGGAAGGTCTTTTGGAATAATTCGAGCTTGCGCCGGAATAGAGTCAATCCATTTTTGCCACGCAATACCGTGCAAACGTTCAACACCGGCTCCTTTGGGAGCGGAAATTTTGAAATCGTAGACGGTGGCACTTTCATCGCGCCAAAATGTTTCCGGACATGACAGAGAACTGGTTTTGGACGCAATTGTAGATTTTAAGAACGTATCAAATGCTGATCTGCTCTTTGTATCGACACATCCACCAACAGACCACACCAAGGCGAATAGGAACGAGGCGTCAATCGCAGTAATAGGTGGGTTAAGATAACGAGACACGACGCTCGACTCGCTTTCGTCGCTAGCAATTCCAGCCGTATGCGCAGCGTCGTTACTCACGTCAGAACTATTTTCATATCCTGTGATCAAATCTTTCAGCGTCGCGTCAAATAGGCGCGTAAGCGATGCCGTGAGATTTCCTTCGCCCGCCGGGGAGATCTTCTTCAACTCGCCGACTTTCTCAACCGATGCCGGGAGAAACGTTTCAAATAATGTCGATAGGCGATCGTGCGCTTCGTTTCCGTACATTACACGTGCTTCAGATACCCACGATTTGAATTGCGGCTTCCATCCTACTTCAGCGGGTTCCATGTAAACCATACCGCATCGAGATACCGTCGCCGGACTCGCCACGGCCAAATCGGCAACCTCAAAAATCAAGTTCATCAACCCCGTCATTGCAATAATCTCAGAATTCGGGAGGCATAACTTTTTATTATCGTCTAAAACTGTGTTCATGTTCTCGATCCAAATTGCATCGACGGGACCATCCATAACGAGCCATTTTCTGATGTGGGTTTCGCGCATATTCGCGAGTTTACGGAAGTGTAAACCCAACACCCCCTCTCTCCACTCTTGTGTCACGTTATCTGTTTCACCATAAAGTTGTCCCATCGTGACTGCCTTTGGATTTAAATACGTCGCAATGACCTCTTTCTCATCGTTCAGTCCTTTCTCGTGTAAATCTGTAAGGGCACCAGCTAATACAGCCAACGCTGATGATTTTCCACTCATCGTCTCGCCGACTAGCATCAAACCGTGTCGAACCACAATCATCTCATACAATTGCGTAATCTTGGTCAAAAAATACTCCGTGGGCTGTAAATTCCTCGCAGTACACTGATCAATCACAGCAGCGTGCAGATTTTCGTAATCTGTTTTCGGTAGAACAACCCCGGGGAATAAATCACCGACGATGCCATAAAACAAAGGAACGTCGTGGGCGAGAAATTTACACAAGTTCACGTCGATGATGGCACGTAACGTCAAAACAAATTCACACTCCTCTGGATGCTTTCGCTTCAAATTGCCTGCGGCCCTGAGCACAGCAATGACGGCACGCATGCCATAATCGTAGTGATCCTGAGAAGAAAGCTGTTCTGAACACAAACGATACGTCGCTACAATCTTTCGCGCACACGCTCGCGCGTTAAGATACCCATCAGAATAGAGCAAAATCTCAGAAATCAACGCGTAGTCAGGAACCATCATAGCTACTGTTCGGAAGAGCGCTTTCAAGTTATCTGGAAGTTCGGATCTACCCGCATAACCAGGGTTCATCGTGATGAACACATTGCACGTCGGACGCAACGTAAGTTCTGAACCTTCAAAGAAGAACTTCTTCACGTTATTCTTCACGGCGATTTGAATCTCAAGCACTTGCTGGGCTACAACAGATAGCACTTCCAAATCGATGCGATTGAATTCATCGAAGCACGCCCACGCACCGGACGAAGCTAAACCTTTGAAGAATCGTGCCATCGTTAAATAGTCCAAAGAATCGGAACAGTTGAAAACAACGCACTGTCTTGCCAGCGCTTTTGCGAGATCTTTGGTTGTTTCTGTTTTACCAGTACCAGCTGGACCTTCCGGTGCACCTCCCAAGTTGAGATGAATTGCTCCCATGAGCGTACGATAGCAGCGGTCGGTTAACGGCGTAATCACAAGGCGCGACGAGTTTCCTAGGTATTCGTAACCATATTCGACGGAAGCATTCATCATGCGCAACATCACGGTCTCTTTTCTATCGTACGAACCGTCATCTTTTTGCACTTTCTTCAATTCGTACGTCGCACGCAACTGTGACAACCAGGAAAAATCGCGTTCGGAGGATACGCCATCTTCGGCAAGCTTACGGGCCACGTCTCGATTGTGGACATCCATGACCACCAAAGCAGAGAGCGTTTTACGCTGTAAAGGAGTCAGGTCACCTCTCACTAACTCAATAATCTCTTTCAATTGCCGATCGCACTTCTCCGCGGCTTTCTTCACGCTCCCTGGATTGGATTTTTCGTTTCGTAAAGCTTCGGCGATGTCGCGAGTCCAATAAATCTGCGACCCAAGTAATACCACTTGACCGGGCCATTCCAACACCCATTTTTTCCGCTCCGTGGTCGCATACGCGCGAACTCCAGCAGCGCACTGTTTCTCAACTGCTTCTAACATTGACGTTTCGACTTCGCATAACCATCTTTCGACGGCACCGTTAGCCTTTGCCGGTTCTATAAACGTGTTGAACGGCACTTCTTCGCCTTCGACGGAATTCATGGCAACAATATATTCTCGATCGTCTTCTTCATTTTTTTCAAAAGTCACGGAATCTATACCTTCGAAGCACTTTCTCAAATGCGGTTGCACTCTGCGTGGATCTTTTGTTTCACTCAATATCTCGAGCATCTCGTCGTTCGAGAGAAAGAAGAAGCGCGGGAATGCGATGCGCTTCAACTCCAGGTAGGATTGTAAACCTCGCTGAATTTCATCGAGTAACGTGTTTGCGGCTTCCAAACTTTGTAATCGCGTTTCATCTCTGCCGCATTGTATCGCCGACGGATTCTTTGCGGTTGCATCCACGACGTTACGGTACATCTGATCCACAGACTTGAACTTTTCCCCTTCTACGGGCATCTGCTTCACGATATCTTCAGAGGCAAAAATTGGCTCCAAGTATTGCCAAGTCGCTTGACACGATCCCCACTGATCGAGCGTATCTTGTAAACGCTGCAGGGTCTCGCTCCAAACTACTGCGCGGTCGCCGAACGGCTGCGAAAATGGAGACGCGCGAATGGATTGGGTCTTCACGAGTTGATCGTCCAGAAGCGCCTGAGCGTCTTCCGTTCCGCCGAGGACGCACGTGCCAGTATCCTTGTATGGCGTACACACGAAATCTATACCATCCCAATCTTTCTCCATTTTTATTAAAGCGGACTCTAGCGCATTTTCCTTCGAAGCGCGCGCGACGATATCGCGGATAACATCGATTTTTGATTGTAAACCAGCTTCCAGAGCTTTCTCCAAGGTAAGCGTGGAAGAGGAGCTATTTTTTGTCTCAGATAACGTCTCTGTTGACGTAGGCGAATCTGACGACAACTCAGATGATATAAACTTATCTTCCGTGGTATCGTCCAATGCCAGTACAGGTTGGTTGTCATCTACTACGTTGAGTAATTCTCGAATATCTTTCCAATGCCGTTCTTTCAACGCGTCGCTCGATAACGTTTCAAGCGCCGGTAACGTTGCCTCGAAGTTTTGAACGCACTTATCCAAACGTGATACTACTTCATCGCGTTTGTCTTTCCTCATGCGTTTCAACTTTCCTAATTGTACCTTTGTCTTTTCAATCTTTTCGAGAACACTATCTACGTTAACGTCTACGATGGCAGAATGCATCCATTCTGTGGAAATGGATTGGAACGTATTCAATTGTTCCCATGCGGTTTCTCTTATTGTCAATTCGCGATTGGCGTCGTCGAGCGCTCGGAAATTAAACGCACTCGATACATTCGAAGCAATATTCTCCCCCTCCACACCGTCTCTCGCATCGGACTCAACCGAGGATAACGAGTAAGTTTCGGCGTACGACTTCAAAGCGGCGGCGCGATCTCGCATACCGTCTAAGCGCATTCTCGTTTCTTTCAACGATTCAATCACCACAGAGGGAAGAATACACTCGTTCATAACCTCTTCACCAGTAGGTCCTCCTGGTAGTTGCTCAAAAATTTCTTCGCCACTCTTCTCTAAACGTTCGGATTCTGACTTTAAAATCGCGATATTTGCTTCGTCGCGTGTATCCAAGTAGGTTTTCGCGTCTTCCAACGCCTTGCCATGTTCCTCTACAGCGACGCGCAAATCATCAAGTTTAACCTGATCGTGCGCCGGAATCTTCACCGAATGCGTTGATGCGAGTGAATACATCGTTTCAATCGAAACAGACTCCATTTCGAACGAACGAACATTTTCTGCTGCTTTCACCACAGTTCGTTTATAGCGAACGCTTTCGTCAAGCGCCCCCGACGCCACTTTTGCTGATTCGTCATTTCTAGTGTCTATTGCGCCATCTTCCGCGTTCATACTAACTTGGCCGCCTGTCTCGTCATCTTTTTTGACGTCTTGTTCACAGTGACCTTCGTCACTTTCTTCTCGTCCAGTCTTGGGATAGTCTCGCAACATCTCCGTGGACGCTTCCAACGTGCTAAGCAAGGCTACCGTTTTCGCTTTTGCTGTTGTAATTAATCTCTCCTTCACTTTAATCGCAGCTTCGGTACAGATTGGCGTCACAATTTTTTTAATTTCAGAAGTGTCGACGCGCAGCGATCCTATTTGGCGCGATTTCTCGATAGAATCGATATCAGCAGTCCATGCGGCGACAATCGAAAGCGCAGAAGTAAAGTCCTCCGTCGACGGTGGCTTATTTTTGCCTTCTACTTTCACGAGTTCTCGAGTCGGATTCGTTTCGCCAAAATCATATATCGCGCGAGCGTTCATAAATTGCGTCAACGCGCAATACTCGATGGCTTTATCGAAATCTTCGCGTAATCTACTCCGCGCCTTTTCCATCGCTTCGTGCGCTCGCGCGCTCTCTTTAGCTATCTTCGACGCCGAAAACGTTTGCGCGAGAAAGGGTACGTCTGCATCCGCTGGAAGCGAAGTTGCAGTGGCGCTCAAAATTCTCGGCACAGAATTCACGAGTTGTAACGAATGTGAGCGCGAAGACTTCTCAATATTCTCCAACAGCGCATCAAACTCTGGCGTCAACGCGGTGGTGACGCCGGCAATCGCCGGGAACAAAGCTTCTACAACAAACACGCCGTCATCGTTATTCTCGTCCGCTTGTACCGTATTGATTTCATTAAAAACCGTTTCTGATACTTTGATGACGCTTTCTGCGAGTTGCGAATTGACGACTAAATCGCAAAATCTTGTAAAATGACCCAGTCGATCCTTCTCCCTTTCGAGTATTTTCCGCGTTTTCTCGCGCTTTCGCATTTTCGAAGCTTCCTCGGCGAGTGAAGTGGAAGAAGACAGTGACGGCGCCGGTGCCATCAGTAATGCCGACGCAGAAAATTCTTCTTCTACTTCTTTTGTGATACACTCCTCCTCTTTTACCATCCTCTCGTCGCTCTCCTCGTCTCCATCACCTTCTTCTTCCTCCTCCTTTTCGACGGAATCTGTTTCCATACCGCCGCTGCCTAACATTGCGCAACTTCTCACGACCGATGCGTTCACTCTGTTCGCTACCCTCGTCGCCTCTTCTACTTTCAAATCAATTACAGGTTGCACAACTTTGACTCTGTGCGTATCGCAATGCGTCTTAAACGCCTCTGCGGTATACGCAAAACCATCTCGTTTCGGCACGAACGACGTTTCGTCAATCGCGCTCGCAATCGCAAACAACTTTTGCATCGCCGGCGCAAACCTCTCCGACGCCACGAACGCTCTCTTCTCAATCTGCATCCTCGTCCTCTCAAACAATCTTCTTCTCACTTCCGCTCTCCAAATCCGTATCGCCTTTCTCTCCCTATACCTCGCGTACGTCGACAAACATCGCATGGCGCGCACCAAATGCTTCTCTCGCATCCACTCGGACAACGCGTAACATTTACTCGCCGACCCATCCGCCGGGTGGTGCACCACCGCCGTCGCGGAAACGATAAACAAATCCTCTTTCGACGAAGACGCATTGAAGAACCCTCTCTTCTCTTCTCGTTCTCTCCTTTTCCTTTCCTTCTCGTCGATTTCAACCAACGCGTACGCGTCGTAGGGTTCTTTCCCACTCGCGTCGGCCACAGTCTTCTCGTAGGAACTTTTCCGTTCGCACATGAAAAACTCTCTTTTTGGTCGCTCGCCTCGTTCCGCGCACGTGAGGTAATACACGATGATATCCTCGTCCGTTTGTTTCTTCTTCTCCTCCTCAAACTCGTCGGTAAGATCCTCTCCATCTTCTCCTCTTTTGAGCTTCTTTCTCGTCGTTTCCGTCGTCGTCAAAGGAGAAAAGTCGTCGAAACGTAAAAAACTCGCCAAGTTCCTCACGTCGTTTCGCCTCGCCAAACCTCTCCTTCGTCTCGCTAAAGAAGAAGACGGTTCGACCAACATCTTCTTCGCGCCTTCTCTCTCTCCCTCTCTCTTTCTCAGAAGAACCTGCGCCCCACCACGGGCAGACAGAGAGAAAGAGAGAGAGTCAAAGAGATGCGCGTTCTTCTTCTCGCGTGGCTATTTTTGGTCTTTTTTTTTAATTTTTTTCTCTCGGGAGATACAAAATTTTAAAATACGAGTATTGTAAGACACATACCATCGACAAAAAGCTTGATTATTATCTAGGAATCATTTTAATGATCATCACGCACATCTCACGCGACTGTCCATTTGCTCTTCTTGCATTCGTGAGATGAAACACAATTATTTTCCATCGTGCGAAAGGATTTCTTCTTCATTCTCGCGATCGAGTCATAGGAAGCTTTCACGTGGCAAAACTTCAATCAGATCCAAATGAAAAAAAGACGTTTTAGGGGAAAACCCCCAGAAGAAGACCACAGAGAGAAAAGCGAATTGTTTAAGCGAGAGCAGAGAGTTAGAGAGAGAGTTTTTTATTACGATGATGACGATGACGGCGACGAGGGAGAGGAGGAGGAAGAGTCGTGGTTGTGTGCACTCTTGGTCTTCTTCTTCTGCGGTACTTTCTGCGTACGCGAATCAAACGTTAAAACCGATTGGGATTCGTATAAACGGCGAATGCACGTCGTTCCATCATCGCGCGCGAGAAGAACGCTCTCGCCTACTCTCGATCTTAAAAACGAACAAAACGACGTCATTCAATGGAAAAGTACGCGACGAAATCGCCTTACTCGAAAAGCTCTGCAAAAATTCCCACGCGCAACACCGAAGGTCGAAATTGTTTCAAAGTGTACAAATGGTTGTCAAAGAGGTGCTGTTTTTACTCAAAACGGTCAACGCTCCTCTCGCCTTGGCAAAGTTGGAGAAGAGTTTACACGAACATTTTGAAGAGGAGAAGAAAGATAAAAGCAAAGAGAGAGAAACGATTTTAGCGCCGTCGAGAGAACAGTTGGCGGTGTGCGTGAACGCGTTGCGAGCGACGGCGTTTGGTATCGGCGGCGGCGAGGGTAGGGGCGTTCGGGAGAAGATTCAGGCGTGCGGGATACACGCGACGACGGAGATTTCGAGGTCATTTTTTGTGCCGTTTGCGACGGTGGTTTTGAGTGCTCTCGCGCGAGTGCAGATTTTGGTGTTTCAATGGTGCGCGGAGTGCGCGGAGTTGCACAACGTGCTCGCCGGTTTTGGAGGGTGTTTGCCTTCGTCTTCGTCTCGTTCGTTCGGGGAGGAGAACGGGGTACCGAAAACGAACGCGTTTAAAGAGGAGTTGGTAGTTGAATGGGAAAAAGAAAAGACGAAGAAAAATAAAGAAGAAGAAGAAGATGAAGATGATGAGAATGATAAGGAAGAAAAAAAGGACACGAGTGGTCGCTTCAAAGACGTCGTACCTCGCGTGCGCGCGTTCGAGTCTGGCAACGATATTTTCGGATGGGACGAAAATTGGGCGCCGCTCCTCGTTTCCTCGCCGTCCCGCATATCTGCTGTTGTAGCGCAACGACGAGATAGTTCTATTACCACTGAAGCAGTAGCAAACGAAAAAGAGGACGATGTAGATCTCGGAGCAAAAGTCGATCGCGAGGGACTCACGAAGCTGCCGACGATGACGACGAAACCATCGCCGGCGACGACCACCGTGTCGTTAGGCTTAGGTGTCCCTTTAGTGGACGTCGACAAAGATTTGCAAAAAAAAATAGCGCAATCCAAACCTAACTATAAGGACGGTCAAGGCCGAGACGCCTCTGGTAAGCGTTCGCTCGACGCCGCGATGACGAAGAAGGAGAAAAAGTTAAGAAAGAAGGAAGAGATGGAGAAGAAGCAAAAGTTAGCCGTGGATCCAGTCGCGCGCTTGAAAGCTATATTCGAAGGATAGAGTATACTGAAGCTAGTTAGCATGTAATAATAGTAGATGTAATAGTAATCGTGTATATATTATGAGTATCAAAAATCGTTATGAAGAGTAGTAGTAAAAATACATCATCGCTGTGAGAATAAACCGCGCCGCCGCCGGTAGCGAAAAAGTCAAAGCGAAGCGAGACCTACGAAGTTGTTGGTTACGAGCCCTTTCGACACCCACGGAAACTTCGCCCAAAAGTCTCCACTCACGTTCTCCCTGAGCGTTATATCGTCCGCGAGAACCGCCGCGACGATTAAAATCCACATGCATACCCAAAGTTGGAGGGCTTTGGTGAGTATGGCGAAGAGTATTTTTACCCACCGATACTTCCCGTTCCTCTTCGAGGAGACTGTCGACGCGAACCCTGTTCCACTCCCTCCCCCACGCGCGGCCAAAACCATCGCGTCTTCGTATCCAACCTCCTCGGCAATCTGATCCAACGCCTCCTTCACGTATTCATTCCTCTTCTTCTTCCTTTCCTCTTCGTCCTCTTCTTCGCCTCGACTTTTGTGGTCAATCCTCTCGCCTCCGCCGCCGCCCGTACCGCTAACGTCCCGGTGGTACAAAACAACCCCATCCTCGGTCTCGCACGCCTCGAGCGTCTCTAACAACTTCACAACTTTCGCGTTCGCACCAACTGCTGCGTCCATCGCTCGTTTCGTCTCCTCTCGCAAAGTCTCTTTCACGTTCGCCAGTCTGGTCGAAAACAGTTCGAGCAGGTCCTTTTGCTCCTTCGTCGTCCTCTCCTCGTCGCTCTTTTCCTCCTTTTCCAACTGTTCCACGCGCATGCGAAGCGATCTGTTTTCCTTTTGAGATTCCAGCATCAAGAATTCGAGCCGTTTCACTCGCGCTTCCATCGTTTCCTTTTCTTCTTCTTCTTCTTCTTCTTCTTCTTCTTCTTCTTCAGGAGTTAAAGTCGTCGTCGGCGACGCGAAGTTCTTCTTCGTCTCCTCTTCCTCGCGAAAAGAAAAGGACGAGGAGGAGGACGGAGAGAGAGAGAAGGTGAGTTCGTCGTTCTCGGAGGAGGAGGACATCTTTTGGTTCGTCGTCGCGGAGAGGTCTCGCGAATACGCGCAGAGTAAAGTGTGTCAAGGAGTTCCGTGAAAAAAGAAGTGAAGACAAAGAGACAAGACAGGAGGATTTTCGTATAATTTAAGCGTCATCACGAATACATTATAATATGACTATTCTAGAAAGCATCGCGTTGTATACGCACAAGAGGCGCAGTGCAGGGCACACCACGCAACTTTAATCTCATCGTCTCGACTTTTAGACAAAATCTGTGACGAAAGACTCGTACGATTTGTTGCCGTACCCGACGCCGCAGAAGAGCAAGCCGTGAGGGGGCGCCGGCGGAGCGGAAGCCATTCGGTCGCGGTTTCGGGCGAGATCGAGAAGCGCGTCTTCGTTGAACTTTTTTGAACTCGAGAGCGAAGATGATGCTTCTCGGCAGGCGGTAGAGACTATGCATCGGACCATTTTGCGAAGGAAGCGATCGGCGACGAGCTCTATGGCGATGCATTCGAGGGGTTCTTCTTCTTCTTCTTCTTCTTTTTCCGTTCTTGTCGCGCGATGAAAAGCGGTCTCGTCGAAAAGTAGCGACGCGTCTTTATACCGCCGGTCGCGGTATCTTTTCCCGTATTTACTCGTTGATGCTTTCATTTGAAACTTTGGAATCGATATGGTTTTTGCTCGCGCGTAGAGCATTTTGCACTCCGTCGATTTACCTTTCGGCGTATCTCTCGCGTACGCGTAAAAGTCGAGAGTTTTATT
>Ga0115554_1000741_pt1 | contig 23166 bp, 15 predicted proteins | sample COGITO_mtgs_1104_3_FD_87283 | JGI IMG/M metagenome (GOLD analysis project Ga0115554, IMG submission 87283) | Pelagic marine microbial communities from North Sea - COGITO_mtgs_110404 | ecosystem: Environmental > Aquatic > Marine > Epipelagic | place: Germany:Helgoland, sampling site Kabeltonne... | reverse complement strand
CAATAGCTCCCCCCTCCTCTTCCCCCCCCCCTTCCTCCTCCCCTCCCCCCGCGCCCCCCCCATCCCCCTCTCCCCCCTCCCCCCCTGGGCTTCCTCATCATGGCGGCGAGCTCCGCGGGCACCTCCTGGTCCGCCTTCTGCAGCACCTCGACGAGCTGGTTCGCGTTCTTGGAGTCCCCCCGGGTGAAGAAAGTGTACGCCGTCCCCTTGGCGCCGGCGCGGCCCGTCCTGCCGATCCTGTGGACGTAGTCCTCCACCCCGTTGACGCCCCCGGGCATGTCGTAGTTGATTACGACTTCGACGTCTTTGACGTCGAGCCCTCGGGCCGCGACGTCCGTCGCGATCAGGAGGCGGAGCTGCCCGCGCTTGAAGGCGTTTATCGCCTGGGTGCGCTCGTACTGGGAGCGGTCACCGTGGAGGCTGTCGACGGCAAAGCCCTGGTTCCACAGCTCGTTGGCGAGGTGGTCGCAGGAGATCTTCTTCGCCACGAAGATTATCGCCTTGCCGTGCGTCGTCTTGCCGCCCTCGGCGATGATTCCCTGGAGGATCTGGGCGAGCTTGTCGGACTTCTCGCTCTCCGGCATGACGAGGATGTGCTGCTTGATGTCCTTGTTGGCGTTGAGGGAGTTGACCTCGCCCACGTTGATCTGGATGGGGTCCTTTAGGAAGTCGTTGGCGAGCCTGCGAATTTCTTTGGGCCAGGTGGCGCTGAAGAGCATGGTCTGGTGCTCTTTGGTCACATTGGCCATGACGGTCCGAATCTGCGGCTCGAATCCCATGTCCAGCATCCTGTCAGCTTCGTCGAACACCACCCACTCAACCTCGGATAGATCCGCCTTCTTCATCTCGATGAGGTCGTTGAGGCGCCCGGGCGTGGCGATGACGACCTCGTACCCCGACTGGAGCGCCTGGATCTGCTGGTACTTGGGCGCGCCGCCGTAGCAGCAAACGCAGCGCAGGCCGACAAACTTTCCGAACTTGCGGCCCTCCTCCATGATTTGGCAGGCAAGTTCTCTCGTGGGGGCGAGCACCAGTACCTTGGGCCCCTTGGCCCCGTTGGCGCTGTACCCTCCGCCTCCGCGTCCACCTCTACCCCCCCTGCCGCCCCTGCCGCCCTGGTAGCTCCCGAACCTCTGGACTGGCATGCTCTGCCCGACCTTCCCCCCCCCCTTGATGAAGTTGTCGAAAATGGGCAAGAAAAATCCGCAGGTCTTTCCGCTTCCCGTCTTGGCGATGCAGATCATGTCTTTATTGGCGAGTCCGATCGGCCAGCACTGCGCCTGGATGGCCGTCGGGCTTTCGTATCCTGCGGAGGTGAGGCCCCTGAGGAGCCTCTCGTCGAAGGGGGCATCCGTGAAGGCCTGGAATGGGTCGGGGGGGCCGGAGCTGGAGCCGGAGCCGGAGCCGGAGGAATCCTCGTAGCCCTTGATGGTTATGCTGGCCTCGGCGCGCCACTCGGAGGGAGATAGCTTGGGGGTGAGGGACTTGGCCTCGGCCTCATCCATCGAACGCGTTCGCATGCGCTTCTCCCGGCTTTCTGGGGCATCGCTTTTTGTCGCTATCTTTTCACTGTTCGGTCTCTGGTCGACAACCTCGACGGTTTTCTTGGGCTTCTTCTGCGAGAGGAGAAGAAAGGAGAAGAAAGGAGAAGAAAGGAGAGGGTGGTGTTAGCGCGGGTTCGTTTTTTTATTATTTTTTTACATGACATTGACATTGACATTGAAATGACATTTTGAGTGCACTTGTAGGTGAGAAAAATAATAAATGACCCTCACTCACCTTCTCTTTCTTCTCTGTCTTCTCCTTCTTGCTTTTCTTTTCGGGCGAGGATGCGGGGGTCGGGACGGGAGTATCGTCGTCGCTGTCATCCACATCCTCAAGTTTCCTCTTTTTGGACTTCTTGGCCTCTTTCTTTGCCTTCTTCTGGGCCTTCAACTCCTCGTAGGTCATGCCCAGCGATTCGGCCTCGGCGCGGAGTTTTTCCTTCTTCTCGGCCTTGCGAGCTTTCTCGTCGGAATTAGACATTTTTTTGAGGGATAAAGCTGGTAGCAAAAGGCAAAAGCCGACGATGGGTGAAGAGGAGCCTAGCTAAGTTTAAGGGTGGTTTTTTTGGATTTTTGTTTCCTTTCGTGAAATATATGGGTTTGTTTGATGCGCGATAAGAGTATGTTCTCCGAAATTCCTTTAGAAGAAAAGTTATCTTGGTTTTTCTGAAAAAAAATGAGTTCCTTGGTCCTGCAAGTCCCCAAAAATCTGTCTGTCCTTGTTTGAGAGGGAAAAAAAAAATAAGCCTCGTCCTTTGGTGTTGTTGCTTTTTGGCTCTTCTGTAGGTTGGTCGTTATCCGACGTAACAATTAAATAGCAGCAGATCTGAAACTGACGGAAACTGACGTTTTTTTCTGAGAGAGAATTGAGTCTAGTACTGATGATTGGATCCCTTCTACGCCCTTTTCACAGGATAGCGCGCTCCCGATCAAGTGATGTGACTCGGTTAGTCCCTACGGTTCGGTCATTCTTTTCACCGTCATCGTCATCGTCATCGTCATCATCATCATCATCATCAAGTGTTGGTGATGACAGAATCAAAGTGGTGGACATGATCCAGACAACGCGGCAGAAGTGCACGGTGAAGGAGGGGGCGGCGAGTGTTAGTGACGTGTCAATATCCCCGCTCACCGACTACGTGACCACTTGGGACATGATGAAGGAGCTTGTCGAAAGTAAAACCAGGCACAAGCGAGAAGTCAGATTAGCTGAGAGTGAAGGGAGGCCCACTGCAGAGATAAACCCTCCAGCCTCTGACCACATCATTCTCGTTCAGCACACGCCGACGTACACCATTGGTCGAAATTTTAGGTGGGAGAGGGACTCTCATAACTTTAAGAATACGGCAGTAAGCAATTATGACGATAGCGGCAGCGACGACTTTGACTCAGACCCTCCCACTCACCACAATAACATTCCCATTCACAAAGTTGAAAGGGGGGGTGATGTTACGTATCACGGTCCAGGACAGCTAACGGCCTATTTTATTGTAGACCTGGAATCGCCGAATCACAACAAAGACCTGAAAAGGTTTGTGGAAAATCTTGAGGAGGTGGTTACCATTGCTCTTAAAAACGTCTGTGCTAGGCATGGTGCCTGCGAAAAGGTAATCCAAAGCATCGGAAGGGACGACAGAAATCATGGCTGCTGGGTGGGAGTGAAGGGAAGGTTGATGAGGAAGAAAATAGCGGCAGTGGGTATTTCGTGCACCAGATGGGTCACCATGCATGGCGTTAGCATCAATTTGGACATGATGAGTAACGAGCGATCTGAGGTTGGGTTCGGGGGGATCAAGGCATGTGGTATTGAGGAGGTTAACGAGGTGGAGGCTCTGGAAGGGGTGGTTACTTGCCTCAGGGAGGTGCTGGGGGACGATGTTAACAACTTAACCATCGAGGAGGTCGGTGAGGAGCTTGTCAGGGGGTATGAGGAGGTATTTGAGGTTGAGGCAATTGCTTCGAGAAGGTTAGCGTAGTGTACAGCTAGTGAGGGGCAGTTTTTCAGTGTTTTTGTTGATGAGTGATTGTAGCAAACTAATTTCGTTTCCGGCTTTTTATTGGCAAAATCTCGTCCTAAATCCTAAAAAACACTAATTATTAAACAACCTCTCTCTCAAGGCTGGCTAATGGATAATCGATGTGCAGTAAGTACCTGAGGGGCACTGCTAACTCACTCAAACCAGCCCTCTAACTAAATTCCCTATCTGGAAACAATCTTGGTGCAAGAAGCGTCCAGGCATATAATCCAAGAGCCACACACATTGCCACGAACTGCATCCACATGGCAGTCTCACCGGCGTTGGGCTTGGCAATGTTCCCCTCATTCTTAATGGCCCCCCAATCCGTCAAAATACAGGGATACCACAGGGTCAACAGCACCAACACGACGTTTAATTTCCACTCCCCGCCTCCTGCGCTGCCATCCCCGGTGATACTATTCCTCACTCCGTCAAAGGCCTCTCCGCCGCTGCTTCCCTTCCCTGCAGCCCCATAGTTCTCTGCCCCTTGTCCGTCCGTGACAATGCCGGTTACAGTCTTCTTCTCCCCATTCTCCACCGTGTTAGGCGATGAAGAGGGCGCGGGGGGCTGTCCGTCCACCAGGGGCTTGTCGTCGTCCTCGAAAATCCCGGGAATGTTGGTACTAGCGCTGTAACCAGTCCAAGCAATGGACGCAGTAAGCAAAACGATTCCGAACATCAAGCTGATGTAATTTTCGTTGCCCAAAGTAGGATTGCAGGCGGTGTCGGGGTTCAAGGAGACAGCAGAGTAACACAAATATACGCTGTACATCGTCAAAATGGCGCTCGTCAGCATGCTCCCCTCGTCCCCTGTAAGCTGGATAATCGTTGCAACAAGGGTCAGTGCCAAGGTCAACCCTATGAAGGTGCTGTTCTCCGTGCAGCCGCTGAAGTTGTGGAATAAAAGCCCAATCCCCACCCAGCTGAGGACGAAGATGACAAAACTGATCGCAAGCAAGGACTTAAGCCAAACGTCCCCGCTACCCATCTCCTGCGCCTCGTCTGCATCCGCGTTCGCAACCCAGGCGTCGTTCCAGTTGTAGGCCATGTCAATGAGAATTATCTGTTGAAGGACGATAAAAATGCATCCACCTATCTGCGCGATCTTGACGTAGGCACCATCATCCTGGAACATCGCGCTCGGGACAAACATTACTCCAAGAAGCATCACCATGTAGAAGGCAAACTTCAATCCCCAGAAGCTGCGATTGAAACCATTGTGCAGTAACGCTCCAAAGGTGGAAAGCAAGAAAAAGACCATGGTCACAAAAGATACTCTCATGACAGCCATATTTCCCCGGCAAGCCTGGTAATATTCCTCCTCCACATCGTCGCAGCCCCAAGCAAAATCAAGCTTGTCAGTCTTGATGTAAGGGGCAACCCAATACTGTAGTGCCACAGAGATCAAAACAGCAAAAACAAGGAGAGCTACAGATGCAGTACGCCCCACTGAGGGCTTCTTCCCGCTACCGAAGCAGGAGCAAAGGCTGCCTAATATCTTGCTGCAACACATGCAGCCGCAGCAGATAGCAGCTGATAGAAAGTTTTCGAGGGGGGGGGGGGTAAGCATGGTGATCACAAAGCAGGGATTCTGAAAAGACTATGGACCTAGAAGGCGAGCAGATTCTGTCCATTCGGACCATCCCCAAGCATCTCTCGGTCTGCACTGCAACTTGTACGGCACACGCACGACAAAAAAAGCACAATCTACCCATGAACCCTCCCTAAAGAGATAAACCAAGAATCAGGTTCTTACCTTCTCCGGCACAACATGCAGCTGAGGAAACTATCGCACCCATTATTTAGGAACTTTACTGAGAAGGGGGTGGTTCTTGTGCAAAATTTTATTAAATGTGCGCACTTCTGAGTGGGGAGGAAAAGCAAATTAATTTTGTTGTTGGTTGTTTCAATAGAACTTTTAACGTCTGCTCACCCAGAATTTACCTCAAAAAAACAATATTTCCTTTTTGCCACGTAATCAGCAAATTTGTAGTCGCCAACGAGCTAGTTTTGATATTTGCCGAAAGCCGACCAAAAACTACAGACTAACTCCCGCTGCGAGACACTCTATAAAAAAACCTTATTTTCACCGATAATGCAACTTTGAGGAGGATATGTCTTTTGGGGTAGGTTCTCAACAAGGCTATGCCAGAGTTCGGCGCAGCACAAGTGGCAATATTAAAATTACTCCCCTGGGTTCTTCTGATGGGGGTGAGTCAGGGCCCTCACCTTCACTCTCCCCAAACTTCTCAAGTAGACGCAAATCATCTGCAGCTATTGCAGGACTAGGTACGGGCTCGTCGCGCCTGACTATCATGGAATTCGGGAATGCATCTACGTCACCTAAGGGAGGGAGCAGGAGATCCAAACCGGAAGAGCCTGAGTATTATGGCAAGGTTTCAGCCAAAAACGAAAGTAGAATTGATGACCTTGTAGACTCATTTGTTCCTCACCAGTCGCAAAAACGCCGCAGCAGCGTCGATAGGAGCCTCCTCGGCAAGACTGGTGATTCCCCTAGTTCTGCATCGAGACGGAACACCTCCTCCCTCTCTCCTATCGACATCGGACGTGAGGTCACTCCCCTAAAGATAAGTGGCTCCCCCGGTGCTGCGAGACATTCCATCAAATCGGTTAGTCCATCGTCTCCAAAGGGTACAATGGCGTCGATTCTTTTGTCTGACAACGACTCTGCCGAGACACAAGCTCGCCGCGTTCGTAATTACACTCAGATGCGACAAGGAAGATTTAACACATCCTGGCAACCGAAGCCGCCCGTGGTTACGCGCACGGTCGAGGTGCAGTGTGGGACCCCTAGAATCAACGAAAATGATGAAGTCGACGACAAAGATAAAAATGGCACAATCCCAGGCGAGTCGCAGAGCAAGAGCATATTCAATGTTATCGGCGATCCTGGTCATAAAGATACAGACCCAGTGTCTCTTCAGATGTCAGCAGCGCTGAAGGAGGCTTTAGACACGGAATCGACGGAAATATTCCCCTCAGATGGGATGAAATCGCCTCAACTGAGTCCTCCTATGTCCCCGCTTTCCCCCGACACCCCCAGTGAAGTTGCTCTCCTCGCAAAGAGAAAAGACGACAACGCCAACGCCAACGCCAACGCCGACGAAGAAAGTGATAACCAACACGCTGGAAGTATGTTTCAAGGAATGGCAGATGCTGTTGTCGCTAGTGAGTGGGACTCCAAGTACCACACCAAGTGGAGAGTTCGGGGGAGAATGCTGATGAAATCGAAATCCTTCAATGCAATTATCGCTATTTCGACTATTTATGCCATTGTCGGGATGGAACTCGCTGAAGCGAGTGTCGGGTCTAGAGATTTTCTTATCTTATCGATATTGACCTTCGCGGCCTTACTATTTTTCTCATTTGAGATAGTTGTGTCAAGTTTCTGCATCGAATACTACAACTTATCATTTTTCTGGTGGCTGGACTTTATCGGTACGGTAAGTCTACTTCCCGACATCGATTTCATTTGGCCTGATGCCTGGAGCTTGGACGGCCTAGCCCTCGCCAGGGCAGGAAGGGTTGCAAGAACTGGAACGAAGGCAATTCGTGTGGTGAGGTTCTTCCGCATCGTGAGGATGTTGAGGTTGTTCCGAATCGTGAAACTTATCGGGAAGGCAAAGGGTAGTGACGATGATGATGGCACGAACGAGAACGACGATGTGCCGGAGAATAAAACCGAGGCCGAAATGAAGAGCTATAGGTCTAGACTGGCCAAGCGACATGCCGCTGTGGTCGAGATGAGAGTGGTGACTGGCGTTATCTTGATGTTGCTTGTCATGCCGAATCTGGAGTTCACCCACGACGACAACAGTATATTCATGGGGTTGGAGATGCTCCACATGCTCGTGGAAACTTCTGCGAGCAATTCCACAATCGACGGTGTTGCTGAAGTGTACAAGATGAACGAGGCGACGCTAGTAACCCTGAGTGTTGGGAGATTTTTCTTCAAGCGCGAACCGATAAAAGCTGAAAACGTAATTTCGACCGAAGCTGATTTCACTGAAGGCAACTGGGGAAACGTCAAACTTGCCGAGTACGATTTGACGGAAGAAATCATGGCATCGGCTTGGCTTAATATTGGGCTCACAATGTTTTTGTCATTTCTCTTTGCTCTGGGCTCATTCGTGTTTAACAATGATGCCCATGAGCTCATGTTCCAGCCTTTTGCTAGATTGACTCAGGTGACGAGCAAGGTATCTAACCAGCTTTTCAGTGTGGATGCAGATGCAATTAATGGCAGCGAGTCGGCCTACATCGAGTCGGTGCTGACAAAAATTGCGCGCTTCTTTGACACAGATATGCACAAGGTGACGACACTGTATACTCCGGATAACGCCGTTTGGACCATTGACGTTCGACGCGAGAAAGAGGAGATCGCTAGAGTTGTTGGCAGTACACATCGGATAACCCTAGGAGACCTGCAGAATATGTGCAATGGGGACAAACAAGTGACGGTCCAGAGACTGATGTTCAAGGATTTTTTGTCCGACCCGCTTGCAATCCGCTACTTCCACACATTTCTCGAATTGGAGAGCGAGAGGACGGGCGGCAAATCTGCGAACGACGATAACTCGCTGATGCTGTATGAAGAGATTCAGAGGTTCCGAAGGAGTATGAGCAGTAGCACTTTCCATGCTCGCCGAATTTTTAAAAATTTCGTTGATCCCGAAGGTGAAACACCCGTCGATTTGGACAACACTGATTTGATCGAGGCCATGTTCGATGAAATCATAAAGCACAGGTGAGCGCAAAATATCCCGTGAAGAAGAAAAAAATTCAACTACTTACGATATGCGAACTTTGTAATTTACTGCCACCTTTCGGAAACGAAAACACAGCGTGCCGAGAGTTGGAACGTTTGACGTTGTTGAAAAGGTCATTGTGAACAAAATGAGGAGTGACTGTTTCCCAAGTTTTCTGAAAAGCGATGTTTGTCGCGAGTTGGAGGTAGCAAAGAGTCAGCTTCCGAAGGCAATTATGGTCGAGAATGAGTTTGGGATGGAGGAACTGGCTGAGTTGGACGAGCTCAGAGGAGTGGAGGGACATGTGAAGTTGAACATAGCAAGGAGGACAACGAAAAATGTCAAGGTCCAAAAGAAGAGCATCTTAGTTACGGGGGAGGACGGATCACAGACAGTCAAGGAAATAGAGGAGATTGTCATAGAGGGGGATGGAGAGGTGGTCACCGAGACAGCCTTGAGCTAATTTTACACGTGTATAAATTGTTTAATTTCGATTTTTTGGTTCCTCGGATGAAACATTTTAGGGTTATCTTCTTTGTTAATTTCTCGAGATGAGGATCTCCTTACTCGTCGGTAAAGACTTCTTCTTCTTCTTCTTGTCTACCGAAAGATGGTCTCTGCCACCTCCCGCTAGCATTAGGGTCACTTATGGCGCCATCGATACTTCCATCGGCAGCACTCCCCCGTCTCGATTCCATAATACTAGTGATCCGCTGGTATGGTGGTGATGAGGTTAGTAGGCAAATTACTGTTTTTCGAAGCGCGCTAGAGCAAACTTACCTGGGTCGTCCGCCGATGATTTGTGATCGTTTTTCTCCGCTGTAGACCTGCAGCTTTTGCTATACCGGCAAAAGTTGACTTGTGCAGGTCCTTCAAAAAACTCGTCAGCTCGGGATTGTCGGCGGCCCACTTTTTATACTCCTCGACTGTGATGCTCCCGTCATCATCCACGTCGGCTTCTCGAAATAGCTTAGCCAGCATATCGTCCAGCAGGGTGTCATTGTGCCGAAATCTCTCGAAGGTATCCTGATTCAGCAATTTGTATATGGCCAACTGGCCGCTGTCAAACACATTCAACTTGACCAAGTTGTTGTTTTTTCTGCATGCCTCGATCTCGACCTCCACCTTAACTCTCTCCCGTCCGCTAATATTCACTTCGGAGGGGGCCCCTTGCACTATATAATTATCGTATATTTGAAAAGCAATCTTATTGATTTCTTGGTAGTGGAACTCAATCTCGTTCTCGTCAAATTTCTGACAGAACTTCCGAAAGTCCTCAACTTCCTGGTAAAAATCGATTGCCTCCACACTGTATTCGCCCTCCAGATGCTGGCGAAAAGTGTCTTGCCTTTCTCCGTTTTTCAAGCAAAAGTCTAAATGAGTCTGCTTGCACCTCAACGTTGCCTTCATCATTTTTCCAAACTCTTCCTTATCTATCGTCCCACTGCCATCGTTGTCAAAAATTGCAAAGAGTAGGTCCTGCTCCGCCTCATAGCTTGTAGCGGGCGTAGCCAATAAGCACATTGTCAAGATAAACTCGTGAGCGTCAACCGACCCGTCACCATCCCAGTCAAATAAGCAGTATATGTCCTCAAATGTCTGCTCATCAATGGTGTCAAACAAATCCTTCAGCTTTTCCTTGGTCATCTCCTCCCCGCCCACCGTCAGCCGCTTGTAGGCCGTGTTAAACATATCTTTCAGATTATTGTCCACCTGAGTTTCCTTATTTTCAATCTCCTTGTGCAGCATATCCTTAGTCTTTCTCTTTCCAGAAGCATTTAATATGGGGGTGAGAGCGACATCGCCATTGCTTATAGGAGAAGGGGCAATTGTATCCTGTGTCACCCCGGGAAGTACCGGTTCCAGTGTGTTTTGCGGCTTGGATTTACCGCAACCCATTTCTTCAAGGGTTGGCAATTCTAGCGGTGGTGGTAGTGTGGCAAGTGATCAGGGAGTGGAGCGTGGAACAGACTTGTTGGCAGTGAGTGCAGGGAGAAGGAGGGTAAGGGTCTACAACTCGAGCTACGTCAATTCCTTCGCAGGCAGGCCCGGCTTGGAGTTGTGAATCAAAATAAGTCCCCCAGTGAATTGATTGAGCTGGTGCTATATTTCTAGTGGCATCATCATGGCCAGGATAGACAGTTAAAGTCGGAAGAGGGGAGTATTCCTTTTTCTTCAGCAAGAGATCTATGAAATTGTCGTCCGAGCGTCCGAGCAGCAGAGATTGTTGATTGACAAGATATCTTTATTTTCCCCGAAATCATTGCAGCCATTTGTCAGCAAATTAGTTTAATATGAAGGCGGCATTTGTTGTAGTGCGTCTCTCGTTCTATTTCTATTAAAATGGGTTGCTGCTGCTCTAGTGAGGCTGAGGAGGAAGATTTCCTCAAGAAGAAGCCTCTGATAAGCCATGTTGATGTATCCACAGAAACTGTTCCTTCACTATCGGGTGATAGCGTGGTAAATCTTGGATTAGCCCCGCCAGCGCCACCACCTCCTCCGCCGCAGATGCAAGCAGCAGAAACGCAAAAGCCATTGAGGGATTCACTCACCATTGACACTCTTCTAAATACATATGCAAAGAAAGCTGATGGTGATAGTGATCGTGATCGTGATGGCTGGGACTTGTCCCTGCCAGGTCAGGGTGAAACTGGCGTGCACACTCCACATCTGAAATATTATTTGGAGAAATCAGCCACTGTCCGGGACTTGAACGGCAGAACTGCAGAGCAAGCAGAAGCGGAAGAAGCGGAATCGCACCATGGAGAAGTTTTGAAGAGTGTCAAAGTAAAGTGGGGCAATGCGAAGTTGAAGGTGAAGTCCGTCGTGCGACTGCAAGGGGGGGTCAGCGGCAGTAGCATAGATGATGACGAAACCGAATCCACTGATGTTGATGATGAGGGCACACAGGGGAAAACTCCACGATCAATAAGAGAAAAGATTAGGGAAAAACGTCGACGATATTGGAAGCGGCAAACTTCTGGCGAAGAGTGATAAAGAAAGTAGGAACATGAACATGAAGAGCAAGTTTTACTTGCGAAGTCCTATCTTGTAAAAGTTTCTCTGCCTTTTCAATTTTTGCATCAGCATTCATTCGATGTTTTGCACCTTAGAAGGGCCAATCCTCTGGTGTCGTGTTATGTTTTGGGGAGGGTGTAGGCGGCTGTTGCTTACTTTGGCACAGGATATTTGACGTGCAGTCATTGCTGTTTGTTCTGTGCAACATGTTTCCTCCCGGTCCAACGAAAGGCGGACCCCCGTCGGCTATTGCCCTCTGTGATTCCATTCCATCGGCCATCGCAGTCGCAACCGTTGTTGGTGGTGTTGGGTTTGTTCTCACAGTGCGGACGTCCAACGGATTGATACGCTGCTCTTGCTCACCCCGGAATTCAGCGGTCGATGAGGCATACCCACCCGCCTTTTGTGCATAAACATGGCATCTCTTCAAAGCGTCGTACAAGGGTTGAGCGGCACGAGGCCTTTCCACTTCCCCGCTCAAAATATCATAAGGATCGATAGAACCGCCATAGAACTTCTCATTAACGTCGTGCCTTGTTGAAATAATTTTTCCGTCAAGGCTGACTCCTGCATAGAGGCCCTTGCTGAAACTGTAAGTGTAAATCCCGGCAACCGACTCGCTGGGGTTTTCATCGACAGTGGCCCCAACACTTCCCTCCACACTCCTCCCAACTGGTCCAATCGCCAAGCTGACATCCCCACCCAAATTGACGCTTCCTGTGGGGGTTCCTAACAACTCCACCGCTTTATCAGTCATCAGGAGGAATACATGGTCCACAAGTTGAGCACCGATTAGGGGGCCAACAGAGAAACCAAAAAGTCCGAGTGCCGAAGGGGCTGACCAGCCATGACCAGGTGGAAGAGTTCCTCCGGATGACTCGTCGCCGCCATTGCCGCCATTACCACTGTTGCCGTCGTCTTCAGGACGATTCTTGACTCTCGTAACAACCAAACCAGTCCCAACTTCGCCTCCGACCCAGCAGCCAGCCCTCGCGACCGTCATCACTGCAATCCCCTTGGCCTCTTCCAGCAATTTTGCTGGAATCAGCACCCCATCTAAATCAGACAGGTTCACGTTTCCCGCCTTGCAGGACTCGCCGCACTCTTGAAAGATACTCCCATTCCCGCCAGCACCACCACCCCAGCCATTCCGCTCCAAATCGTAGTTGTTGGCAGTGGAGTAATTGTCAGATAGTGCCCCCAGACGCCTCGTCCGCGGTAGGAAATTATTCAGAGTGTAGGCAGCCTTACGAATCTCGTGACCAAGTGTGAACGCAAGAGGGGAATTGAAGAAGCGGCGAGGGGTGGAGGGGTCAATAATATTGAATTTTGTGGCGTTTGAAAGTGTCTGCAGAGAGGGAGAAAGGTCGGTTAGAGGTTGCTCAAATTAGTTGGCTTATGGCAGGTCGCTTTCAGTGAGGGAACTGTCCCTGCCGCTTGCCCGCTTGCCGCTTGCTCGCTTGCAGCTTGCCCGCTTGCCGCTTGCCCGCTTGCCGCTTGCCTTACCTTCCGCAGCGACTTTTGTATAGGCTCCAGCAAGATGTAACACTCGTCACAAACCCTCTGAGGGCTCCTTGATATTTGAGGGGCCCTTGACGCAGTCCTTACAGCGTCATGACCATCAGTAGCGCCTATGTTAGAACTGCCATTAGCACCGCCACTATCAGAGGGATCATGGCCATTACAACCTTCCACCTGCCCTCCTCCCCTGAGTGATCTTTCGCCCCCTATCGTAGGATTTATGAGTGCAGTCTTCTCGCTGCACCTCCAGCAGAATGCGTGGCCACAGAGGCGGCAATGATGCCGGCGGTTGAACAAAGTGAAAGGTTGAAGACAAGCATTGCAGGAGTTCAAGGCTGAGGGACGGGGCAGGGGGGGAGGGACAGGGATTTGATTTTTTTTATTTTTGCTGTTATTTTCAGGAACGGTGGCTATTGTCGGTGTAATTGGTGGGGTGGAAGTTGCTGCTATTGTTGTTGTAATTTCCGCTGTTGTAGACGAAACTGTCAATGGTGAAGAGACAGGCAGAAGAGAGGACAACATAACGTCCTTCTCCTCTGTCAAATTGGTTGCCTTATGATGACCATTTTCTTTGATTCCATTGCCCCCTTTACTATTCAATTTCGTGTCCCCGCTCTTCACCTCCACATCAAGTGGAACATCAAGCAGACCCGAATCAAGGATCTCATCGACGGTGGAGGAGTCGTCAGTGTCATCTTGTCCCAACACCGGAGCATTTGCGTCAAAGAGCGGAGTCGTCTCGTCACCATCTTCTACTGAGACAAAGGCCGGGGATAGTAAATCGTCCATCCCGGAGATGGGTGGAAGGGGGGGTCGGGCCGGGAGGAAACGACCCGGGAGGAAAAAGGAAAGACCAACACAAGAACAAGGAAGAAAAGGGAGGAGTCAGCGGATGAAAAGGATTCTGCGACTCGACGACGGTTTGAGTGGGGGGGAAGAGGAATGGAGTGGAAAGAAGAGAAAATAAGAGAAAACGATCGACTTCTGTAGTGTGTTCCACTTCGCACACCAAGAGAAGAGAAGCCCAGAGACATCAACCAAAAAGTTTCATTTCTGAATTCTTTTTCTGACGCATCGGTTTATACGTTTTGTTGTCCTATTGTGGGTGCGCGAATCGTGTAGTGAGTGCCAGTCTATTTCTTGTAGGCTTGAGAAAGTAACACGCCCGTCAGGGATGAGCGAGGGCTTGAATGAGGGATATGACCCTGGCGTCCTGCGTCGCGGGGGGGTTAACCAACCCAAGTGGCAATACCTGAATTTCTATGTGTCAGCCCAAGTCCTTATTTTAGTTGTGTGTTTGTGGAGGGAGTGTATTTTTAAGGAGCTGCTTGAGGAGCGAGGTATGGAGGAGGTGAATAAGATTGCTAATCTGGTGGTTGAAGAGAAGTTGGAAGGTGAAAACTTTGAAACAGGGATGACAAAGTGGTTGAGTTGGAGCAGTGTCACTGGGGAAGGAGTTGAAGTTTCTGGGGGCGACACAACTGCTGAAGATGGTGTTGCTGATAGCGTGACAACGCTTGTGCACGGCAATAGCGACGCCGATTTCGATTATGACGGGAATATCAATCACATTCCACACCACAGGAGCTATATATCTGTCATCTTCGATGCTTTTGTGATGTTTTTCTCTTTTCCCAACAGCTTGATATTCTTCAAATATCTACTTACCTCCTCTCTTCCATTTTATCTCCTCCATGTGATCATGGTAAGCATATTCCTCCCCCCCCTTACACACTCGGAGAAAGGACATTTCCAGAAGGTTATCCTCCGCTCGGCTCTCCTCAAGTTGCTGTGGGCTGCTACCATTACTCAGAGCGGTCACGGGATGAGTATGATGGATTTCTACAGGTGGTACGTTGCCATTTCTTACTTTAATGGGGTAAGCATTCTTTCAATGGTCAAGGTGCGATTTATGCGCACAAACGGCACTAGTGATTTGAAGTCTGTCAAATTTATCAAAGCCCTAGTCGTTGTGCAGATTTCAGCAGCTGTGCTTTGCTTTTATGCATTCTTTAAAATTGTATCAGAAGCTGCTCCTGGTGAGAAACCTGAGCAGGCGACAGTTTTGCTGATGATGCTGGTAGATATTGTATTGATCCTAAATATTAATATGCATATCTGGCTCCTAGCAAGGGAGGTAGAGGACATTCACACCACGAACGAGATGACCAGAACTTTTAGTCAAGAGGGAGAGAGCGAGAGATCGGAGGAGGTAAGCGAATTTGCGTGAGTGTCGCCGATGCCTTCACTGGGTTCCTCTCACACCACCGCCGACATCCACTTTTCACCGCGTGTACTATATATATCCTTTATCACTAGCTTGAGGTGAACCTGAAAAGCCGAATGGACAAAAACATTACTTACAAATTTCTTGGGTCGATTTGTGTGACCTTGACGAACATTCTGGGCTTGTTGGCCGTCTGGAAACTTGAAGGCCCGAACCTTGGCTTTGTGGATGCCATAATTGTGCTGCTACTGAGGAACCAGATCGTCGAATTTAAGAGGAAGCTGCGGATTCACTTTTCCATGCGCAACATTTCTAAGACGATCAACAACTACTTTCCTGACGTTTCTACTGATGAGAATAGTAGCAGTGACGATTGTAGTATTTGCTTGCATTCGCTATCGAATTTTAGAGGGGGGGTAAAGCGGATCCCGACTTGCGGTCATTTGTTTCACTCGGCTTGCATCCGGGAAGTCGTGGAGCGTGCTGGAGGATTAGAGCGAGCAAAATGCCCTGTGTGTCGCTCGAGCGTGTTGGCGAGATACCCAATGGCTGGCATGAATGAGAATCAACCGTCTATGCCTTTTGCTGCCAACCCATTGTTTGCTCCTGCCCATAGCTTCAACAACGAAAATAACATCATCAACAACAACAACGACAACAACAACGACGACAACAACAACAACAACAACAACAACAACAACAACAACAACAACAACAACAACAACAACAACAACAACAACAACAACAATATGATTTTCGATAATGTAGCGGACCAGATCCTATTTCGATTTACGACCTTCTTCGTTCCCTCTTGGATCCCGATCCCTAACCTATCCTTTGAGGTGATTCGACGAACGAATGTTGCTAACCCCCAAAACCCTAATGATGTACGTGCCATTGACGAACAGATGGACCGCTTCGAGCGAATGCTCCCGATTAGAATCATGAGAGCCCTGGTACACATCACTCCGATGTTTTATAACATCAGCAGGGATGAAGCAATACAAATGAGAAATGTTACGAGAAACACTAGAGGGATTGTCGACAGCAACAACAACAACAATAACAATAACAATGATAACATCCACGGTGAGGAGCCAGTTGAGCAGCATCAACCGCCAACACCGCCTGTACAGAATGCTGACGAAATGCTGAGCAAAATCCATAGAGTCTGTGAAATTTTTCCCCAGGTTGATAGACTGCTCATAACAGACCTTCTGTTTAGGTGCGGTGGCGATGTCGACGCTGTGGTTAATTATCTCCTCCAGAACCCGATCGCTAGTGCGGATCCAGTTGTTGAAGGTGGAGAAGGTGGAGACGACCACAACGATGACGAGCTCGAGATTGAACAAGAGGAAATTGTCGAGCCCGTGCGACGTAGATCCGTACGACGGTCGCCGAGGTTAAATCGGCGATAAAATAATTATAAACCCCCCTCCGAGTGAAATTGTTTTTTCCGTCGAAAAATTCAAACAATCTCGACCTTTCATTAGTTATTCCACATTGTTGCCCCTTTGCCCCTGTGGTCTTCTTTAAGGCCCTCGTCTAGGGTAAGCGTTCCCAAAAACCTAATGGCAGAATAGTGCGGTAACATTTTGTATGCGACGAAGAAAAGAACCGCCAAGGGGAAGAAAGGCAGTAGACACCACAAAAGACTGTTGGCAAATCGGAGATTCAGGATGAAAGCCGAGGCATAAAAGGAGAAGAAGAATATGTTAAGCTGATAAACCCTGATCATTAGATCAGGAGCCTTGAAGAACCAGATGGCAGTGTAGGGATCATCCCACGGTTTGCGGGAAGAAAATCTGTAAACAGGATGGTACCATGGCTTCTTTTCATCGTCCCCAACCAGACTTTTGTTGTCCGCTTCGCTTCCGTAATCCATCGGTTGCTCCCCACCTAAATTAGTCCCTACGTCTGACAAGGCTAATGCGTTGTTTGATACACTCTCGATGTCGCCGCCGTTGTAACTACCGTTTTTCTTCTTTCTCCCAGTGCTCTCATGCTTAAACCTATTCGCCACATTCTCTGAACTATCTATAGTCCTCGCCACACCCCGACCGGTGTTCTCGAATGCGAATTCCTCTTCGTCGCTATTATCACCATCGGTGACACCAGTGGCACCAAATCTGCCCGTTCCCATCTCAATCTCCGCCTCTATTTGTTCCTCCTTGGCCCTCCTCTTCTCAAGCTGTTTACTCTCGGCAATGATGGAGAGTCTCTTGCTCCTCCATTTCTTCACGAATGTCTCGACATGATCTTCCTCGGCCAAATCAGCGAGCTTCTTTAAGAAGCTGGAAGTATGTGTGGTGTGGTATACGAAACCGCTCAAGATCAAGATTGAGACGCTCATGTAGTTCAGCATGTGAAGCAAGAAGTTATTCTTGCTTGCGGGCACTTTTGGGGCCAAGAAGACGTGCTCGAGCTGATCATTAAAAGTTTTACCCTGAAAAAGGAGTAGCCAAAAAATCAAACAGCACGCCGACAAGCTGAATACTAAACTAAGCCAAATCCTCCAGCCTACATGAATCATCTTGACAAAGACCTGGGTCGTTGAAAAACCAATGTAGTCGCTGTAGCTGAAGTCGCTAAATTTCACTTCTGCCAGATATCCTGAACGTTTCTTGTTTGAACAGATGAACAAGTGCTTCATGTGGTAGAAGTGGTATTTCTCCCACTCAAAGGATTTGAACAAAAAGTTGTTCTGGTGGCTATTCTTGAGTTCTTCCTCGTATTCTTTGCTCCAATCGCCAATGCGCTTGGTGCTCAACTCGAACTTCTTCAGTCGCTGCAAGTGAGTATTACAGGCAAGTCCAACCAAGACTATGAAGAAGTAGTAGAATATCATCGCGAAGAACAGTAAAAGATGAGTGTAGTGACTGATTTCAATTATCTCAGTAAAGTGGTAGATGTGCTTTCCGGTCAGGCCTTGCTCAATCATGAACAACAAAAAGCTGATCATGCCCAAGATCATTAGCTCCTTTTCGACTGCTTCAAGAACACCCATCCAAAAGTGGCTTTTATGAGCAATGTGATGCAGCTTGTGGAACATGCCCTCAACAGATAAGGCCAGTAAGAGCATCCCCAGCACGGATAAACTGCACAAAAGTAGCGTGTATTTCAAATCCATGCAGGCAAATAAAGAAAGGAACGAAGGATCTGATTCCTCTTCACCAGCTACTTCTTCAGTGCGGAACACACAAGTCAAATGTCCTCCCCCTCCACCTCCCAAAGATCGATGATAAAAGGTATCGGCAACATCGACGAGATTATCCATTGTAATTTCAGCTTCCCCCAGGAGCGAATTGGTTCGGTGTACTTGCTTATTATTATTGCGAATAGATTTTTTCTTCCTAGTTTTGTATTTTTGGTAAGATTTCTCTGAGGAGGCGGCGGAGAAAACCCGTTTTTGCTCATTTGCTGAGAATCATTAAGTAACAAGTCATAATGGAAATTCGTGGAATTTCTAGCTCTTCGCTGAGCATTGATGCTCAACCAAAGGCGCTGGCGCCTACGCGGCGTGTGAAAGAAGACAAGAAAGCGGCCAAGAGTGAATTGTAAGGAAATTAAACTTTGGACAAGATTGCATGCTGCATGTCTTGTCTTTCAACAAACTAACCGATCACCGATCGCGTCTCGCAGAAAGTCTCGCGGTAATGAGAGGAAACCAACAGGGGTTAAGCGTGCATCGAGTTGGTCCCCAGAAGTTGAAGAACAATATAGGTTGCAGCAGGTGGGTTGGAGGAACCTCGATGAATATGTTGTTGAACACGGCGAGCCTGAACGTTGGGCTACAAACGATTTTTTGAAGTGCCTGCGGGTGAAGAAGACGGGAAATTATACGTACTGGAGAGAGTGGCGAGAATGTGAGGACAAGTACCTCAACCGTGTCAAGATTTTTACCTATTAAAGGAAACCAGAAGAGGAGGCAAGTAGTAGGGGAGGATAACCATTGTTAAATAATAAGGATTTTAAAGATGAACACACACAGCTTTGGCTTGACAAGGCTGATTTTTGTGGAGAAGAAGAGAAGAAAGTTGAGAGTTTAGGAGAGAGGGTTCCGTGAAGAAGTGTGGAGATGGAGAGGATAGAGTAGGGGCAGTCTGTTCCGAAATCAAATATGCTCCAATTTTCAATTCGCAATTTATGCATTCCACTACTCGTAGAAGTCGACGCCCATCTCAAAACTTCCTGCCTTCGCGTCATTGATCTCCCCAGCACTACTCTCCCAGCTGCTCTGATAGCTAGGAGAAATTACAGGGTCCTGGAGAGGGGAAGACATCATATCCCCGCTCGACTGCGTTCTGAAGACATTTGTGGTGTCGATTACTGGCACTTGACCCCCAGCTAAAGCGCCGCTGCCACCAAAGGTACCACTGTCGACGACAAGGGTAGAATCCGCTTCAGCACCCTCAGCGGCACCAACGTTACCAAGAGTGTTTGCAGTGCCCCCCATGCTACTCTCGGTGTTCCTGGAGCAATTCGGTTCCACGTCGTATCCGAAGGCCAAGCGCCTCAGCATCATCTCAACTTCACGTACGTTGTAAACAAATCTACGTGCTTTAGTGGTCATGACGGTTTGATGATCTCCGCCGCCTGCCTGTCCACTGAAAGCTCCCGTCGTCTCGTTTGTTCCCGAGCCCTCTGCCATGGGTGTGGCGTTCTGGGACGCCCCTTGCTTCTTGCCTACCGTTACGGTGTGGACATAAAGCTCATTGTTATCAATTCCTTCGTTCACCCACTTATGAGTCTCCTCAAACATGCCCTCATCATCGTTATCATCTCCAAGAACCATGACAAAGCCAATGTCGTCGCGAGCAGACACAGACGCCAGCACGCGCTTTACCACTGCACGCTTGTTCATAGCTGAGGGAATGACCTCCACCTTATAACCCCTCACAGCATTTACCCTGACACCCAGTGAAGGGCTGTTAGTAGCGGCGGCAGCATTACGAAGGGCAGTCTCCAGCTCGGGAACTATGTACTTCCCTTGCATCCCCCCCCACTCAGGGTCGGAACCAAAGTAGCTCCACGATAAGCAATCAGTCTTAATCGCCACGCTACTTCCGTTAGTCCGGGCAGCATACTTGCTGAGGATGGGAATAGTAATCTTTTTCACCAGAGGCCAGTCAACAGAGTGTTGGTGAGTGCTCCACAACCGGGCAGCGCCCTCCCTCCCTTCCCCGCTATTCGGTTCGTATGAATGATTCGCGCTCCCCCAAGACACATACTTGCCGTCAGAGGCAGCCAAGCCAAGCTGACTGAAACCACCACTTTCTGGGAATGCATTCTCCAGGTTATTTCGCTCCGTTCCGGAGACGACAAACACCACGTTCCTCTTGTCCTGGGCGAGAACCTTGACTGACTCCAAAACGCCCCGCCGCGGCTTACGACCGGAAGTCGCCGACACATCCTTTTTCAGGTACTTTCCCCATGGCTCCTTCGTCAGCAGCGTCCCCCCATAGTCTAATATGATTACGCGCTTTCGCTCGTCGTTCTGGCCAATTTGGTTATATGACTGGAGCAAATTGGCATTATTCAGGTGAAAGGGGAGAGAATTTCTCTCAAGAGAATTGGCGGTGGAAGATGCCATCGAAGAGCGCACCTCAGCGCCCTCCTTCCTCTGTGCTCTGTTGATCTTTCTCCCACCCCACCCCGCCTGGCCGCTGGCTTCCCTCAGGTCAGCTAGGACCTTTCTGCTCCACTCACTTGCGCAATTGTTTCCAACGAAGGAGATGTCGCGCGCTCGTCGGGCTTCTTTCTCCCTCCTGCTCATGCTTAAGGCTTTGTCAAGCGTGTCGGCACTTTTTACCACATCAAAGGGGTTGATCCTCAAAGCACCGTTGAGAATTGTCGTCACAGCGCTAAATTCGCTCGTGATCACGACGCCAGCGGGGCTGCTTCTCGACCCCGCCCTGGCACCACGAGTGTAGACGTACTCAAGTGGGGATAGGTTGAGGCCTTCTCGAATGGCGGAGGAAAAGTAAACATCGCTGGCCATATACATGGCTACGCGACTATGGAGATCAACCACCGCGCCTCGAACTTCCTCGTATACAATAACCCCATTACCATAAGTTGCGCGGAGCCGTCGAACAATTGTCCGAATCTCTCGGAGCGTCAACGACTCGTCGGCAGGGCGGGAGCCGGGTATCGTGACAACTTGAATGAGTGTGACATTGTGTTTCCAGACAGGGTAGTCGTGAAGCAAAGTCTCGAAAGTGACTAGCTTCAATGGAACCCCCGAAAGCTTCTGGGCGACATCAACACTCCCAATGAGCAACTTTCGGCGAGGACCATTAGACCTTCGGCGGTTGAAAGTCTGCTGTAGCATGGTTGTGTGTGGGGACGCAGCTCGTGAGTTTGTCCTTGATGAGTTCTTCGACTTGGGAGTCGTCGTGCCGGTGTTCGAATCGCTGTCGTCCGCTTGGTCGACGAAATTCAGATTAGTGCCACCCTTGACGCGCCAGTGCTCCACGTCACTCCAGAAGGTATCCTTCTGCATGACTTGGTCGAGGCTAACACTCTCAATGGAAACGTGCGAGAGACACACATAGCACCCTTGTGATTTACTGATCCCAGAACCTCGATTATTACTGGTCTTCCGCTTGTATCTTGACTGCATATCCAGTCCGATGAGCCCCCCCGCGCGGCCCCTGAATGTGGGTATACCCAGGATGCGCTTGGCTGAATTGATGAAGTGCCGAGCGTGATTGAAGGCGTGGAAACCGACGAGCGTCGCAGAGAGAAACGACTCAAGAATTTGGGGAGAAAAGTTCAACTCTCGGAAAATCTGGGAGGTGGGGAACGGTATGTGGAGGAAGAAGATGACAGGAAGGCGAGCGTTGGAATTGGAAGGTTCGATCTTGTCGTCATCGTTATCGGTATCATCGTCATTCATGCTGTTGCCGTTATCACCGACATTACTGGTGTCGTCGCAGAACCCGCGGATGCCACGCTCCTCGATCATCTTGGGCACCAAGGAGAGATGATAATCGTGAACCCAAATATTGTCAACGATTTCTTCCTCCTCCTCTTCTGACGACACCTCGTCCCCTGATTTCTCGTCGCTTTTCTCAGTTTCGACGCTACGCTCGCTCTTGCTCTGCAGTTTTCTCCCGCCAATACCCCTGAGCCTTTGCTTGCATAGAACCCTCGCAAACGTTTCGTTCATGACCTCGTAACTCTTCCACCAGTTTTTCAGCCTGGACTGGTCCCAAACTGATCGTGGGTTAGGGTCGTTGTCGTGGTGGTCGGCCCCCGCAGAAGGCTGTTGCTGCTCCCCGCTGCTGATGGTCGAACTACTCCCTTTTTGTCCCGCCTCCTTCGCGCTTGAGATCGGCTTCCCATCGTCGTCGTGATTTTCTCCGCCATTGCGGTTGTCGCTGTTGCCGTCGGCATTCTTTTCTTCTCCGTGTATCTCTAGCTCGGCACCCAACATCGTGTCTCCCCTAGGCTTCCTAAATACTACATTTGAGTCACTCGGAACGCTTAGACGAGCCTCGGCATCCTCAATGATTGTGTCCCTACTAACGCTCAAACTGAGATCCAGGAGATCAATATTGTGGAAGGCAGGCCAAAGAACGCTCTTGCACATTCCCACGTAGGAGTCGAGGTAGATTTTCCGGGGGAGAAAGATTGGAATACAATTGTGCGGCCGAAGGAGGGAAGTTATGTAGTCTTGATCGCTGGGAGTTAATGAGTAAGAATCGTTGGAGGAGACAGAATAGGAAAGATTCGCCCTGCCTTTCGCTTTTGGGGGGAGAGAGGAGCCGATTCCAGTATTTTCTGGGATACCCTTATTGTCGGCGCCAGCGCTGCCGTCGTCATCGCTTCTGCTGTTCTCCTTTTTGCCGGTGTTGAGCTCGTAATAGCCAACAGTTGGGATGGAACCGATCCAGTAAGTGTCCATCAAGTTGGAGACACTACCCTCAGTCTTTGATATCATGCTTCCGTCCCACTCAAAACTCCAAGGATTCTCCCCCGCAGGGGTGTTGGGATTCACAGTCAGCGTTACTGGGAGGTGGAAAGTAACCAGGAACAAACGAGAAGCGGTCTTTGCGGGAGTT
>Ga0115554_1000735_pt1 | contig 23275 bp, 23 predicted proteins | sample COGITO_mtgs_1104_3_FD_87283 | JGI IMG/M metagenome (GOLD analysis project Ga0115554, IMG submission 87283) | Pelagic marine microbial communities from North Sea - COGITO_mtgs_110404 | ecosystem: Environmental > Aquatic > Marine > Epipelagic | place: Germany:Helgoland, sampling site Kabeltonne... | reverse complement strand
TTGCACTACCAAACCCAAGCCCTAAGTAATCATTCTCCGCCGGATCCATCGTGAAATTGAATTTGATTTTTTATTTAGGGACCCCACCAAGAAGGGGAGGGGCCAGGCATAAACTAAATACGGATTCTGCGTTAAACTCTTCCTTTTGCCTTTTTTGGTTTTTCCTGCACTTCTTACTGCACTTTCACTACACTATACTTTACACTTGAAACTTAAAACTTGTTTCCTACCTGCCCCAAATATTCTCATTTGGAGCCCCTATTGTACTCCTTGTGAATGCGTTAACGGCCGCAGCACCTAATACGGATGGACAATGCTGCGAGAAGCGGTGAAAAAGTATGGTTATTTTTTGTTCTCCTAGTTGTCAAGTTGTCCCATCATTTGTCACCTTACCTTTGCGTCTATGGCTTCTTCAGCAAAATATAACCCTGGCTTGACTCCTATTTCGTCCGAAAGGATAGCTGCCGTGAACGCCGCCACACATTCCCCCACGCATGGCTCTAGATCATTGTGTGCATAGGTAGCAGATACTTTCTTGTTGAGATATGTTAAATCAACCTTCATAGCATTCTTTGCCCCAGCATATTTATCGACGATACGCACGATCGGCATGGAAAAAAGGGAGAGCGACCGCATCAAAGGCTCGTTTGAGAGGAGTGACTTCGGAAATTTGGCACTGAAACCCAACAGTGTGTTCCAAAAGTCGGGGGCTGTACCAAAGAAGGATTCTACAGAGCCAATTTTTAGCGTTTCGTGTACAGATGCAGTTTCGAGCAAATTGAGAGGTGCAACGAACTGAACCGGCGAAGCTGAAAGGTTGAGTAATTTCTCCAACTTTTGATCCATTTTGTTTGCAGTTCATTCTCACAGCCATTCTCACCTTACTCCCAACATTCTCCCCAAAGTCGACCCTCTCGTACACTTCCATAGGCTGCTCGTACATTTTCACGCCATTCGAAACTTTCAAAGCCTTCTCAGCGAGGATGAGAAAAGTAGCAACCAACAAGGTCACCCCTGCTCCCCCTGAGCCTGCCGTGAAGAAGTTGAATCTGCATTTGACTTTAGCAGGATCAACGTCGTCGCCAAGCTCGTTCAAGAGGACTTTTGCCATTAAAGACGAAACCCCCGGCCAGCAACCGGTGCTTAGGATCACAGGAATATTGGCATCGGCCGCTTGCTGATGAAAATCTGATTTCGCCTTCTTGGCAGTTCCAAAATCATCGCAAACATCAATGTAAGGGATTCGACTATCAATGCACTTTCCCAATAAAATGTTTACCTTCGTTGATTTTCCCTGAAATGGACCTGCAGTATTCACGACGAGATCATAGCTTAAGTCTTTCAACACTGACACCGATTCCTCCTCATCCTTGTCGATGACGAGATAATCAAAATCATCTCCCGAATAGCCTGATCTCCCACCAATAGTCACTCGACCGCCATTTGCTCTCAATACTTTCGCAACACTGCCACCCACTCTGCCACCACCTCCAACGACGAGGATATTTTTTTCGCTGATACTTTTCTGGAGAAATGCTGGTGCAGAGAGCGGAAGGACCAGGACGCAACACAACAGCGAGATAAGAAGAAGAAGCATGTGAAACACGAAGAAGAAATAAATGTTAAGCCGACTTCACACCAATTCTGTTCCACTGAAGAGGCCGCTCTGGGTGTATTAATTAATTTACTACTATGTTCTCGATCTTTTTTTTTGCTTTTTTAGTGCCTGTGGGTGCTTGGAACTTAAACTTACCCTTAAGTCGTAGACAAGCTGTCGCCACAGTGACGGGCTACGGTTCTCTGCTGCCTTTCTCGCAGATAGTCAATGCAATTGAGTCTGCACCCATCAAGAAAGTCGTTGTTGCTGGTGCAACAGGGCAAACTGGAAGTCGATGCGTTGAGAAACTGTCTTCGGCTGGCTTTGAGGTCACCGGTGCTGTTCGTAGCATTTCAAAAGGAAAGGATAAATTCGCAGGACTCTCAGGGGTTAATCTGGCGCACCTTGACGTCGTTTCAGACACTGACAGTGCCATGGCAGATACCCTTTTTGGCGCCGATGCACTGATAATAGCTGTTGGGTTTATTCCGGGCAATCCGCTGAAGTTCAATGAGGCCTCCCATTCTGTTGATAATGTGGGCACTTGTAGGCTCATTGATGCTGCAAAGGTCGCTGGTGTTCGTAAAATTGTTTTGGTATCGTCGATCCTGACGAATGGACGGGAATGGGGTCAGGCTAAAAGCCCTGGATTCGTCGTCACGAACGCGTTTGGTAATGTGCTTGATGAGAAGATCATTGCGGAGAAACACCTGCGAGAAGCCTCGGGCATTGACTACACAATCCTGCGTCCTGGCGGTCTTAAATCCAAGCCTCCCTCGGGTAAATTGAAGGTTTCGGGAGAGGATACGCTTAACAGCGGCGAGATTAGCCGAGATTTGGTGGCTGATGTTGCTATTCAGAGCTTGACGAGCAACAGCAACAAGGTTCTGGAGATCATTGAGGAGTAACCATTAAGGTAACCAACCATAAGGCTGCAATATCAGATTGAGAAGTAACACGATAAATGAGATGAACTAGTAGCTTCCAAAAAGCATTTCCGCATTCCATTATTATCATTACCATTACCACCAGATGACGCATTCACCGCAATTCCTTCTGTCCTCGCATCAAGAGAGTATCAACGACCTTGCTGACCTCTGCAATAATTTCCTGGCCAGTAGTGGCGATGCTGCCACCGGCTTCGTCACTGTTCTCCTCAGAAAGAATTATGCACCCGCGCCCCTGGTCAAGTACACCGTCGATGACTCCATCCAAAATCAGCACACCAAGTTTGCGCTCGATCAATTGTACCGAAGTTCCCTCGATCAAACTTGTTATGTGGGCAAGATCTACGACACTGTAGGGCTCTAGAACACGAACTAGATTAGACCGCAAAATCTTATCTTCCATCTTGGGCAGATGTCTTCGCATAATAATATCACCAGAAAAGAACTTGTCAGAGCTGAAATATCGGTTCTTGACATCATAGAACTCCTTCAGCGATCTCGATTTTACAGCCGCACCGACAGCTAGCAACGGAGATAATGCGTTGTCAGCGTTGTATCGCGAGAACTGAACGCCAGTTACGATGCTTGTTAGGTCATCAAGAGGGTCCTTCACAACATATTGATTTCCATTCTTCTCAACTCCCTTGCCCCCCTTTCCCTTGCTCTTGGTGCCGACGCCGCGGCACGCCTTGTCCAGCCCCTCCAGGATTTTGCACAATATCATGTACCTAAGCGATGTCAAGGCACCAATCCGACTAGTCGACAAGGAGGCCGCAGAAGCGCTGCCCACATTAGCTTGGTTCTGGTCCCACTGCTCAAAGGCCTCCAAAAAATAACTGAAGGCGGTGTCCCACTCGCCCCCCTCCAGACTGACTACGCCGGCGACGAGGTCCAGTTTAGCCCCGATACCGACCTCAACGTACACACTCTGTGCAGCGCTCTTGGAACTAGTTAATGAACTCTTGGCCTTGCTGATGTTGCTCTGAGCAAAGTAAATTTGGGACTCCAGGAGATGAGCGCTCACTAACAGCGATTTATCGTCCAGAGACTTCAGTGCCCGTAACAAGCCTGAAGTGTGTGGCTTTGGGCCATTAAGGATTTCGAAGCTGGCAGTGTAATCTCCGAGAGAGAAATTCACCTCAGCAAGTTTTTGAAGGACACGCTGATTCAGGAACGAGCGGTTGCTCTTCTCGCTCCATTCGGCGACGTGTTCACAGACTCCCTTGAGCCCTCGAAGTCGCCTCATCCGGTCTCCACCTTCACTGACGCTCGTATCACCTCCGCTGTCAACGTCGCTCACATCGAAGATTCCACATTCAGATGTAGGCGGTGTGACAACATCCAGTACACCTCGAATCACCTTCGCTCCCTTGCTTTTGCTCACCCGCTCGAGGAACCCGTCGATGAACCTGTCACTACTCAAAAGATCAATGAGCGCCGAAGGCGGAGTGCTATTGTCACTCGTGAGGAGGCGACCAATGGCATATAGAGCGAGCTCTTTCACGCGCACTGCGTGCGGGTTGGTGATTTTTTTGGGGCCAGGTGAGGTGCTCGGGGCCGTGTACCCAGTACCGTCATCATCGTACAGCCAGAGATCACGGTATTGGGTAGTATTTCCCGTATCCTCCGACTTCTCACTGATAATTGACCAGAGGAGAGCGCCACAGTCAGCAGCAGTCTTGGGGGCAGAAGGGAGAGAGGGAGTGCCGGAATATTCATTATCGTCATCATCGATTTTATCAATATAGTTGCGACACATGGTCAAAACACCGAAAAGGTATTCGCAAGGGTCGTTCTGTGACTCGTTCGGAGTTGGACCCGAGGAAGTGGTGTCCGGAGGAGGGGGGAGGCTATCGACATCCTAAAGAGAAGGGGAAAAGCAGGCAGGGCAAAAAAAGGGGGTTAGACCAATATTAGGGGTGATTGTGATGGAAAGAGGAATCATCTAAAACGCAAATCTATCCTTCGGCACCAAAGCGTAAATTTGGCACAAACAACCCGAGGGAGGTGCGAACAAGTTTGAGTATTTTGGCGATCATCTGAGGCGGGACTGAACAGGAAACGAAACGAACGGGCAGGTTTATGGCGGACGCGCTCAAGCGTACCATGTTGGTCATCTTGCCAATTAGCAGTGTCTGGGATTACTCTGTGGGAGGAGGATGAAGGTGTTTTACAAAATGCCCTTAAAATAAATGTGTGAGGCAGTTTCCAGTATCATCCCTTCCATTCATAAAGCTATGAATAATGCTGTGGCATTTCTAGTCATCATGGCTGTGCTATCACGAAGTGCAAGCTTTCAAATCTCTCGAGCACCCTTATTCTCACCCCCGACGTTCCTGTCCCGTGTCACTTCCCATCACTCAAAGCCCCACTCCCCCGAGACGACAACGCTTCTTTCCTCTAGTAGTGATAGGACACTACCCGAGTCCGAGATTGTCAGCTGTAACCTTTTGGTGAAGGGTGAGGTACAAGGGGGCTACTATCGTGCATCTGTGAAAAATGAAGTGAGCAATTTCCGATCACTTGTTGGAACTCTCACAGAAAATGATGATGGTACGACGTCGATTTACGTAGAGGGTAAGAAGAAGGTAATTGAAGGATTCATCCGGTGGTGCGGCAAGAGCCCGGGGCTTACCAAAACTGTCGAGGTTGCTAATATTGAATGGGGGGAGTCTCAGGTTGGTCTTTTTGATGGCTTTTACATGCATGAGCGCGTCTAGTTAATGCTTGAATGGAACGGCAATATTGATTATCTGATTATAATAATGTAGCGTGAACAGAAAGAACATTGAGCAGAATTTTTCGCAAAGATACTTGGCAATATTCAGGCAAGAAGTGACAGCAAAGTGCAAAACACAAGTAAATCGCCAACTCAAACATAAAATAATTGCCCTTTCGATTATTTTATCGCGCATTAACGAGCAGCTGCGGTGATTCCATAGCAGAGTTTTTCGTTCTCCTCGGGCAAAATAATCACCAGTGTGCCTTTCAACTCACCACTCGCTCCTCTCGGATCACATTGGACCTGAAAATGGGAAATCTCGCCGCCACGCCGGTCCATCCTCCCGACGTTGGGAGACACAGAGAAAGACGGGTGGCTATCGGGTGAGAAGCTGCGCAGCATACGACGGGAAAAGGTCAGAAATGGTCTTGTAAGGGATGCCATCACACTGTCATCATTTTCTGATTCAGGGTCCTCACCTGGCATAAAAGTCCTCAAAACCCATACAGAAAGGTTTAACAGCGATATCAAACACGCCAGGCTTTCCAGATGATGAAACAGGGAATTCAAAGTCGTCATCGTTACGGAATCCTGGAGTGAAATCAGTGCCTTCTGGGATGCCCTCAATCGCTTCAATGCCCGCATTAGCGATAAATCCCCCCTAACTCACGATTAATCGGGTGATGGACGTGTATTTTAATTAGATCTACAACATCTTGGGTGAAGGTCGTGTAATTGAAGGTCATATTTCGATTGTGAGCTCACCTCTCCCAAATCCTCGAGCCCAGGCCTCTCTGTGGCCTGCTTTCCCTTTCCCTTGCCCTGGCTGCCCATCATTCCATCCTTGAACATGTCGGCCTGCTCCTCTTTGTCAAAATCTGTACACGGATGTATTTCGGGACAAAATGGTGATTTGTTAGATTGAATGTTTCACAAAACAAACGTAAGCGATGCTGATTGATGTCAAGGAAGTACTGACCCTCTGGAAAATAGTCACCAACGTCAGTTGACTTCATTTGGCCGTCTTCGGGCTTCCAATCATTTCCACCGCTCACAACGTTATCTCCCAGCCCAGCGAGAAGCTGAGAGCTACCAGGAGAAGGAGAGAAAGTTGGTCTCAATCTTCCGTGTGTCAGTGTGTGGGCTGTGTAGCCCATTGTGAAACAGGGAATCAGTAAGACGACGTTCATCAGACTCATGGTTACCATCTGCTTCAAAATTTTCAGGGTTCACGATGTCCTGTGAGTAGTAAAAACCCGTAAGAACAATTCGCAAAGGTTTTTTTAAGAATAGATTTTCACCCCGAATTTGGACTCTTCGACCGGGAAGCATCTTCTGCTGCCTGTCAAAAAGGATTATATCGTATATATCGTTTTGTAAACTCTTTGATCGCAATTAAACCATCGTCAGCTCTTGTCCCTGTCCAGTCTTACGCTGTCAACATTTCGCTCCGTAGACTTGTGTGTGTTGCTCGTTCTACTCTTTCTTTTTGCCAGCTCTTACAATGGCGGGCTGGTTTCGCTCACTGTCGTCTGCATTACCATTTTGGGGTGAACCATCCATGACAACAACGAGCACAACTGGTGCAAACCCTATTGCCATCTCCGCCAAGTCTACCCCTGACCCGTCTACTCTATCGTCTGGATGCAAGTACCGCGCCCTAGCCATGGGAGCTGAGAAGAAAATGTGGGAAAGGAGCAATGCTATGTTTAGCAACAATATCGAATGGGAGTTTACGGATACTTTAACGGATGATAACGGCGGTCAATTCATACATTCTGTGAGCACGGACGTGAATTCAAAATTGAGGAAAAGCCCGCGAAAGTCGGATGGCCTTACTACAGCAACTATTTTCCTTCATGGATACGCAAATGGCCTCTCCTATTTTTCTCGCATCCTGCCTTTGATGTTAAAGGATGTTGACTCCTCCCAGATTGGCAGCAAAATTTACGCCTGTGATCTTGCTGGCTTTGGGCTGAGCTCTCGCGGCTCCAGTTTCCCAGCGAAAACGAATGATGAGGCGGCCGATGTGGCTGCAGCTGAGGACTACTTTCTCAAATCCTTGGAATCATGGCGAGTTGCGAACAAGATTGATAAACTTAATATTTGTGGGCACTCACTTGGTGGCTATGTGGCTGCTACATACACGGAAAGACACCCAGAAAATGTCAACAAGCTCGTGTTACTATCACCTGTCGGGACGCCTTTTCCACCTTCCACGGAGGAGTCCTCTGCCCGCCTGAAGAACTTGAGCTGGGGAATTTACACCCTCATCATGACTGTCCGCAAAGTTTGGTCTACGGGATACACTCCGGGTATGGTAATCCGAGGCTTACCCAACGGTTATGGAAAGTCACTCGTTGGAAAGTATGTGAATGGTCGATTGGGGATTGACGGGGAGGAAGGAGAAATTTTGACCGATTATTCTTACGGTGTGAACATGATGAAAGGGGAAGGAGAGTTTTGTTTAGACAGGCTACTTAAGCCTGGTGCGTACGCTCGGTCTCCTCTCCTCCCACGGTTCCCTCGTATCCCCTCGATAAAGGCCAAGGACGTTACCTTCATTTATGGCTCCAAGGACTGGATGGATTACAAGGGGGGAGTCGCGGCCCGCGATCTGATAAATTCTCAGGAGGGTGATGGAGAATGTCGTGTGTACCTTGTGAAGGATGCCGGCCACCTCCTCATCCTCGAGAATCCTGAGGGCACGGTTCAGGCAATTAAACACGGGGCATTTGGAATCGGCTCTGTTGGGGGGGGGGACAATGAAAAAGACCAGTGTATGCTCCTCCCAAAGGAGGACAAATTTTTCAAGTTTTGAGGCAGCTTTAGAAAGAATAAAGAATGGCAAAATGGCAAAGGTGCACTTTCCTCGTAAAGACATACTTCATTTGGCTTCAATCAACGTCATTATTTGCCCTTGGCCTTGAGTTTCTTGGGAATCTCCCCCCCCTCCCCCAAGTTCTTCACAAACCACAGTCTCTTGGCCCTCTCCTCTGCACTCCCCCCGCATTTCAAACCCCGGGATTGCAGGGCATCCTTAAGGCGGTCTAATCCTACTGCGGTGATTTCTTCCACCGAACTGAATTTCGTGAGATCAAGAGGGGGGAATGACTTAGGCTGTTCGTCGCTTTCTGTTGGATTTTGGGTTGGTGTAGGCAATGTCATCAAAGGTGATACCGGCGCAGGCATCGGTGTGTTGCCAGCATCAGCATCAGTATCAGCATCAGCATCAGCATCACCAACGGCCATCTTTTTCTTTGGCTGCTTCAGGTCGTTTTCATTTCCGCTATCGGTTCCTGAAATATCTTCATCCCTCGCCCTTTTTTTCCCCGTGTCCCAATGCTCTTCAGCACCTTTGGCCTCGCCCACCCCAAAATAACCCTCAGGACGATATTTGAACCCCTCCTCTCCGCCACCAGTCTCGATAAGTACTCTCTCTCCCCCATTCATGCTGACAGCAGGTCTCCATCCTCTTCTCTTTTCTGAACTACTACTACTACTACTACTCGCACCTTTCTTCCGGTCATCAACCTTCCCTTGGATGTCATCGAAGGCAACACCCAAGTCCACCCCATTCAAAGAATAACTAATTTCATCGCTCCCGCCTTCACCATCTCCAGCGTCAATTAGGCAGCCAACTATGTCTCCATCCTCCCACTTTGATCCTCCTCCGTAATCTCCGCTCTCCCCCCCGAAATAGATTTCTCCCCTACCCCCATCATAGCCAAAGGATTGGCCACAGTCTCCTACACCATCTCCCTCCTCAAAATTCGGTTTAAAGTCACAAGTCGCCCACCCCAACTGCATCACGCCGCAGGTTTGCATATGCACTTCGTAATACCACTTTCCAGTAGACAGAATTACAGGGCAATTTATAATAGCGGACGGAAACTTTGATGGGTCTGTGATGGCATTGAGGTTGATGTTTGTTTTCATTCTTCCTTTTGTTGTTGGCAGAGTTGCTTCCATTGTTGTTGTTGTTGTTGCTGCTGCTGCTGCTGCTGCTGCTGCTGCTGCTGCTGCTGCTATCGGCCCTTCCGGTGTGGCAGAGAATGACGATCCTGAAGGACTCAAATCAGTGATCCCAGCAAATTGCGCATTCATTCCCTCCCTCTTCTTCTTCTTCTTTTCTTTTCCCTTCCTTAGCCCCTCCCTCACAGACTTCTCCATAGCGCCCTTCATGGTAGCCTCATCTGCCCCCCCAAAGCTAACGTAGGTATCAAGCCTTTTTCTCTCCTTCTCTGCCTCTTCCTCCGCCCTTCTCTTGATCTCCTCTGCCCTCCTCTCCTCGAATTTGACTTTCGCCTTAAGCGCACTTTCATTTTTGTTCTTAAACTTGTTGGAGATGCTATCGGCCCATGTAGGCACAGCCAGATGCCAATTTTCGATTCCACTGCCTGTCTTTGCTTCCTTTATCTCGTCAACGTTCAGTCCCCTCCTCTTTCTGTCCTCCCGGTCCCTCCACCTGGCCAGCTTGACCTCATCGTTGACGTGCCTCAGGCGGCGACCATTAAGGTCACGGCAAGCGCCAAAGTTTGTGGTCTGTTTGACGCCCGATTTCTTAGATTGCGCCTTGAGTAGAGCACCAAAACCACCCTTACCACCCAGAATGGGAAGGGTGACGTGAATTGTACGGGAAGCATCCGATAGATCACCCATGGTGGTGTTTGGAAAGACCAGACGGCCATTGCTCTTCAGTGTGACACAGAGGGAAGGCGGTAGGGCGAGGGTTTCAAGGACGACTGTGAGCAAATTCGACTCATCGTCGTGAGAATTCTGGTCCAGCACCACAGTGCGAGAATCGTAGGTTAGCAGATGTTGAATCATGACTGACTGCTCAGGGGTCTGCTCCAAAGTTATTGGTCCCAGAATGCTGTTCGTAGGTGCTGATGTCCAAGGGGGTAACTTTTCCCGCTGACGATATGATATACTGCTCAGAGTAGCTCCTTTTTTCGAGAAAATTAATTGGGCCCTGAGGAGCGCTCTGGTGACACAGCAATAAAAGCAATCGGTAGGTATTTACAGCGCCTATGAGAAGAAATCTCGATAAGGGGAGGTGTTGATAAACTACTGTTTTTAATGGTGTCTGAACCTTGGTCCTTTCTATTGGGGTCAGGACCCGACCGACCCGACCCGGCCGCTAGCATACTCTAGATTCACCAAAAAAAGGAAGCTGGGAACAAAGAATACGCGGGTAATATTCACTTCCCTTGCCTCTCCTAGCTAACGTAGAGTTGGTTCGGGCCATTTCAAAAGCAACTAAAGGGGGCTTTGCCCTTCTTCCCCTAACTTCCTTCTCCCCCGTAGTTACCTCATTCCCAAGCACACATTGAGAGGAGTTGGATCGATCCTCGCCCAGACCGTCGGCAGTTTTCGCCCCCTTCTTTTGTTATAGGATGGGAAATTGCAACAAGTCCCCTGCACAAGTGTCTAATGACCCTCCATCCATAGGTGGTCACACAAAGTTCCGTGAGGAGCGTTCAGAGTTTGAGCGGACTGGGAAGGTTGATTATAATGAGGATGAACTTGTGTTCGATCTTCGCACGATGTTGGATGATCCGATGGGACAGAAGGCGCTGGCAGAAGCGGCAAGCCAGTACCTGAACAAGGAGAATCTCTTTTGCTGGGTAGATATTCACGAATATCATTCAATTCCGACGAATGATTATCGGAGGGGCTGCGCCATACGAATATGGAATAAGTATGTTAAGGCCAGTGCTCCAATGTTGGTCGGAGGTATTCCTCAGGAGGAGATCGAGAAGGTTGAGAAGGAGGTTGAAGAAGCCAAGTGAGTCCAGGTGGTTTTGTTCTTCATCCACATCCACATTGACATAGACAGCGATTTTGCGTTCAGCCTACGCACTCACAGTTACTAACTAAACCCTGCACCCACCTACACCTGAACGTATCGCAGACGCTCCCGTAAAGTGCTAGACAGATCCTTGTTTGACTCCATCGGTGCCATCTGCTTCAAGGAGCTGTTTTGCTCTACCTACCTCCCATTCCGCCGTACACCCTCATACCGCGCCTACAAATCAACTTACGCGCGCACTTACAATCGCATTCGTGTCGATGACTTTGATTACGTTGGGATATTGGGTCAGGGTGGTTTTGGGCGCGTAGTGCACGCAAAGAAGAAAACCACCAATCAACACCTGGCCATGAAGATCCAGCTGAAGACTGCTCTGCTCCGTCACTTCCGGTCTGATATCGCTGCTCTGCAATCTGAAAAGCTAGTATTTGCGTCATGCCAACATCCATTCATAGTCAGTATGGAGTACAGTTTTCAGACGGAGGGTTTGGTTTTTATTGTGTTGGATTTGGTTACTGGTGGTGATTTGCATCAAGCGAGGAAGGTGAGAAGAGTCAGATATAAGATGATTTTGGCGGTAGTGCCAAGCTGATTTGTTGAATGAACGTGCACGCATATACTAGCCCCACGAACAAAAACAGAAATACTCACTTTGAAAAATACGTCTCAAAATCAATTACCATACAACAATAGGCCTGCCCCTCCCGCCGGCTGCCCGAGAATCGCATCCTCTTTTATGCAGCTGAGATTGTCCTTGCTATCGACCACCTGCATGAGATGGGAATAATTTATCGAGATCTAAAACCTCAGAATGTGCTCCTTCGCGCAGATGGGCACGTGCAGCTTACCGATATGGGGCTCGCGGCACCGTTGGACATGGCATGGGAGTGGGTGGATGATGAAGAGGAGTTTGAGGATGTGGCCTCGCCTTCTACTACGCCTCCAAATTCACATCATGGCTCTAAGGAATATTCAAATTTGTCGTTAAATAACGACAAAGCTGGAGAAAAGCACAACCTGGTTAATGACCTCTCTGACGATCACGAAAAGCAGGTGCAGATAATCACCAACCACCTCGAGAGCAAAAAAAAGCTCGAAAGTCACAACGAAGAATCCGATACATATACCGGTGGTGATTCCTCCACTTATTCCTCCGTAGAGAATTTTAAGCGCCGTCTTTCCGGAAAATTGGCAGGCAACATTGATAAATTAGTTGGTGGCCATGATCAGGCCTCTGCTGCCAACGAACCAAGGCGGTTGTCCACTCTTTCTCCGAATGGCGATGGCTCGTCTAGCTTCGACAGAACTCCACCATTACCCGATGCCTCGACTGTCCCTGGAGGGTCCTCCATTGAGGTCTCTCTCACCGATCAAATAAACACCACCGGTACGTTACGAAAACGAACCGAATCCCGGCAAAAAGCTAAGGTTGTGAGATCGCAGAATGACCCATTATATACATCTGCAGATGGCCTCTCAGGAAGCAACAGTACATCCTTTGATTCAACTCAGCCCCATCGAAAGGCGAGCTTTAAGAAAGAACTTTCAAACAGAACGACTGGTCGAAGCATGATTCGCAAAAACAGCAACCTTAACGTGGGAGAAAAGAGAAAGAACTTGACCAGAGGGGAGTCACTCCTGCATGAAAACCTTCGAACCAACGAAGAGAAACCATACATCCCGGAAAGGAGGAAAAGTATCGTCGGTACACGTGGTTACATGGCTCCGGAGATGGTGGAGCTTAGGTTAAAGTCGTATGACCGCGTTGAAGGCTACACCGAGGGGGTGGATTGGTTTGCTCTCGGTGTGACAATGTTTGAACTCCTGACTGGTCGTCGTCCTTTCGATAAGAAACGCGGCCAGCCCCCTCCTGCACCAATTCATGAGCTTGACAGCCTATACAATCAGCTAGCATTAATTGAGGGGATTAGCGATGAAGATGCAAATAGGCTAAAGAAAGATATTGAGGAGTATGAGCTGCTTATGGCCCCTCTGACATACCCTCGGTATATCTCCCCTCATGCGCAGAAGCTCATGGACGGGCTCATGGAAAGGAGGCTAGAAAATCGGTTGGGCTGTCTACAGGATGGGACCATGGGGATAAAACAGCACGAATTTTTCGACGGAATAGATTGGGATGGGATTTTGAATTTGGAGGTACCGCCGCCGTTCATTCCACCTAAGCCATTGGCTGCGCCAGTTAAACCAAAGTTTAGTAACTTCGATGATATGATGATAAGCTTTGAAACTAAGGGGGGTAAGAAAAGCCGGTATGATTGGACTGAGGTCCCAAAGACTGATTCGGGGAAGGCTAGGTTCCAGGACTGGGACTGGATAAGCCCCACCACACTCAAAAAGGAACTAGGAATTGTTCAGGAGATGAGTCTTCTGAATAATTTGGGCTAGTAGTAGATGCGCAACAATGAGTACATATAGCACTACCCAGCCGTTACTGTAATAAAGTGTAAAGATGCTAATTTCTCGGTAACCCTAAACAACGAACTCTGCCTTGTTATGTTTACTCCATCCTCATGAGGTCCTCAATGAGATTCCGTTTGTACACAACGAGATCAAGGAGTCCGTACCCGAGAACCGAGTGTGCAGTAAGAATTCCCCCATTGAGGGCACCGACGATTCCCACAGTACAGAAATCCTGCCCGGTGCACCACAGACCCTTAATTTCTGTCTTGGGCCTCATGTTGTCAAGAGCACCTGAGTAATGCTGCGGAGTATGCTCAAGCCCGTAAGAGTCTGAACGGCCGAGGTAATACTTGTTCGTTAGAGGGGTACCGACATTAATGTACTCCACCTGTCCCTTCGTTTTGGGATAGTTACGATGAAGGCCGTTAAGGAGTTTTGACTCCAATGCGCACTTGAGGCTTGTGTATTCTTCATTGTCCCGCTTACCACTTTGTGGCCTGTCGCTAGTCTCGTATTTGTCAAACCACTCAGAGTGGGCGGTTGTGATAATCTCGCAGGCGCTTTTGTTGGGGAATCGGTCGTTGTAGGTGGGGTCCTTAACAGAGGGGAAGCCAACAAAAAGCAGCATGTCCTCCTCTGTTGGGCTCTCGCCAACTGAGTTCCAGGGCTCCTCGTCACTCTTATCCGAATTGTCAAGAGCGGCCCCCTTGTATTTATAATTCTCGTCAACTGGCAACACCCACAAGTTCGCAGCCCGGAGTCCAAGCTCTTCCGTCGTTCCCTTCAGACCGATAAATCCGTAGACATGACTTACAGACCTCCCCACGGTCTCAATCATCTTCCCAAAGCCTAATTTGTCTCGATGAGGACCTTCTGGCACAAGGTAATGTGTCGCGATCGCTCCAACTCCACTTATGACACCTTTACCCGCCGAGATATTGATGAGCTCCCCCTTGTCCTGCCCGGATTTGTCCACTGCCACAACGTTCAACCCCACAGCAACTCCTTGAGAATTTATTTCGATTGACTTTGCTCGGCATGACACGAGAACGCGACCTCCCGTTTTCTCAATGGTACCAATTAGAGCCCGAGAGATTTCCTGAGAACCGCCGACAGGATAATAAGCACCATCCAAGTAATGAGCCGTGATTCCTGCCTGAATTAGGAAGGAGGATTCTTCGGGCTTGAGCCCATAGTCTCCAAACTGACCGCATAAGATTGCCCTGAGCCTCTTCGATTTTACACATTCGCACACGACCTCCCAGGTGGACTTCATTGCATAACTGAAGTACTCCCCATTCACAAAACGGTTCAAAAATTTCTGTATTGGCTTCCAAAATATCTTCCCATAAAAATACATATCAGCCGTCTTGTTGGCACGCTTGCAGAGAGCAATGTATTTTCTTATTCCATCTTCCTCGTCCGGAAACTCTTTCACCAGCGCCATTATTAGATTCTCTTCGCCGGCTGGAAACCGAAACGGGGTTTCGTTTCCCAGCTTTATCTCATCATAGGTAAAGTCATCCTCCTTGGTCCCCATCTTCTCCCACGTTATTCTTTTGCCTGTGCTGACCAAATCGATAAGCGTCTTGTATTTTTCTATTCTACCAACGTAGTGAAGACCTGTGTCAAACTCAAATCCTTTGTCTTCAAACGAATGCGTACATCCGCCCGCTACATAGTGCTGCTCTAGTACCAAACATTTTTTACCTGCCTTCGACAATAACGCAGCAGTGTACATGCTGCCCATACCACTCCCCACCAATATGTAGTCTACATTTTTCGGTATCTTCGCCTTCCGGAATGAATCCCTGGTGGCATCAGTGCCTGATTTCCTCTTACTGCTGTTCTCTAATGGGTGAGAATAATTCTTCGGGATTCGAGGAGGGTACCAACGAGTATAAATTACTTTCAATATTAAAACGGTGGTTCCCGTGGCAGCTAATGAGGTAAAGATTCGGAAACGTGATGATTCCAACATTTCTCGATTCTTTGAACCACTTCTCTTGTGTTGAAAAAAAGAAGAGAAGAAAAAAAACACCTTCCCGTCGCTCTTCGTCATACACTACCTCGACTTCAGAGCGGTCAACCATGCGATTTCCCCTGCTATTGACAGCATTTTTCTCTCTTACAGCTGCTTTTGTTCCCACCTCAAGATCGTTGATTTCCTTCCAAACTTCGCTTGCATCTTTCTTCTGTCGTCGGGACGCAATATCAACTGTAGCGGCTCTTGCGTTGGTCCCACTGCCCTCAAGCGCGGATGAAACGTCAAAAGGATCGACGCTTGTTGAATTTACGGTTTCAAACCTTGACGGGGGAGAAGCCTCCACCTCCACTGATGCCACTTTTACAATAAGGCTCGACAGTGATTGGGCACCGATCGGAGTCGAGCACCTTAAGAAGCTTGTCTCTGAAGGTTTCTACACCAATACACGGTTTTTCCGTGTGATTGACAATTTTGTTGCGCAGTGGGGCTTGAGTGATGACCCGAAAGTTGCTTCATTGGCTAAGCAGAAGATAGCCGACGACCCAAACAAGGTGACAAATAGGTAGGTGCCCTGCCCCTCCCTACAATTAAATCTGTAATCAGAGTACTCATCGATCGATCGACACAACACACAGCCGCGGTACTCTTGTCTTTGCCACAAGTGGCCCCAACAGCCGAACAACACAGCTCTTTCTCAATCTTAAGGACAATAAGTTTCTTGACGCCAGCGGGTTTTCGCCCGTCGGTGAGGTCATTGGCGACGGGATGGAAGTGGTTGATATGCTGTACAAGGGATACGGTGAGGGGTCCCCCAGAGGGAAGGGACCTAGCCAGGCAATGATTCAGCTTAAGGGAAACAAGTACCTGGATGACAACTTCCCAAAACTGAGGTGAGGATGCGATAGACAGAATCCTTGTTGAGGGAGCAGAGGGCCTTGGAGAGACGAAGTGGTGCGATAGTGAAAGAACACAGTCTAACCCCTTGACTAATCCCCTGGTGACGGTGCAGTTACGTAAAAGCAGCGAAAGTTATCGATAGCAAAAGCAACCTTTGAAGTTGGATTGCTGCTTGCAGTTTTGAGTTTCAAGATATTTATTTGTTGATTTAGTTGTCGTAAATCTTTTTCGCCTCGTTTGAACTAATCTACACTTGCGTTCAATTACACCCCAGCTCCCCCCGCTTTCCGCTTCATTCTTTCTAGAACAAACACCTGAAAATCCTGGAATTTACCAACAACACCTTCAATACAAGCCACTTCGCTAGACGAAAGGCTGAGGAGAGTGCGGTAGAGTTGGGGTTAACAGAAATGTTGGGGGTGGACAAATTCAGGAGGTTTTGGATAGACATCACACATCACACAGAAACCTCGGCAAAGAAGAACCCTTAGAAATGTTGGGGGTGGACAAATTCAGGAGGTTTTGGATAGACATCACACGTCACACAGAAACCTCGGCAAAGAATAACCCTTAGCTATCAAGTCACGCCAATCGATCAGGCTGCTAAATCAGGGCTACCGTCTGCACGTTTCTAGGGCCCTTTCATTTGACTCACCTGCTGTCTGGTTTGTTCACACATTTCTCAAAGGCCATTCCTGCGTACATCTGAATTACTTGGTTCGTTACGGCCGCTTGCTGCAGCTGTTGAGCACGAGCCCTCAAATCACCACCACCAGTGATGCCGCTTGACTGGAAACCTCCTCCACCTCCGGAGAAGCTGCTATCGTCAGTGGAGTTGAACGTTGTCTCTCCTCTTGGCTTATCGTCGGAACTTCCTCCAAACCATCCCATGGTAGTCAAATTTTTGTAATGTTGGGAATAATTGGTGCTGATTAATTGAGTCCACAAGTTAGTTTCACTTTTTCAGCGATTTTTGGTGATCGTCTTTCACCCAAAGACGACACATATTTTTTCTCTAAACTGAACGCGGGTCACCACACATTCGTTCAGCGACCCTATTTTGGCTTATCGATTAACTAAAGTACCACCCTTTGCTTCTGCCCACCAACCCAGAACCTCTATCAAGCGAAAAAAACAATGCCCCGACCACTCCATATACTGTACGGTTCGGCCACTGGAAACTCAGAGCACATTGCCAAGGATCTAGCCTCCACCTGCGAAAAGTTTCTTGCTAGCAAACCGTCCGATTCACTATTCTACGGCAGTGTTGTCTGCAGACAACTTGACGAGTGGAAAAAGGCTGGCTGTGTAGAAGAGTGGGAGGATGATCGGGAAGAGGGGGCGAAGCATAAGACACCGGTCATAATTGTATGCTCTACAACGGGGAATGGAGACTCTCCGGAGAATGCAGGGCGGTTCACAAGGTTTTTGAAGAGGAAAAGTACCAAGACTACACTCCCTTTTCGCAATGTATGCTACGGAGTCCTCGCCTTGGGAGACAGTAATTACGATCGTTTTTGCTACTGTGGGCAAGAAATCGACAAGGGAATTGCAAACTGCGGCGGAATGAGGGTTCGGAATGTAGTTCTAGCGGATGAGGCCACTGGATTGGAGGATGTGGTGGAGCCTTGGGTGGCAGAAATAATGAACTGTTTTGGTTCGCACATGGGGCTGGAAGAGAATGTGGTGGCGGTGAAGCCACCGAAGGTAGATAAGAAGTCTCAGATGGAGGCGATTCTTGGGGGTGCACGCAGTGTTCCTACTGCACCGACTCCTCCGCCAGTATCGGAAAAGAGAGCTGTGACTATTCTTTATGGGGGCGAGACCGCTTACGATATTGCCCGCAGTGTCAAGGATAAGACCGACAAGTCGACGATTGTAGTCGACGTTGTAAATATGAAAGATTTCAAGGCTGTTGGGTTGGGGGAGGAAGTGGGGGAGGGTGATGAGATGAAGAGGGTTCTTTGCATATTGGAGACGGTGGAAAATGAGGCTGCTGCTGAGGACGGCGGCCCGTTTCTCCGGTATCTAAAACGTAAGTCCCACCCCACAACACTCCTTGCAAACAAGGTCGAATTCGGTGTTCTTGGACTCGGTAATAGTAACCTACTCCTCGACCGTCAGAAGACAACAGCGAAGGACTGTAACAAGGCGGGTCAGACCATGGATAAGAGACTGGAGGAGCTTGGAGGGAGAAGGTGGAAGACTTATTTCGAGACGGACGAGCGAACAGAATTTGTGGGATTGGACCAATGGATTGCCGAAGCAGCTAAATTTGAGGGTGAGAATCTTCCATCGTTGCCTACCACTGTCACTGTCACTGCCACTGCCACTGCCACTGCCACTGCCTCCGCCAGACCACCGCTACCACCTCCTCTTCATAAGACTACTCGCTCTGAAATGACCGGCCTCGAAATTCTCACGTCGCTGTCCTTTACAAAAATCCTCCCCCGAATATCTGAAGCTGAGATGCCGAGTATGATAACATCATCGCACTCCTCCTGTCAGTTGCTGGGTGCTGTTGATGCCAAGAAGGCTGATTCCACTGACGATGGTGGTGCCAATGTCGGTGCCGCCGACGATTTGGTGAACTCGTCAATGACTGAGAGCAGCTTTGCTGGATCCTATGACAATGATGGGACGAACACCATCACATCCTCTGACTCGAATGTGCACTACTCTCTCAATAAACCGTACGCCGCCCCGATTGTAGGGGCGAAGTACCTCACCAAAAGCGATCGGCATGTGGCAGGGATAGCAGCTGACGCGATGTTTGCATCATCATCAAGCGGGGAGCCAGGTTTGTGTTATCCTTGGAAGGCTGTAGAAAAAATTGAAGAGATGACACCGATCTTGATGGGTGAAAATGTCGACCAGATCACAGCGGAGGACAACCAGAAGAGGGTTGTCGAAATCGAAATCTCGCTGCCCACTGATTTTAGCCTTGAGTATAGTCCTGGGGATAGCATCGGTGTGATTGTTGAGAACGACCGTCGAGTTGTTGACATCGTTTTATCCCGATTGAATGATAAACTCGGTGTCGGGCCCTCGGAACTCCTTTTGATTGACGAGACATCTGAGAAGATGACAGTAGAGGAATGCATGCTCAAGAATGTGGACATTACAGCTCAGCTCAAGAAGAGGGCAATCAGCTCTTTAAGCCAGTACTGTAGCGATGCAGCGGAAGAGAATGCGCTCAAGTTGCTTGCTAGTAAGACTCCCGAGGGGGAGAGGTTGTACGTTCTCTTTGTTGAGAAGCAGAGATTGAACTTTGGTGAGCTTCTTCTTCTTTTTCCTTCCCTTGCCCCGCCCCTCGACGCTATCCTTTCCATCTTCAGCAATATTGCCCCCCGGTTCTACAGCGTGACAACGAGCCCATTGCAAAAAATCAACTCCCTTAAGTTTGCCTTCAGCGTAGTCAACTATGTCACGGACAATGGCCTGACCAGGGAACGACGCAAAGGAGGTCTTGCAACCACTTATATGGAGGCGCTATGCTCCCCCTTTTTGGCACTGGAAAGCCCTCACACCATTGGCTACAGGCCAACCATCAAGGTTTTCCCCAAGACAGCTGCTAATTTCAGGCTGCCGGCCAACAGCAAGTTTCCCCTCATTCTCATTGGTCCGGGAACTGGTGTTGCGCCGTTTATGGGGTTTTTGCAGCACAGGCAGTTGCTCAAAGATAGCAGGATTGATGAGGCATCCAAAACGTGTGAAGGGAGCTGGAGGGGAGGGTTCGATTTCGGTGAAGGGGAAGTCGGAGTTGGTATTGAGGACGGATCGACAATGTACCACACTGGTTTAAGCATTGGTCCAGTCGAGCTCTTTTTCGGTTGCAGGCGGAAAGACCACGACTGGATCTACGAGAGAGAAATGAAAGAGTTCCAGTTCCGAAGTATTCTCACGTCACTGGACGTCGCTTTCAGTAGACCTAATGAAGAAGGGGAGAAGAAAGCGTACGTCCAGGATAGGTTGCTCATTGCCAACAAGGATGGCAAGATCAAGCGCCTGATCCAGGAAGAGAATGCCTACATTTACATCTGTGGGGATGGTGCCGGTATGGCAAAGGGCGTAGTCGAAGCGCTGGTGGACATTTTGGGAGGCGGAGTTGATGGTGGTGGAAAAGAGGAAGGAGAGCGACAAATCAAAGAACTCAAGAAGAGGAATAGAATCGTTCTCGACATCTGGACCCTCTGAAATTTTTAATGTTGGTTTTTACTAAGTGAATAAATTGCGTTAAGATTTATTGTGCCGCTAAATCCGAATTCGAACGAAGAAGTGTGTGGTTCTGTTGTTTTTTTTGTGCTAAACACAAACACCTCAGGAAGGTTTTTATTGCTTTATTTTCCTATTCTCTCCTTGTTCATCAGTTCATGTACCTATGGAACCGTTGTCCGTGCTGCCCCTGCGCACCGCCGTACGGTATTTTGTCATTGTTAGAGAAGCCAAAGTGACGAATTCCGATGTCTAATGTCAACCACAGAAACAAGAGCTCACTATTCTCAACTCACCTTCTCCTCGTCAATAGCCTCCATCAATTTCTCCCGCAGATTATTCATTTGTCCCCCGTCTGCCATAAAAGTAAATCCGCCACCATTTCCACTCAGTGGATTTTCTCCCATCACCGTCGACCCCGTGGTGTCTACCCTAACATCAAAAACTGGCCGAGCTATCTTCCGGACAGAACGGCGCGCAACTTCACAAGAAAGACGCCAATCGAACCCAGAATATTCGCAGGAGAGGGTAGGGCGGGCAGGGGTGTGGGAGGTTATAGTCGACAGATTCTAAAGAGGTCGTGGCGTGGGTGAGGTTGTGAAAGTTCAGGGACTTTCCTTCAAATGAACTACTCACCTCAATATAAACACCTACTAAAATTTTCGTCGTCCCCTCCACCAAAAAACTGTACGGCGAAAGCTGCCTTAGCATCATTGCCTCATTATGATTCCTCCTCGCCGACTCGGAGAATATTTTGGCCAGCGATTCAACTAAGAAAAACTCACCCTCAAAGGAGGGGGCGGGATCAGCGGACAGGTGCTTAAACCCATTGACTATGAAAGCAACCGCATCTTCTGCCGTTGATTTGACCTGAGCGGGGGCAAGAGGAGTTAGGTGCGAGAGGCTGTGGGAAAGGATAGCTGACATCTGGAGGAAGACAACAGGATGAAAGCGAAGACAGAAAACAGAAGAAGATTTTAGTCTTATTGACTATTGCAGGGCAACAATTATATGCGTGACAGGATGGTCAGAATGACAGTAGCAGTGCTGGTGAAATTGAATTTGGGGGAGTTGGAGATGATTATTGTGAAAGGATGTTATTCGACCGGCAGCTCCTTCGGAAGATCAAGAAGATCATAGCTTTTGAGATGTTGCTCTTAAAACAATGTCCTGCTCTGAATATTTCTTCTGCCGCATCGAAGCTCGCGCGCGCTTGCCCATTACTTTTTGTTGATTTTTTTTCGATTTTTTGTGGGCACAGACCGAAAATTTTAATTTCGTTAATTTAAATACATTTTTGATATACAATTTCTTTTCATAGTATCATATAAATATATTTGTTATTAATTTTGAATCGATAATTCTCAAATTATTTGACTATATATAATATTATTTTATATATTTAATATTTTAAAATTTTATAATTAAAAATGATAATAAATTTATATAAATAATTTGAAAATTATATATTCAAAAATAATAATAAATATATTTAGATGATATCATGAAAAGAAATTGTATATCAAAAATGTATTTAATTTATCGAAATTCCAATTTTTTTTTGAATGGGAAATGGGCCGAAAAGGGGTGGTTAAATCAAGTGGGGTTCGCGCGGCCTCCTTTCTTACCGCCCCCTCCACCATGTCTCTTCATTTTTTTATTAATTTCACTTTCTATTCCGATTCAATTTGGCCTTTCGGAGAACAAATTCTTCAGGAAAAAAAGCACTCAAAAATATGAGTCTCCTATCCCTGCACCCCTTGTTTGCTCCCGATGAAGACATCAGTCACATCACAAACTCTCTCACCCCATTTTTTGCCTCCCCCAGCGATGGTGGCAAGATTCCCAGTAGTGTAGTGATTGATTTCTGGTCGTCAGCCCACCGTGTCCAGACTGCATGGTTGGACAAGACAGCAGCAGCAGTTGCGACGACAGCACCGTCACAACCAACATTGTCACCACCACCAACAGTGACGACGACGACGACAACAATGCCATCAACGGCAATCCTCTGGCCCATTTCACTCTCATCGAGGATTGAGAGCCTTCCTGAGAATTTTCGCACTGGGGACGGTTGTGAATCGATGGTAGCACTGGACGCGGTGATGGTATCTATAAAGCGAGGTACAGATCTGGTCGCAATAGATTGGTCGAATGCGAATAGTGTGAGCGCGGCGGTTAGCGTTTTGAGGAAGATTTTGGATAGTAAGAATCCTTCATCATCAGCCTCTCCTCCCCCCTCTTTCTTTGAGTGGGGAGAGTGGGGTATTCAAAATACGACAAATCTTGTCCGTAAGATTAGTAGCGTTGCTTTAAATACTGTGAAGAGTATTGGCAATATGGTTGATTTGGTGGACGCAGATGATTCTGACACGATGGATGGAAATGACCAGACTTTGTCCACAGGCTCAGGTCGTCACCACCACAAGCCAAATTCCGAATATCTTTCTGTTCCTCTTTTGATGGACGTCTTAAGTGCAATCCAACAACAAATCCGACGGCTTCAGGACGCTGCTACCACCCCTTCAGACTTCTCAAACACCGAAAATCCCTCCCCCCCCCCCCCCCCCCCCCCCAAAAAAAAAACAACACCAATCCCCCCAAAACCTGCCGGCCGCGGGGGGCGGCGGACAAAATTATAACACAACGAGCCCCCCTTCACCACAGCGCGCAG
>Ga0115554_1000722_pt1 | contig 23413 bp, 17 predicted proteins | sample COGITO_mtgs_1104_3_FD_87283 | JGI IMG/M metagenome (GOLD analysis project Ga0115554, IMG submission 87283) | Pelagic marine microbial communities from North Sea - COGITO_mtgs_110404 | ecosystem: Environmental > Aquatic > Marine > Epipelagic | place: Germany:Helgoland, sampling site Kabeltonne... | reverse complement strand
GTTGGTGTTGGTGTTGGTGTTGTTGTTGGTGCCCTCGCAGGGGCGGGGTGAACCTCGTCTTCCCCTTGCTCATTGGCCACCGGCTGCCGTTGCTCATTCTCTCCTACTCCAGCGGCAGGAGGAGGATCCGGATCGGCTGCAGGTGCAGGTTCGGGGGGTTCGCGAACTGGGAGAGGGGCGTCTGTAGATATCTCAGTACGGCAAGTTGGGCAATTTTGCTGCTGCTGAAGCCACTGTCGGAGGCAGTAGAAATGAAAAATGTGTCCGCAGTTAAGCTTCTTGGCCTCACCCACAGCCATTTCATCTCTGCAAATGATGCACACGCGGTCGCAGGCAATCAGTTCTTCCTCCGTTGCATCTAGGAACCGCTCGTTCATGTTCCTCGTCAACTTGCGATAACGTGTAAATGCATCCAACTTTGCCTTAAGGTTACTGTAGGACACCCACAAATCCCGACAGACATTGAATGGCATGCCATAGTAGGTGAACACTATTGTGAAAAACACGATATAGAAAAAGAATCGGATGCATTCAACCGTAAATTCCACCCCAAAAACATAGTTCCCCTTGTTGTGCCAAACCACCTCGCCCAAACGCGCATCATATGCGTGGACTATAAACTTGCACACAGTCCCAAAGGCTCCTAACGCCCCAATGGCTGCCTCAAACCCGAACAGTATCTTTACGGACGGGCCGTGACTTCGAAGGTCGTCCAAGCAAGCACTGACTAGCAGCACGTCGACTGAAAATAGGCACAAGAGTAGTAGCATCAGCCCAGCATTTGACGACATTTGTTGGTTCTCTTCCTGTTGCCTGATAGACTGAACACGCAGCTCGCATGCCCAATGCAAAGCTTTCATGCAAATCAACGCAAGAAACATAACGCTAATTGACACGCCAATTTCCTCTCGAAACATTGTCAGCGCTAGACAGGTCTCAGTCAGTGCGTACTGGCATTGTGGTGTTGGTTTCGGTGGTTTGGGGTGAGGAGGACGTAAGGGCAGAGAAAAGAAACGCACTCACTCATAACTTACCTTGAGATTATCACCGATCTGCCGCATTTCGTCCTCACTAAGTCCGCTCAAAAAGCAGCTGGTTACAAATTTAAAGAACATCAGAGAGGATGCTACAAGGTCCATCATTAGAAAAAAAAACCAAACTAATGACTATACATCCAAATGCACCCAGCACCTACATACACTTACCTATCCCAAAATTCCCCAGCAAGCATGCCGATACCTTGGACGTTGACAAAAACACAACACTGGGGTAGAACTGCTGCCCCCTCGTCTGGTAGGCGTAAAAAACTAAACTGACGGTAGAAAAAGTTGAGATAATGGCATAAGTCGAGAAGGAATGCTTCTTCGTCAAATTCGCCTGCTCATTCTCAGCCTCCCGACGACGACGAATCTCCTCTATCCTCTCAGCAAACAAGTTGTTGTTGTTGTTGTTGTTGTTGTTGTTGTTGATATCGTTGATGATGTCGTCATTGTCGTCGTTGTTGTCATCGTCATTGTCGTTGTCATCGTCGTTGTCGTTGTCATCGTCGTCGTTGTTGTCATCGTCGTTGTTGTCATTGTCATCGTTTTCATTGTCGCCCTCCTTCATTTCTTTATCAAAGCGATTTTGCCACCCAGGGTCCTCATCATTATCATCATTTGAAGGCTTCGGGGACGGGGACCCGTGCTCCTCATTTTCTACAGTTTCACCAAGCCCTGCCATCCGAAACAGCTTAGGTGATATTGACTTTTGGACCGAGCAAGAGTGAGTAGAGCGGGGGGAGGAGGAAGAGTGAAACTAATGGGAGTGGACGTATTAAAAATGTTCTTATTGCGCAAATTAATACAAATGGCCCAACTTGGAGCAATTTTTTGCCGCTGTAAACTTAATTGACCGCTTCCTTCACTTCGGGTTCAGGTGTCCCCAGTCTCGAATTCACGAAAGTTCATTTGAACAATATCAGAGCCCAATCTCTTAGTTAAAGCTCCGAAAACATCATGTCTCTCAGTGAAAGCTTTTTCGGTTTCGACCCTGCCAAATTTATTGACTGCGGTGAGTTTTATCCCTCTTGAGGCTGTTCTTCGTTCAAACCTCTTCTACATTCCCCCGTTCCCTGAGTGTTTTTCTTGGCGATTTCCTGCTAACACAACACTTCTTCACTCCCAAATATCGATTCTTAACGGCATCTAATGTTTATACGTACTATTTTGATCGCTATAAATTGTACGGACGAATTCCCTGCACCACTATGACAACGACAATGTGGCAATGACCATGCAGTTTACCAGTCTGCAGACGACTACGTGGCCGACGGTCTCGATGCGCTCGAGGCTGCATACCTGAGTGAGCTGCCTGCTACAGAGAAGGCATCGTTTGAGTCTTCCAATGACAAATTCATTAATATTCTTCGGGGTACCTTTGAGAAGAACATTGATATGTTTGAGCTCTATGCAATGCGCAATGTGTTTGTGTTGAACGAGGACAGTGACCCCGCCTTGGTGACTGCTGTAAAGAAGGATATCGAGTCTAAGTTTGTGAACCAGCCGAAGGTGAGACATATGTTGCTATAACACGTTCGGAACTTCGGCCAGAAACTCAAACTTCATCCTCACACTCCCTGCAACCCCCACCATTGCAACAATCACGACAATCGCAACACTTCTAAAAATAGGCGAACAAAAAGCAGAAACTTAACAAAAGTGGCGAATTTGCCATGAAGGACCTCACAAGCGATTGCATCCCTTCGCTCACCGATATTCAGACTATTGATGATGAGATGAAGGATCTGAGGAAAAAGCTGAGGTTGGCAAAGAGGAGAAACAGCACTCTGAAGTTCACAATGGAGCACGTCGAGAAAACACTCGGATCGGCGGAGAAGGGGGAGCAGGAAATCACTGATGCGGTCACTGGATCGGAAGACCTTTATGAGCGGGTCAGTGCTGTAGTAATGGGCAAGGAGGGGCTTGAGCAGCTCAAGAGCGAGAGCAAGAGTTTGGTCGCTGACATGGGCAAGAGCAAGATGCAGGACATCGAGAACCAAAAGCCGAAGTCACTCGAGGAGAAGTTCTCGAAAACTAAGGCAACAATTCAGGTGAGAGCGAGCGTGGCACCCTTTTGATTAGGATGGCATTCTGGACACACTTGGCATGGCACGCTGGACATTTCGTGTGACTTGATTGACAATCCGCACTGTATGGTTAATGATCCAGCTAACCTTCTCCATTTACTCGTCGATACCAATTTCCCATCATCACAGACACAGAGCGCCAGGGATATCACAAATTTGACAAGCATCTTGAAGCGATAATATGGTGGTGGTAACGACCAACGAAAAAGATGACCTTGTGACTGTGGACAGGGTTTGTTTTCTTCTGTGAGCAAAAGCTCTTGTTCTCGTGTAATATGCTATTTATGATTTAATAACAATGAAAATAACAAAAATTGACAATTTGCTGACCCCAAACTCCCCCAACCTTCCACATCTACAAATCTCCATCATCTTGACAAACCGCCCCGCTGAACACAGGCCATCAAATTACTCAAGGCAACGTCCATCTTATCTCCATCTTCTTCGTTATTGTGCAAAACCTGCAAGACAGCATTGCGCTGAACGGTGCAAATCGTTTTGCCCGCGCACAAAGCGAGACCTAAACTTGCCTGAGCACACTCGGAGTCATTTTTACATTTGTCCACCGCTTTCTGCTCTTTTTTACATTCCTTTTTGATCTTATTCATCTTGACGGCGAGATCTTGCAGCTGATTTTCAGAAAGATCCGATTTCATCGCTGACAATTCCTCTTTTGTGGCATTAGTTTCATTTTGGTCCTTGTCTTTGGCTGCGCTCTTAATAATACCCTCCCAAGTCTTCATGCTTTCCCCCTTTTGCTTCTTCAGACCCTCGGAAGGAAAAAACTCCAAAGGTTCGAATTTTGTTTTCCCTATGGCCCGTGCCAACGGCATGATCATTCCGCGACCGATCACCCCGGGCCAGAAACCGCTGACACTATCTAAGATGGCAGGGCGAACATCGACCAAAATTGAGTTAATCTTTCCTCTGTCATCCTTGTTGACCATACCACTGCCCTCAGCGTGATTCGCCTTGTCCTCGTCGACATAATAATCAATGACATAGCGCTGTGTTCTTCCTCCTTCAGTCTGAACGGTCCAATCATGGCGGTCAAATGGGAGGGGGTGCCCCAAAAAAGTAGATTTGAAATAAGCTACATGCGTAAAGAGGTGTTAGCTGACATCAGCTGGCGCGATAATTTACACCCAAACAATTTCTTACCTTTTGGGCTGATATCTGTTGGCCTTCCAATAAATTTAAGAAGCCTAGGGCTTTCAGATCTTTCTCTATCACTGCTATTGGCAAAGCAGTTCAAACTCACAACATCCTCCCACTCGAGGACCTTACTCCATGTGCTCTCATTCATATTGTTGTGAATGGCCACGACGACGTCCATTTCCTTCTCTGCGGTGCCCGCGACCTTTCCCTTTCGATTCAAACTATTCCAAAACATTTGGGGACTAGGGTATGTCCAGGTCGACGAGGTAGATGTGCCACTCTGAATCAAAGTGGATCAAAGTGAGGGAAAGTAGTTGATCAAAGTTAGCAAAGTGATCGAAATTAACTAATCAATGCCTCAAATACCGCTTACCACCATCTGCCGAATGCGCCTGAACACACAAGCACTCACCTCATTACCCTTCGGAATGCTCGACTGAACGCGTGTAGTGGAAAGCTTCATATTCTGGTTTGCATTCGGCAGTTCGTTCTCTGCCTGCCGAGTGTTCGGAAGTCCATTGATAATTGGCTGACTATAAACGTTATACTCCCCCGTCCCCTTCACGGGGCACTCAGGCTTGGTGTGTTCTGTAGAGCTCGAAGAGGATTGCTGACCAGATATTGACGGTGGGGCTGATGGCTTCACAGGACAGAGAGATCGGAGGCCAAGACCAGTAGGGTGGTTTGGAGGCTTCTTCAGTGGCGCAGTAGGTGTATTTATAGCAGCCGGGGGTGATGAAGCTTGTGAAGAAGATGATGAGCCCATATTTTCCGGAGGATTTAGCGGTGTGTGATGATGGTCCCGCAATTAAAAATTGTGGTTTGTGTGCGAGAGAGATAGCAATGCTCACGATTTAGGGGTTTTTAGAACGATTCAAAAAGGAAGTGAGACAGAAGACAGATTTTTTGTTTTTATGAAGTTCTTGGCTCACGAACGCGATCCAAACTTCAAAAAGCTCCCCTCAACGAAATTTGTTTGATAAACTTTAACTTCCCAGCAAATAAATTGCAAAAGTCTTCTTTTCACCACCCACTTTACAACGACTACCACTACTTTTTTCATTAAGTTTTTCAGTGTCACCCTTACAAGGAGGCCCTCCATCCGTTCAAAATGCCAAAGTAGTAAGCACGCTTTTCTCGGTCTGACATGATGTCAACAAATCCCTTGAAATCCGTCGCCTGTGGGCATAGTTATTTGCTGTTAGATTTCATCCGAATCTGCCCCGTCCACAAGCAGGTGGGAGTGCCTGAACTTACCGCATCAATGAAGTTGACAAATACGTTGATTTGCTTATGCAAGCTGTCTGGGTCATCATCATCATCTTCAATTTCTGCTCCCTTCTTGAGAAGTTCCTCAAAGATAGCCATATCAACGCCAAGGCTTGTCACGGCCTCTTCTAGCTGGTGATTCACTAGACTTTCAAATTCGCCATGAAGCCTTGTCCACTCCAGCTCATACTCTTCATGGGCATCCTTTCCCTTATTTAAGATAAATTTGTTCTCGTTTTCTTCCATCCACTCTTGCCACATGCTAATCTTATCTTCTGCAACGCACGCTTTGACGATCGCGCAGAGGACGTTGGCTCCATTGTGCTCAAGTTCGGCATGAACATCTCCTGCTTGGAAATCATTCACACTCATCTTTCTTGAGGTTGGCAACAATGTTTCTATTCACTACCTTCAAAAAGTCGATATTATCAGCTAAGCGGGTCTTTAAAAGGACTTTATACAGGATATAGATCAAGAAAATAGATATTGAAAACAATCCTCTTTTTTTTGGATTTTTCAATTTTCCGCACTTTTTTTAAAAGAAGGAACCTCCCCATTGATCGAAATAAAACGAGGCAGTCTTTCCCAACAACCAACATAAGACTAAGTACCCCTCCTGAACAGTGAAACTTCTCAACTCCCCCCCTACTCTTTTGCCACCACTTTGCAAACTTGAAACGTATTCGCCTTATTTACCCCCCCCCAACCCTGTTAATTCTTCCCTAGCACCACCTTTAAGCACGAAACGATGTCTACTGATGCTGAGCGCCTGATTGAATTAGAGCAGGAGCTGCTAGACGCATATGAGCAGCTTGATGAGCGTGATAGGGAGTTGGAGGACCTCCGGGAAGGGGGCCCTTCGGCGTCCTCTGGAGGCGGTCGCACTGGCGAGGATAGCGAGAAGAATGCCGAGGAAAGGGAGCGTCTCATCAGCGATCTTGAGAAATACCGCGAAGAACTAATGGAATCCAAGGATCTTATTGCTGATTTGCAGGCAAACCTATCTGAGACAAAAATTACCCAGGAAACTCTGCAAGCGGATAAAAAGGCGTTGGCAGAGCAAGTAGAAGGACAGAAAAAGATCATGAACCAGCAGAAGTCAAAGTTCGCCGCGCTGACCAAGGAAAGCGATGCAGCGAAGAAGCAGCAAAAAGATGGTTCTGGTCAGCAGTACCAGCTGGAGTTGGAGAACCAGCGATTGAGAGCTCATGTGACTGAGTTGGAGGAGAACGAGGCAGAGCTAGTCGGTAAGTGCTCTTTTGATCTCCCTTTAACTATCGAACCATCACTGACCATATCTTTTGTCCCCTTTCCCTCTTTAACCCTTTCAACTCTTTCAACCCCAACCCAACTCCAATCTCAACCACAATTTTGCAGCCGAACTGGAAATGACCAGTATGGAACGTGGCGAGCTAGAAAAATCGAACGAGGAAATGCTTGCGAAGGCCGATCTCCTGCAAACAGAATTAGACGAGAAGAGCAACCGTCTTAACCAGCTCGAAGAAGATTACGAGTCTCTCTCTCTTAAAGTTGAAGCCGAGAATGACGCCCAGCAGGAATGGGAGGAGAAAGCGTCGAAGAAGGCCGAAGCACACCGCAAAGAGCGCGCAAAGCTCTTGGACAATTTGGAGATCGAGAAAAACAAGAATCGTCAGTACGAAAGCACAATTGCCTCTCTCAAGGACACTACGCAGCAGGGAGAGATGATTAAACAAGTGGACACCCTGAAAGCAGAGATCAACAGCTACCGATCGGAGCTCGAAGCATCCCTCGTAGATAAGGAACAGCTAGAGATTGACCTTGAGGGTGTCTATCGTGCATTGGAGGACGCCAACGAACGCCAGGAGGAGCGTCTGATGGAGGCCATCGCGAAGGAACGCCACCAGCTTAAGCAACTCGAGGTCCAGGTGAAGGAGGCAAAGCGCAACGAAACTGAAGCCCGCTCCCGTTATGCGGAGCTCGAGGCCGAGAAAGACGAGATTGAGGGGCGCTTGAACCAAGCTGAGGACTGGAATGCCGTGTACGAGGAGGGGCATGGCTTGAAAGATGCTGTTCGTTACCAGAAAAAGCTTAAGGCAGACCTCAAGCGCCGTGACCATGACATTGCCTCCCTCAGTGAGCGGCTTGGCGTAGAGATGGACAAACGCAAAGCTCTAGAGACTGCCTGCCAGATGCTGAAAGAAAAAGCTGGTCTCGACCGCGACTTTGCCTTCGACGATTCCGAGATCAAAGCGGCGATGGAAGGCGATGCAGCCCGCCTCCAGGCTGAGAACAAAGAGCTCTCAAATCAGATTGACATGCTTGAACACGATCGTCTCAAACTCATGAAACAGCTGAGGGACAATGCTGCGAGCATTGGGGAAAAGGGAATCCGGTTCTGGGGGCTGTCGGCCGGTCAGCTGATGAAGGTGACTGAATTTGCAACCAACCTTCGTGATGGTGTAACAACTCTCCCTCTCGATGATCAATCCCTCGAACTCCTCTCTAAGGTGAACGAGCTTGAACTCACGGTCAAAACCGACAAACTCACAATTGAGCGCCTCGAGCGTGAGATTAGCGGCTTAGACAGTAACTACACTACCAACTCTGCTTCACTTAACCCAGAGATACTCGCAATGAAAGAGCTTCTCGAGCAATTGCAACAAGACAATAAGCAGCTCCGTGACACTATTTTGAATAATCATAGTTCAAGTGCCTTTCAGTCGGTTGCCACAAACAACAACAGACTCACAATGACAGCTCAGATTCGCCAGAATATCGAGACAGTCCTCCAGGAACCTGTCGCAGAGATGAATCCTATTGCTGAGGCGCAACTTACCCGCCTACACTCTGCTTATGAGGAGATGTCCGACGAGGTAAAACATCTCAAGAAGCAAGTCGAGAGAGCCGCTAATAGCCAATCGACTAATGCTGATGTCGCAAGACTTTCAGCAGAGGTAGCGAAGATGATCAACCTCGCCCATCCCAATGGTGTCCCTGGTACCTCTGAGAACAATAATGGGACCCAAACACCAGCCCATTATGGTACTACTACTCAGACTCCTAACACAGTCTCTTTCGGCCATACGACCAAATTCCCTTTGAAAACACCCTCTACACCTGGGGGCCAACAAATGCTCTCTAAACAGCTCTCCGCTCTCTCCCTCCCACCTGAGGAGTGGGCAGAGGAAGTCCGTGAGCTGAACGGCCAGCTCGTCGAATGTCTGGAGCAACTCGCTGACAGAGAAAAAGAACTTGACGACCACGAGGAGCTCCTCCGCCGCTACGAGGGTCATCTTGGAGCCATGAGGCAGCAGACTGCATTGCTCTACAAAGAACACATGGAGCACTCAGAAAGCGCCAAAAGTACAGAGAAGCGCCTCAACACCGCTATTGACGAGCTACGCTCTGAGCGCGACTCTCTTGTTCTCCGCGTTCAGCGTTACCAGGAACTTGCTGACCTTGAAGAGAAAGAATCCACCAACCCCTCCTCTATACACAAGGCAATTCGAGATCTGACTCGCCGGGTCACGGTCCACGAGGTTAACGAGCAAAAGTTAGCTCGCAAATATGGCTCTCTGCAAGGTCAGCTCCAAGTCGAGGCTGAGTCTCGCGTGCGTGCTGAGAACAATCTCATCGAGGCCGAGGAGCACACTCGCAAGCGTATCCTTTATCTAGAACAATACAAGGCCCATAGCATCCAGCTCACAGAGCGTCTACAGCGTCAACTCGACAAAAGCGTGCCAGAGGCCGAGCACAATAAGAGTCAACGAGAGTTGGAAATGCTTCGGGAGGACTACCTAGATCTCTTGCACAAGGAGGCTGACGTTCGTCTCCGACTGACCGAACAAAAAGAACTTCCACGAAAAGTTAAACGCTACCAGCACAAGGCTGACGAACTGGAATTGGCACTGACTCGAGCCAATAGCAACTGCGCCGCAATCAGCGAAGAACTGGAACACCAGAAGATGCTCACAGCTATGGCCAGCTCATCTAACCACAACCAGGACATCAACACGCTCGTTCAGGAGGCTGCACGGTTCCGTGGCGAGGCTGCCCGCCTCGAACTAGAGTTCAAGAGCGCTGACGCGACCGTCAAGAAGCTCACCCAACGTACCATGGAGATTAGTAGCGAGAACGACTCGCTGAGAGAGCGCCTAAGAATCAGTGACAGTCACGAGCGCCATGGCAGATCACTCGCCGAGGCAGCCCGCCGCAAATTGCTCGAAATCCAAGCCAAGTATGACAAGGGCCTAACAGCAGCCGAGGCAACAGAGCTTCTCGAGAAGCAGGAGTTCTTAATGTCGCGTGTTGAGAGCGTGACTAGGGAGGTGGAAAAATACAGGGAGTTGGCCGATTTGGCCTCGTCTCAGGCCGCTTCCCTTGAAGGTCAAAAGTCAGACCACGTACAGGAGCTCATGGAGCTCCAAGAAAGGTGCGCTGAGAAGGAATCCAACACAGACGATGATGCCATCATCGGGAGGTTGCAGCGTCAGTTGCTGGTCGCAAAGCAGGGATACAAAGATAGTATGCGCAAGATCGAGAACTACAAAAGCAACCTACGGAAAAAAGAAGCAATGAGCAGGATGTTTGAACAGCGCTTGGACAAGCGTGAAGAGGCGTTACACAAAGCTCGGGAGGAGTCTCGCACCCAGATTAGTAGCCTCAAGTCCGCGTTGAAGGAACTGGCTGCGAGTGGAGGCGACGCCGTCGCGTCTCTTGCCATTGCCAGCCAAGACATGGCTGGCATTGCCGCAGCTGCCAGCACTAACAAGAACCAGAGCATTTTGGAAAAAGCTAAAATCTTATCGGCGAAGGTTGCTTCTATAACTGAGGCCAGCGAGAAGCGGGAAGAAGAATTCAACGAGTGCGACGAGATGCGACGACGGCTGGAGTCTCAGGTTGCGGAGCTCAACACTGAGAAAGAAGTACTGGAACAGCTGGTGGCGGATGTTCAGACTGCTGCGGCTACGGACGTCAAGAGCGCAGTGGTTGCCAAGAGACTCATTGGACTAAGCGAGGAGCTCCGAAGCAACAAACTGGCTGCCCTTCAAGCAAGGAGGAATGTCCAGTCGTTGAGAGAGGAGAAGAGACACTTGGAGGGGATTATCAGCAGGCACGAGGATAGTATCGAAATGCTTGAGGAGGCCAAGGCAGAGGCAGAGACTAAGTCGCTTCTTAGTGCCACCGGGGCTGGCAGCGAGAACAACATCAATAATGCAGCTGACATCAATGATGTGCTTATGAGCACTCCCGGAGATGCCAAGTTGCTGCTCCAGCTCACGCCGGCAGGAAAGAACAATGCAAACAAGCTTGATCCTCTCGTGATTGATGAGAATGGTAAGGGTGGCTCTGGGCCCATCACTGAGTTGGACGAAGAAGACACTCTCGGAGTCGCTCAGGAGTTTGAAGATAGCCGTGCCCGTCGCCTCCGCAACAAGCTCGAGGAGATGGAAATCAATATGAACAATGTGAAAGAGGCCAAGAACGCGAGCGAGGAAACTTTACAAGAGTACATGAGTAGGTGCGAGGCACTGCAGAGGGATGTAGAGTACTACAAGGGGATGGCTGTTGCTGGAGGTGGTGACGGTGGTGGAATTGACAGCCCGCATAATAGTTCCAAGAATGGCGGAGGTGGCGGAAATGCGCAGTCCAATGCAAAGATGGCCGAGGCTGCACACGCTACTATCCTCTCTCTCAAGCAACTTCTCGCAGAAAAAAACCGCGTCATCGAAAGATATAAACGGAAACTTGCAGACAGTAAAGAGCTTTCCAGGAGGGAGACTGCTGCGGATAGGGCAGAGGTCGAGCGGCTTACTGACAAACTTTACAGCGAGAATGCTGATGCCATTGAAAAGCTCAGGAACGCTGTCACTAAGCTAGAGAGAGGCGGCGAGGGGAGCATCGGAGGAGGAGCGTTCGGAGGGGACTTTAAAGGAGGGCTGGTAGCGCAGGTTGAGGAGGCGGCAGCCCTCATTGGGGAGAAGGATGACAGCTTGAGACAGTTCGAGCTTAAACTGAGGACGGCAGAGGCGGCAAGGGAAAGGGCCGAGGCACGCTGCGGAGGAGCGTTGGAGGAAATGGAGAGGATGAAAGATGACATGGTTACGCTCGCAGCGCAGCTGCAGGACAGCGAGGAGAGGGTTCTTGAGGCGATGGAAGACAGGAGCGCCAGCAAGAAGATTGTTGAGCTTCAAAATCAGTTAAGAAGTAAGGAAGCCAAGATGAGCCAGCTCCGGCAGGCTGTCGTGAGGTTGAAGCAAGCCTTCATGGAGAGTGAGGAGGCGAGGGCGGCGGGAGAGATCTCTGCCAGACACAACAGAGTGGAAGGAGAGGGGGAGGCTAAGGAACTGCTTAAGGAGGAGGTCAGTGATATGAGGAGTCAGCTAAGCAGCCTGATCGAGGAAATGGCGGGGGCCAAACAGGCTTTAAGCGATGCAAAGTCAGCCAAAGAGAAGGCAGAGCGAGTTTTGAACAAGATCAAGAAGGAGAACGACAAATTAGAAGACGACGTTAGCAGGCTCGAAGGGGAACTTAGAGACAGCAGCGACAAGGTTGATGACGCTGTTAGGGAGAAGGAGGAGGCTTTAGGAAAGATGAGGAGGGCTGTAAGCAAGCTTAAGAGTAAGGTCGGAGAGGCTACCGAGACGGGGGCTGAGGACAAGGGAAGAATTAGTGAGCTTGAAAAAAGGATTATGGTACTCACCAGCCAGAACTTAGCCCTTAGGAGCGCTGCGGCGGGACAGAGACTTAAGTCCGAGAAAAAAGAGGAGGAAAAGGCACAGGAAAGTCCTGTGAGGGAGGTCAAGAGCCGGGGTGGTGTTGGAATGGTTGGCGGCGAGAGAAGCAGAAAAGATGTCGAGAAGAAGCTCCTCCGACGGGTCGAAATTTTGGAAAAGCGCCTTGAGGAGAAGAGTGCCGAGTGCGAAGCCGCTCTCGGAGCCTCCGAACAGGCCCGCAAACTCATGGATAAAGCTCTTAAAGAGAAAGAGAGCGCCAACAAGGGACGGGAGAAGGTTGAGCGCGAGATGAGGGGCGTAAGAAACAGTGGAATAGGTGACATCAACAGTTTGGAGGAGACGAGGGCGAAGCTGTTCGAGGTAGAGGAGGCCAACGTTAGGTTAAGGAGAATGGCGGAGCTTGAGCAGCCAAGAACAATCAGCCTACTTAAAAGAGAACTGGACGAATCGAAGGTCGACAAGAGCGATTTGGAGTACCAGCTCAAAATGATGAGCGACAGGATGAGGGCAAAGAAGGGTGGTGGCGAGGAAGGCGGACTCAAGGGCGAAGAGGCAGAATTTTTGAGGGAAGAGGCGCTGAGGGAGGAAGTAAATAGCTTGAAGCGGGCTAAGAGAAGCCTGGAGAGCAAATTGCTGGAGAGGGATAGCGACGCCATGGAGCTCAAGTTTGAACTCGAGCAAGGGGGAATTGACAAATCGAGGATGAGCAGACGGGTCAAAGAATTGGAGAGCGCACTAAACGCTAGCAGGAGAGTCAATGGCAGTGGAAGCGGCAGAGGAGAAGAAAAAAGCGGAGAGAGGGAGGCCGGAGGAAGGTTCAAGAGGGAGAGAGATCTTGAGGGCGTTGTCGATGCTCTCAAACGAGTAGTTGAGAAGCTCAAGGGGGAGAATGAACGACTCCGAAGAGGGGCAGCTGACAGCGTGAGAAGCGCAGAGGCCGATAGAAAGGCCAAAGACGCTACGAGAAAGGCTCAGGAGCTGATGGAGGAAAACAAGAGCTTGAGGACCAGGGCTCTGGCAGGCGATGAGGCAACCCAGAGACTTGCTCAGAGGCAAGACTTGGTGAATCAACTCAGGAGACAGATGAAGGGCAGAGATGAAGAGTTGAAAATACTTAATAGGAAGGTGGAGGAGGCGCAAAGAAGTAAAAGTTTGATGGTCGATGAAATGGAGCATAACAATAAAAGGACCAACCAGCTCGAGAGGAATTTATTGGAAGCTAGGAGGGATGCACCGGGCAGGGGAGTGGAAAGGATCGGAGACGAGGAAGCGGCGAGGAAAATTGAGGCGCTTAGGGGAGAGCTCAAAGAGCAGCACGAAGTGATAAAAACTCTCAGAGAGAGTGCCAGGGGCAGCGCTGGTGGTGGCGGTGGAGGGAAGGAAAGTTACGCCCTGCGGCAACAAATAGGTGACCTTAAGTCTCAGATCGCGGCGGTGAACAGAGACAAGGAACGCATACAGCGTCGCGCAGAGGCAATCGAGAAGGGGCAGCGTGGTGGTATGGGATCGATGGAAAGCCAACTATTGGGCGAAAACAAAAAACTAAAAGAACAAAATGCTGGGCTGGCCAAGGAGCTGCAAGCATTTGATCTAGATTTCTTCGAAGAGATTGAAGATCTAAAGTACAAGTACAATGAGGCTGTGTCAAGACTAAAACAGTACGAGCGGTGATGACGCGAAATTATGTGTGACTATGTTTTAAAAAGCTGTAGTACATTTGCAAACTACTTTTTCACTAGTGGCGTTATCTGGCTCACTGATAGCCTTCTGTATACTCCCCACTTTTTGTCTGCGAAGGCAGACACAGCGCTTATAGCATTTGTGCCCTTGTGCCACTGCTGCACTGCCTTGGTCCTAGTGCTGCTGACTTTAACCAACAAGCTGTGTTTTATATTTTCTGCGACTTCTCCATCCGCGAACTCAACATCATACGTCGGCTCACCGTTAATCTCCCCGAGATAATTCTTTACTACTGCATCGCACCTCAGCTTGCCCATTCCTGGGACAGGAGATTTCACAACGTCACCAATTTCAAGAACATCCCAATTGTTAACCTTCATGATATTTGTCCTTGGAACATGCTCTTGTACGTCCCCATCACCAAAATCAACGTCGTATTCATCGATACCTTCTGTCCCACTCTTCCCAATGACTATGCCTTCACAGTACAAAATATCCCCCCCTACACGGGCCTTGACCACATCGCCGATGTGAATAAGTCCGTCCCCGACCGGCAGCATGCTCTTTTCCCGCTTTTTTTGTCGGGTACGGGCGCGGTCAAGACCCCCCCGCCGCTGCGCCTGAAGCAGAACGGCGCTTTTGTGTTGTTTCTTCTTCTCCTTGTACTTTCCTCTGTCAATGTTTCCACGGTGGATCTTCTGCACTGCACTTACTGCTTTTACTTCCGTTTTGCGAGTATTGCGCTCAATCTTGCCACGCTGGACTGCCTGAAGTCTCGTTGCCGCACCTTCCATGACGATTCCATCTTTTTTTCTTTGAACATTTTTTTTGGCAATCTTGACCCTCTGCATAGATTGCAATTTTGTTGCTGCCCCTGTTTCTTCTTCCAACACCTTCTTCTGGTGCTCTTCTTTCTTCAGGTTGAACTCGCCCACAGACGATCGTCTTCGAGCGTGTGACTGCAGTCTTATAGCCGCATTGTTGTTCCTTGCAGCGATTTCATCTTCCCGCTGTTGTTTCAGCTTGGCCACTGTCTGACGAGACTGATTTCCTCTGTGAATCTTTTGTAACATTCCAGCAGCATTATCATCGCGTTCTTTGCGAAGTTTGTTTACTCGTAGTTTTGCGACGCTCGCTCGCCGGGATGATTGTAGTTTTGTCGCTGCATTGTCTTCATGCTGTTTGGTTTGTTTTAACATATCAGCTTCTTTCCTCCCTTTTCGACCCCTCTGAATACGAGCAATCGTACCAGCACCTTTCCACTCATCACGAAACTCGCTAAGGGTTTTTATAGCCAATTCATAGATCTGTGATTTACTCTCAAGTGTATGAGAGGGAGCAGAGGACAGTGCAGTCAACACTTCACGGTAACCTTGCAACAGTCCTGTGGAGTTAAGAAGTTCTTTCGGGTCAAATGCCGCGGACCTTGAACGCGTCATCCTTCAGGGATGATGACTTTCAACTAATTCAACAGATTCAGAGAGGAGAGAGTTAATTGAAAAAATGCCGTTTCACCGTTTCCGTTGGAGTTTCGTGCGTGTGTTTTCGCACACGAAAAAGAAAAAGTGTTGGGTGCTTCCCATACTATTTTAGCGATGATAACGACCTCTATTTCCACCCCGAAACTTCGCTGTCTGGCAAAACTATACGAAAATGAAGACGATAATAAAGAAAACAGCCCAATACCTAAAATAGCTTCCTATGAAGTGCAAAGATTAAAAGATGAATTGGTGGAAGAGAAAACAAAACGGGAGAACGAACTTAGTGAACTGAGGCTGAAGCATAATCAACACATTCAACACCTTACAGTGCAGAGCAGGGAGACAAGCGTTGAGCTAATTCGTAATGCTCAGCAGGAGCAGCAGCGCCAGCACGATCGGCACTTAGCAGAGTTGAATCGGCGTTGGAGTGAGAAGCTGGAGAAAGCCCGAAAGCAGATGAACGAGGAGACAGTGAGCAAGATTAACCTCCTACAGAAAGACCAAGAAGTGCGAAAGGCTGATTTCGATAAGGCCCAAATGATGAGCACCGCGCTGAGCATGAGCCGCACCCAAATAATCTCGCTAAAAAATAAGCTGAATAAAACTGCCACTGAACTCGAAGAGAAAAAAAACCGAGTCGGTGAGTTGGAAAGGCAGCTAGGAGACCAGCAAAGTATAGGCACGAGGGTGAGCACTAATGCGAAGACTGTGATTATGGCAGCGAAAAAGTGTCGAAAGGTTCCGAAGGAAATGACGCACGTTGATTACACACTGCTAGCCATTCTGTTCTCCCTCTTCACAATAATTTTATTTCCTATGTAATGTAAACAAGTGGTAGTTTTAGCTTCTTCTGCACTCATTCCAAAATAGTTTCAAACAGCCAACTTAAGCGCGTCCCACATTTCAACCGCTTGATCTGCTCCTGACCCGGTAGAGTCTAGGTAACTGAATGGATAAGGCCCAGTTCCGGCAAGATTCATCGCCTTGACCCATTTGTAAATTTCTGACAACGAGTCAACATCGTCTATCCAAACTTGATACTGAGTCTTGTTCTCGTCATCGTTGTGAATAAAGTTAAAGAACTGAACATTAAGATATGGATCACGCCACACTGGCCCAAGGGTAGCGGTGTGGTTGGCGCCATCACGGATATAATTCATCATCCCGGCATAGCTAACTTGCGTACCAGCAGCGTCAGAGCAATTGACTCCTCTGAAAGGTACAATGTCCATCTCGCAATGCTTATTATCAAGAGATCGGTCTTCGTTGACACATTCATATTGGTAACCATACCAAGGGATTCCCAAGATGAGTTTCCGGGGAGAAATTCCGAGCTGGAGGAAATCATTTATGCCTTTTTGGCATATGGAGATAGGCGCATTAGCAGAAGCAACACACTGATAGAAGACTTGAGAACGAGTGTCGTAGCACATCACATAGAGGTAGTCCGACACCGACGCGAGAGACTTGTAATCATAGTACCTCCCATCTATCCCCAGCGGAGACCAAGCAGCGCACACACTGGTTTGGTAGTTGGGGTTGATCGCTTTGAGAGCTTTGTTCGTTTGGTCGATAACATCTACATATATAGCATTAAGAGGGTCGTCGTATCCATCAACAGGATTCTCCCAATCGAACGTCACCCCATCATAAAAATTTTGCTGCATGCTGAGAATTGTGTCTGCAATGTAGGAATCAATATCTGTCTGATTGCCTGTCAGAGGTGGACTTGTCGAGGCAATTACGCGAACATTATTAGCATGGGCCTTACAGATTAGATCTCCGCCACCCTCCCCCCATGCGATTGTGGTGATTGTGTCAAAATCATAACCCTTCCCTTCATTCCATTTCCCAAAAGTATCAAAACCAAAGATTTCACGCTCAACCGTGAAGCTTGCAACATCACAGAGTGACTTATCGTCGCAGGGACATACGATAGGATCGGTTTTAGGACGAGGTTTTGGGAGCCTGATTGAGAGTGGGATGCGCTTCTCCTGTTGTTCTTCACCAATCACAATGTTTGTCAACAGAAAAGAGAGGATGACACTCAATGAAGTTTTCATCGTTTTTACGGGCCGAGAAACACTATATAGTGCCACGACGAAGCAGGATTATTGAGAAACGAAGCTTTTCAGCTGTATTTCTGATTTTTGATTGCTTTTTCGAAGCAAAAAGAAGGCCAACTAACTCCGAACAATTCACAACAATGAAGTGGCTCTTTCTCCTAACGCTACCTCTAGCAGGTGCCTTTGTCTCTCACGAGCACACAAGATCCCTCGTTAAAGCCGACGACACCCCTTATGGCCCAGGGAACCCTTGCCCCTGCAGTGATGAATCTCTATGCGCTCCCCTCAAAACCAACCGCTTCGACGACGGCAAGGAGTTCTTCATATTCCATGTCCCCGGGTACGGGGAATTAAACGACGAGTGGCGCCAATATAACTGGGATCGCATCACCTCAGTGTCGCTCTGGCAATTCGTGGATTCTGATGCTGAATTTTATTGTTATGCAAAGTCTTTGGGTGTTCGAATCTTTGTGCAAGCAAGTCCCGAGCGGGCTGCGTACGCGACCAATAATGAGACTGCCAAGCTCGAGTGGGTTGATAATGTTCTTTCGGACGTTCAAGGATATTTTGCTGATGGTATCAACATGGACACGGAGGATGACATCGCTCCCATGAACAAGACAGTGCAGAAGGGACTCACGGACATGGCTGTGCGCGCGAAGTCTGCTTTTGTGGAAAATGATTTGGCTGATGTGCTTGTCACTTTCGACGTCGGTTGGAGTCCCAACGCAGACGGACGCTTTTACGATTATGAGGGGTTAGCTGAGGCATCAGACTTCCTCGTCATTATGGCTTACGACATGGCTTCCTACATCTGGGGGGCGTGTTTGGCCACCCCGAATTCCCCCCCCGCGCAAGTTTTGCAGGGTTTATTACAGTGGATGAGCGTGACCACGCCAGACAAATTAGTTCTTGCGGTGCCATGGTATGGGCGATCTTATGAATGCACAGAGGGCACCAAGGTGACGGACCGGTACTGCCCAATTGCAGCAGCCCCCTGGCGTGATTGTAACTGCACCGACGCTGACAGTGGGGTAATAGATTACACAGCTGCTTATAACTCGAATTTGACAAAGGTTAAGGACGACATTCTGCAGAACACATATTACAACAACGTTGTTAATGGGACAGGTGAGTGAGCCACTGTGAACAAAGCGACGCCCCCTCCTCCCACTCACACTCCCCCTCCTCGCAGTCACTCAGTACTGGCCCGAGACTATTGAATCTTTGAGTATTAAATACTCATATGTTCACAATTACGACTTAAAGGGCATTGGGTTGTGGACACCCAATTTTGTGAGCTATGGTGAATCCCCCCACAATGACAGCTCAAAGGTCCCTGATAGCACGTGGGAAATGTGGAAGACAATTAGCACAGTACCTTTTGGGTACTAGTATTACTTACTTAAAATTTGTATTTTTCTGCTATGAAACCTTGCACAAACAGTGAAAAAAAAACAACAACAATTTCTCCACTCAAGATTAACTTTTTACGTCAAAACTCTTCGTCTTTGACTTATACATTGTATTAAGGGTCCCTCGTGCCCAACTAACTCTCAATTCATGCGAGCCCGTCTATAATCGTGGCGTTGGGCGAACGCATAGCGTAGCCAAACAACTCAAAATCTCGTCGGTAGACGGTATTTATCACCTCGATCAATCCGTCCGAAAAATCTAAGAGCGTAAAATTGGTGAGTGCACACTTTTTGCTTAGGGGCGAAGTGGCGCTTGGGGTTGGAGAGGGAGAGGCACTGGTGGATAGGGGGGGATTGGTGAGATGGAGGAGGAGTGACGCTGAAAGGTTGGTTGGGAATAGATGGTCTGTCTAATGGGATATGTTATCCCGGAGTACTCATAGAAATCTAGATTTTGGAAAGGAGGACAGTGATGAAACGATGCACCAATACATTCGGCGGTTGATGGAGAGCATTATTCAAAATACATCTGGAATAACAACATGCCACATGTCATCCCCTCCCTCTCTCCACAAGCAAAAATCATATCCCCCTCTCTCTCTCTTTTCCTTAAGTAAAAAAATGAAATTTATAGCATTCCTCTTTGTTTTTCTCTTGTCTGCGAAAGCGGATGAGTCCTTGACTATCGAGCCCCCAGATAGCAGGGTAAATGTTCTCTCTTACAACAACTTCGATCGCTTCATCCAGCGTAATGAGCTTATTCTAATGGAGTTCTACGCTCCGTGGTGCGGACACTGCCAGCAACTTGCCGCTCCTTATAGGGAGGCTGCAGAGCAGTTGGAGAACTTGGATCTCCCTAGAAAGGTGAAGTTGGCTAAATACAATGATGGGGACGAGTACAACCGCCAGCTCCGCGCTGGGGCCCCTGACATGTACAACTACACTAGTTACCCGTCTCTCTTTGTTTTTGACAAAGGAGAACACACACCTTACTACGGTGGCCGAACTGCTGAAGACATTGTCTTCTACATGACTGCAGTTGCCAAGGGACTTGATCCTCACGAAGAAGAGCTCAAGACCAAGCCAGGTCTGTATAAGGACAAGCCGGAGTTCAGCAAGTGGGTCACGGACTTTCAGGACGAAGAGCTCTTCGAGGAGCAGATCTGGAAGAACAGTGAGAACAAACTACGCGTTGTCGAGTATTACTCTGACAGGTGTCCCTTCTGTCAGTCCCTTGCCAAGGAGTATGTTGAGGCGGCCAGCATTGTCACCGAAAAATTCCCGGGTAAAGTTCAATTTCATGGTGTGAACAGCCGAATATTTTACGATATTGCCGAGTCACAGGGAATCACAGGCTATCCTTGGGTTTCTTTTTACTACAAGGGTGAAAAGGTGGAGGACATGGCTGGTTTAGGAGGTGCTGATAGTATAGTTAACTGGGTGAGTGAGGCTCGAGGGTGTTCATGTATGATAAGGTTTTGTAATAGTTACACGTATCACGTATCATGTATCACGTATCACGTCAACACGATGTCATGTTATTGCATCGTCATGATAGGACTAACCGCACAAATCCAAATTTCTTTGTTCGTCGTTAGGTCAGTAAGAACATTGAACAGCACTATGATGAGGACTGGGTCAGTCCTTTCCCCCCCGAGAAAGGTTTGGGTGGCAGTGCAAACGCTCTTGAAGCCAGCGGAGACGAAAACGAGGGAGAGTGCGGTATGCCCGACTACGAAACCTTGGACAAGGAGAAGCTCCAGGAACTTGTTGGTCAAATGGACCAGACTCTTGAGGCCATTAAGAAGCTTTTGGCTTGAGCTGCAAACCTGCAGACGGCCTTAATATATATACTATGAAAAAATAATGGATATTTTCGGTGTTGCCCTGCGGATAAACTATTTTGTTCGACAACTACTCAAAATCAAATTTCGGTGGCAAACACATCACTGCATCCGACTCCCTACAATCTCCAATGTCATAGGCAGGCAAGATACCCTTTTTGTTGATGTCAGTCCCATTGGGAGTTTCGTAACGAGCGACTGTCACCTTTACACCCCCAGCATCAGCACCTTCAATATCATTCTCCCGCATCGCACGAATTGTCTGGATTACACCTTTGCCAAATGTACGCCCCCCGACCACAAAAGCACGCTTATTGTCGGATAATGCCGCCGTCATCACCTCAGAAGCCGACGCCGTGGAAGAATCTACCAGTACTGCGAGGGGGATCGACAAAAAGGGGCCGTCGGAATATGTTTTCTGCACATCAGTTAGTTTACGAGTGTACACTGTCACCGTGGGAGAGTTGATGGGCAGAAACAGAGCGGCAGTATCGACACCCCCAGGCAACAGGCCCCCTGGATTACCCCTCAAATCGATAACTAGGTTGTCGATATTCTTTTCTCCAATCATAAACTCAACCTCTTTTTTCACTTCAGAACTGGTCAAGGAGCTGAAACTTTTGATTCGGACGACACCTGTTTTCTTGCCTTTGATCATAGACGGAGAGACGTACGACCTGACATTCTGAACTTGAAAAGGTTTCCTCTTTATTGAGATAGGAACTTGATTCGCATTTCGGCGGACATTAATAGTTATTTCGCTTCCTTCATCGCCCCGAAGCAGTGTCGCAACATTCATCACGCACTCACTAGATTTATCAACAGCGTTGCAATAATGGCTGACATCAGTCTCTCCCACCTGAAGAATTACATCATTTCGCTTCACGTTCGCTTTATCGGCGGGGGCGTCTGCTTCGACATCATTAATCACGACGTCACCATCAATATTACGGAGCTCAACACCAATCCCAACCACCCCGTCCTTATTCGAACCAGTCGTAGACTTGTAAATTCGACTGTATTGCTCAGGGCGCAGAATAACAGTATATTTGTCATCCAGCTTCGCTACCATCTCTTCTAGCAAATCATAGCTATCATCAAAAGATTTAAACTTTTTAGCATCGGAAATAGCATTTTCGCGGAGGAAAAACCAATCCTTGTTGTTGAAAGATCGATCATAAAATGTGCTATCAATTATTCTCCAAGCCTCAGAAACTTTCTTCTGCGGAGCAGTAAGAGAACCATAATCAGAAGCAAATGTCGGAGCCGCGGGCGATAAAACAAGGGAGAGGGGGACCAGAATTGGGAGAATAAAATTTCGCAGGGGGTGAAAATTTGTTCCAGGGGAGTTGATAGGGTCATCATTAACGATGACATCGTTAGCATCGTAGACTGGTGGTCTGGAAATCTTTCTTTTGGATACAAAAGACAGCAAACTGAGTGAATAAACTTTCTGCGACAGATTTAGGGCGAATAGCACAAAGAGAAAGCATACTTTCGAAAGCATCGTCTTAGGATGACAGAAGATGTCACAGTGAATTCCGCCGATGGGCTACAGAGACCCTTCCGCTTTCCCCTTTTTGTCAACGAAGAGGACAAAAAAGACGGTGGCAAACGCAGAGCCTGCAGTTTTCTTGAGAACGAGTATTTAAGGGTCTACCGCAGCTCGTGAAATTGGCCCACCCAGCAAGATGTGTAAATCGGCCTAAGCAGTACCAAAACCAACCCAACAAACTTTTAACCTTCCTACGAAAGGACTTGGTATATCTAACAATCCTGAATACCATAAACTTCCCTAACAAAGTACCTTCCATTCAACAATCAGGTGAAAAATTTGCCCCGGGCTGATTGTCGTCCACCCCTCCCCCGTGGATGGGCAAGCCTCCCCCCCCCTCGGGGCCGCCGCCAGCTTCCGCCTTTGCAAACAAACCAAACAAAAAGCGTAAGCGGAAGCCCCCCCCTCCCCCCCTCCCCCCTGGGGGTGCTCCTCCAGTGAATGGTCTCCCCTCTGGGACTGTCGCCCCCTCTGTGGGTTTTGTACCCTCAGCTGGCGGCGCACCCGATGGCAGGGACCTACCATCTCAGCCTTCGCCTCCTGGACCACCCACAACGACGGCAACGACGGCAACGACGGCAACGACGGCAACGACGGCAATGACAGCGGCGAACGGGTCCTTCGGTCCTGCGATAATTTCCAACAGCACCACCTCCTCCTTTGCCACTAAAAATAACAACAATAACAGTTCTCGTGATGATGATGGGAACGGGTGTCACGCACCTTCAATCCCCCTTCATCGCCCCCAACAACACCCTCAGCATCAAAAAATAATCCCTTGCGTTTTTGGTCCGGGTGTAATGCGGGACGTCAACGCCTACACAAAGAAGAAGAAGATCGGCCAGGGAACGTATGGGTACGTTAACACGGTTTAATTTGATGCATTGTGTAGCTGTGGGTGTGTGCACTTGCGTTTTGCTCGTTTGCGTTCTCTATTTTGTGTGTGCCCAATCTGAAACGCTTTTGATTTGTGTTTTTGGGGTGTTGTTTGGGGTGTTGTTTGGGGTGTTGTTTGGGGGCATCAATCATTGTTGACCTGCAATCATTGTTGACCTGTTGTCTTGCTGCGCTCTCAAGCTTCGTTTTTTCGAACCCTCTC
>Ga0115554_1000706_pt1 | contig 23528 bp, 12 predicted proteins | sample COGITO_mtgs_1104_3_FD_87283 | JGI IMG/M metagenome (GOLD analysis project Ga0115554, IMG submission 87283) | Pelagic marine microbial communities from North Sea - COGITO_mtgs_110404 | ecosystem: Environmental > Aquatic > Marine > Epipelagic | place: Germany:Helgoland, sampling site Kabeltonne... | reverse complement strand
TTTAAGGGGGAATTCGGTTGATTCAATTGAAGTGGGAGTGATGGACGCTTTAAGGGGGAATTGAATTCGGTTGACAAATAGGAATGCTGGCGTGCTGGCTCACCTTAAAACCAAGGGCAGCAACAGGACCAAATTCCTCCGGTGTAAAAATCTGTGGGATTACTCTTTCGTCGGCATCTGGAAGCTCAGAGAACAGCATGCCCATCGCTTCGACATTCTTGGTGACATTTTTGTTGTCAACGACGATCTTGATGTCCTCGTGTTGCTTCATGATCTCACTCAAATCGCCGAGGGTCATTGGTTTTGTGTCAGGTAGGGCTTCACGTGACGCTAACCCTTCGTCCTTTGCGTCATAGTAACTTGCAGCTTCGCTCTCAACGGCAGCAGCTCGCCCCGCGTCTGTCACTAACGATCCATCAACCCAAATGAAGTCAATTTCAAACCAGGCGAATCCTCGACCAATGTTGGCCAAGAGAGCAGCAGAACTATTGTTGTAAATCCTTTTAAGATGCCCCCCACAAGCGTGCGCAATGCGGGATGGGGGAGGGTGAAGTTGATGTGGGACCACAGCAGTACCGCTCATTTTTGTCTTAGTTGGGTTCAGCCTCTGTGACTTCGGTTGAAGAAGTCAAGTGTGAAGAAGTGAGAATTCTGGATGTCCAGCTTCAGGGTGCGTCTAATTTAGGGGGATTATGGAATTATTGAAAGCACTATTCATATGGGTATGTGTGCAATTCGCAGAATATGGTCAGTGGGTTTAATGGTTGACAGATATAAATCGGATTTTGAGAATAATGTCAACGAAACCAAAATAACAAAATCCAAGCGCCAGCGTGCCTCCGCCGCTAAATTTGCTAGTCCGTTAGCTTTAGTTCGTTAGTTCGCTCTCTGCGATGAACCTTCTTTTGCAGGGTTTTTTTTTCCTCGCTCTCTCAGCGGCATTCAAACCCTCCCCCACCCCAGCCTCACTGCCTACAACCATCGTAACGGGGTCTACCGGACGCGTTGGGCGCCTTGTTGTGTCTCGCTTGCTCCAGACGGAGGCCACGAACGTCGTAGCCTTGGCTCGTTCCGCAGAGAAAGTGAAGGAATGCTTTACCGACAAAGAGATGAATTCTGGAAGGCTGAATATTGTCCTGGGAGATCTGTCTGCGTCCTCCCCCGATTGCCTCGCCGCATGCTTTGATCGGTCACTGTCCCTGTCCCCTTCGAAGAACGTCAATGTGATTGCCGTTCACGGAACTGTTCGTTCGACCAAGTTCACTGATATTTTTCCCATACTTTTGTTTCGCAAGAGCAATGCGGCCCCCTCGAGGGATTCGACGCATCCTTACCGGGTCAATTACGATGCAACTCGCCGTATCATCGCCCTCGCACGCAGTTACGAGACAACGGGGCGAATTGTTCGCCTGACTGGCCTGTCCACTGGGCTTTCTCCGTTCAACCCGGTCAGCATGCTCTTCAATCTCCTCCTTTCCCAGTCTGGGAAGTTCCACTCTCTATCAGAACAGGCGCTGCTATCGAGCGGGGTGCCCTGTACGATTCTGCGGCCGGGTGGTTTATCCGACGGCATTAGTTCTGAAGAAGATGAGATTGGAATCGAGGTTTCAGTGGTGGACGAGAGCATTCCACCGCCTGCAAGAATCCGCCGAGATGATCTGGCGAGCTTGGCTGTGTCAAGTGTCCTCCAGGGAGGGAGAGGAGCGGAGGTTATCTCCTGTCGTAATGCTGCGCTTACTGGTGACGACGGTAGCGTCTTTAAAGATGGTAACTCTGCGATTGAATGGGTAAGACAAAAAACGGATTCTCTCGGAAGAAGTGTTAGACGGTACCCGAATGCCAAGCTATACGACACTGCTTTTCTTTCGACGGCCTATGTGCTGTTGTTCTTGAGCAGCAAACTTTTTTTGTCCGTTGGTCGCTCTGCAGTGAAGCTATTCGCATATTTGCGATGAGAGCAACCCTAAGCCAAGCCTAACAGCAAGAAGGGCGTTTAGTTTTTCGTCAAATTTTATGGTGATAAATTGACTGGAAAATTTTAAGCGAAAACGAATCATTATCTTTCCTAATCCAATTTTCTTGGTTATATTTTTTCTAAAGAAAGCTAATTAAGCATTGGCAGCATTGGCAGCATTGGCAGCATTGGCAGCATTGGCAGCATTGGCAGCATTGTCAGCATTGGCAGCATCCCCACTATCCCCACTATCCCCACTATCCCCACTATCCCCACTATCCCCACTATCCCCACTATCCCCACTATCCACTATATTCTCCACGTTGGCATTCTGCTTCAATATCTCGGGGTGCTTATTGTTGTCCTCTTGAGGGGGTGGAGGGGGGAAGACAAATTGCTTGGCCTCCAAGAGGCCAAGCAACTTCTTGGCGACAGCGTCCTCGTTGTTGCCCTCTTCCAAAACTTCGTCGGCGATCAAGCCGCAGGCCTCCGTACAGTGCATCATGGCCACGCCCCTTCCGGCAGTCTCGAGCATTTCGATGTCGTTATCGCTGTCCCCGAAAGCGATGACATTTGTGACACTTACTTCGAGCTCATTGCAGACTTTCTCCAGCCCTGTACCCTTGTTGACGTCCCCGTGGACAATCTCAAGGAAGAATAACTCCTGCTCTCCACCCATGCATCCCCTCACGATGACAATGTGTGGGAGTTCCTTGATGATTAAGCGATCAAGAGCGTCCAACTCTTCCTTTTTATGGCTCAAAAAAACCATCTTGTTTGGCATACTGAAGGTCATGGCTTCCTGAAAGTCGTCGTTAATGAACTCCAGTACGGTCTTGGTCTTCTTTGTGTAGTACCGGCTACCGTGATAGTGCTTCTCTTCGGAGCTATTGTTGTAGACAAAGTCTCCGGCATAATACTGAGCCACAACTCCGACCTCTTTGGAGAATTCCATCACCTTGAGCACGTCCGGATACTCGATCGGAACGCTAAACAGCGCTTTGTCTGGGGTAGCCTGGCAGCCATCCTTCTCCACGATGCACCCAAAACTACCGTTGCAGGCCACAACGACGCAGGTGATGCCCAAGCGGATGACATATTGGTAACAGTTGGCAATGCTTCGGCCCGTCATCAAACAAATTTTGACTCCACAATCCTGCAGTTTCACGATGGTGTCTTTGGTAAAATTACTGATAACTCCATCGTCATTCAACAATGTACCATCCAGATCAATGGCGACGAGCTGGTAAAGCTCGGCGGGGTTGTGATGATGGACAACATGAGACGAGGGCCTCCTTGGCTTTTTCGTGACAGTGATAGTAGTACCATCCTCGGCAATTTCATCCTCGATATGTTCCCCCTTGTACGCCACCTCCGTCTTGCGAGCTTCTTTCTCGTCGGGATCAGGTACTGGCTCTGGCTCCTCTTTCTTTTTTGGCTTCTTTAGCCCCACAGCTATCCTGAACATCTTCCATTTGTGTCCTACGCGACCCATACTACAAGGTATACTCTGTTGAAAAACAAATGGATTAGTTTTCGGTGCTTCCTTGTGGTAGTAGTAAGTCACTTGTGGTGCAAGTCTGCTCAAGGTCGCCGTCGAGGATACGAGGATACTTACATTTCGGATTAAGACTCACAGAGAGAGGGTTGGCCGGTAGGTGGTTTCTATCAATGAAAATTTGGGAAGATCACTCTTCATATGGTCAGTAAAGTATCATCAAACAACATGCACCTCATCACGTGCTCATCCGAAAAAATCCGACGAAGAAAATGCAAGATCCAGAACAAGAAAAGCAAAAGCAAATCAAAGTTGCATCATTATTCTCGCTCATTTATGGTGGATTGGACTGGACCCTTTTGGCCGTTATTTCCTCTCTAGTGGGCGTTTCTTGAATAACGTCTCACTCGAATTGCTATTGACAAAAAAGACAAGCAACTAACTTGGTAAAACAAACAAAGCTCTGGGTCGTTCGTACCCTGAATTATTATCATTTCATTTCTCCTGCTTGATGTTCAAATCGAAAGTTTCTTATCCTGATACAACAACGTCTGAGCTTCTGTTCAAGACTGGGCTCAACCCTGAAGTTGCAGAGGATGACCCGGACAGTTACTACAATGATTCAAACCCAGTCAACCCTGATTCTTCTGGTCGAAGATCGTCGGGCGGGGGAGGCGTTGAAATTGGGAGTATTGAGGAGTACGAGCTTAAGGCGGCAATAAACTCCGGAAGCGCAAGCACGAGAGCATTTGCGGGTCGGAAATTGGAGAAGGATCTGGCTTGGAAGAAAGATAACCGAAAGCACTCCGCTGAAATCACTGTCCGTAAGAAGGCTGGGACGGCGTCGTCTGCAATTGAAGAACCAAGTTCTGCCAAAGGCTTCCCAGTGATGAAACAGGAGATTGTTTTCAAATCTGCCCCTGTTGAGAACAACACTGAGGAGGATGAGTACGAGAATTTCACGCTTGAAGTGAAGTCATTAGACACGGGAGAAGTTTGCAAGGTTGTTGGTAGCGAGACGAATGGCTTGGCAGATTTGTCGATCGGTGAGCGGCGAAGATTATCATCGGGGAGTGGTGTCGTGATAGGGAAAACAGAAAGTAAAAAGTCGTCCACCTCCTCAACGTCAAATTCAAATGAGGGCGTAAGTGGCGACCATCAACAACTCCCGGGTGGTGACGAGCTTGTATTTAACCTCTCGAACCAGCCCTATAGCGCTAGCGATGAAAAAGAAGAGCCAGTAAGAAAATACTACTGAGCAGCAGCCCAAAGTAAGAAAGAAAGCAAAGTAACCCAAAGTTCGTAGCCAAACAAAAACAACATTCTTCTCCAATATTTTAGCGAATATACATTCGTGCCGATAATTCAACATGCATCTCATCATTCGTATCATCAACCAAACACAGTCTCCGGTGGCCATCACACCACCTTCAGAATAATATGCCCGTATGTGGCTTGATTCTGATAAATGAAATTTTAACTAAATCCACGACTTTCCTCCGTTCTTTCCACCCCCATTTCCATTTCCATTTCCATTTCCATTTCCACCTTTGGCAAGGTTGATGAGTTCAAAGACAGCACAGTCGACCTCTCCTTTTTTCAGTTTTCTTCTTCCTCCGCCGGACGGCAAGCTACCATCTGCGGTGCTACAATCCACGATGCTGCACCTGCCCGTCCTCACGATAATCTTATTCGCGCACATCACTACTTTTTCTTCCAGCTCCCCGTCGTTATCCTTTAGCCCCTTCTTTCCCCCTCGTCCTTCCTTGTACTTGGCCGCCATTTCATCACGTAGTAGCAGTTCTAGAACGGGTAAGAGGGATTGGGAGCGATTGTACAAAACGGTTGCAAAGGAAGAAAAGCACATGGCGAAGCGGCCGTTGATGTTCTGTTCTCCCAGCATCTTCTGGACACTTGAGCTGAAAAAGAAGGGAGAGCTGCGCGAGGCGAGCTGTCCTGCGTCATTGAATTCGACGACAAGTCCGGTGCTGCTCACGGAGCCATTGCCGATGTTGAAGACAAGGTCGTCTGCACTCTTGCAAGCGCTGAACAGGTACTGCATGAGGGAGTTAAAGGCCAGGGACCCCGCAAATCCTTTCTGGATCGCGTAGAGATCCTCAAAACTACTAACCCTACTCTTGCAATACTCGACCATCCAGTCGTCCTCGTTGCCAACATCGCCTCCTCCCAATCCCTCTCTATCTCCAAAGCTCAAATTCATAGGGTGGTCACCAATTAGTCTGACACTGTTCGTGAGCGCGACAGTTTTCGTGGCATTGATGCTCGCATTCCTTCGGTTGCAGTTGTGATCGCAGCTGAAAACAAAGGTGTTCAAGGTGTTGAAGAGCCTACACAATCTGTCGTCTCTCGCCATGGTGCTATAGCTATCGACTGCCACCAAAAACCAATGCGTCCTTCCATCACTCGCCCTGATTCCAAGCCTCCTGTAAATGCCCCCCCCCCGGTGGACAACACTCACGACGCTCTCAAAACCAATAATCTTCCCGTGCAGCTCAGGACTGGGCCTAAAGTTGCCCCCAAACTCCCCTGGCACATCCACAGCGCACTTTCCCCAGCAGCCCCCGTCCAGGACGGCGGCGTTTGCGACCGCCGCGGCAGCGCTGGCTGCGGCTACAGCTGCTGCACTCCCGCCAGGCACACCCACCTCGACCTTGCCAGAAAGACCTCCCGAGAGAACGCCATCGCAGCTTCCACTCCAAATGTCTGGGGGCTCGTTCACGACGACAGCCAGCTTGGGGGCCAATCTTTGCATGCGCAATTTTCTGGGAATTCGCCGGATGGTCTTTCCAAGCTTCTCGACGACGCTGCTGAGACACCGAACGACATCTTTTAACCCATTCCCATCGAACTTAAACTCCACACCGAGCTCGCTCAAGTCGGGCTTGAACTTTTCCTCGACCAACTTGATTTTTTCCTTGAGCCTCTTGATAGCCTCCTTCTCATCGCCCTTTGACCCCTTAGCCATCGATAGTATTCCCTTGAGGATGACGTATATCTCCTCCTCAACGTGAGGCCTCAGCTTGTTGCTAATCTCCCCCGCATAAAACTCGAGAGAGTAATAGAGCGCATAATGGTGTCTTCGCATAAGTCCCATTAATTTTTCGCACAAGGCCACACTTCCGTCGCCAGCGTCCTCCTTCCCCTTACCGGACTTGGTTCCTGATTCAGACGACCTGTCTCTCCAAAAGGCCCTTAAACTGTAGTACAATGCCTGGGGATACTTGACAACGATTCCCTCCAAAATCCTCATGCAACCCATTTTGCAGCTCATCGTGAGCCCACTGATCAAGCTTGGCAGTAAACTCAACCACACCCATTCGGGGAGGCTCACTGCCTTCATCTCAATGACCATGAGCATCCTTTCTGTCCCAGCTCCTCCGTGACGAAGCATCAGCAACACATCAGATAGCTTCAACAGACTGTTGCCCTCGCATGAGCACCTGACGGCCTCCAGAAAGCAAGCCATCGCCTGCGCCCGGAACTCTCCTGCGCTCGCCTCCCTGGATTTCTTATCCTTCTCCTTCTCCCCCTTTACGACAACGGCTCCACTGATACTCAGCTTTTTCAGGTGTTCTCCCCAACTCAGCCATGTTTTCCAATACTTGGGGCTGATCTGGGCGCTTTGGCAGTACATAGCTGAAGCCCTTAAGCTATTGCTTTCGCCTCCGAACTTCTCCAAGAACATTCCCTTGAGTCGGAAAAGCTCCGCCTTTTGCCTCGTGCTGAAGAAACTGAGGTTGGTGTTGTTGATAATGTTGAAACCTCCCATACTCTCGCTCTGGCTATCGCTATCCAAGCAGAGGACGATTTGCTCGCGGAGCTTGCTGTACGCATCCTGTACGTCCATCGTGGTCGTTGCGTAAAGCCTACCAAGGCTGGAAAGGGCAACTTCTCGGACTCCTTGCTTCCGAGCAACCTTGCTTATTCGGCAGGCGCCCCAAGGCTTGTCATGGAGTGCTGCCAGCGCGTTGCTGTCAGTGTAGTTGAAGTTATTCGTTATGGCGGCAAACATGTGGTTTCTCCACGTCATCAGATCGTCCCATACGTCGAGCCCGTCCCAGGCGTTGGGGAGGCGCTCCCTCCACGTCGCAAGAATGTTCTTCAGGTCGGGCTGTGTCCTGTTCCGCGTGTGGGTGCTGACCTCAAACATGATTTGGCCACTCTCCCTCAGCTCAACCAGCTTGTGGAAGAGCTGGAGGAATTCGCCCTGGGTCGCCCCTCCCGCCGACAGGTTTGGGTATATCTGCCAGTTATGTAGCGCTAATTGCACGCCTTGGGCGCAAAGTTTCTCTACTTCCGTCAATTTACCATCAGCGATGGCGAGATAAATCTCGTGAATCTTATGCTCGGTACTGCCTCCTTCAAAGCCAGCAATTACGCTCGGAGAGCTGCACAGAGCCTTGACAGATTTCCAATCTTGCGTTTTCCAACCGCACTCCACCTGTAGCACGTTATTCCCAGCCACCTTGGCGTATGGCCCAAGTAGACTCCACTGTCCGAGCTGCTTGTTTGTCTCAATCCAGCGCTGCTCCCAAATGGGGAAATCTCCTTCCTCGTCGATGTTAAGTTTCCTTTCATTTTGGGTGCTGCCGGCGCTAGCGGGTGCAGTGGCACTGACACCAACGGCGGCTTCTGTTCCAGTCAGCGTGCTACCAGCAGCGAAGGCATTTTCCGTCTCCAACACCGCCGGATTGGAGGCGCCAGCGGCAAGCCCGATTTCGTCATTGGTCTTGATCATGCCATGGTAGAGCTTCTGCGCTGCCTCAATTTTTCCGTACTGCTGCAAGCTAAGCGCACGCTTGAGCACCAGGTTTTTCGTCGCTTTGCGCTGCATGGCAAATACAGCGTCCGTCTCTCCGAGATTGGAGAGAAGATTCTGGATCTCGGGAACCCAATTCACGCTTAGTTTCTTCCCCTCGGCCTCTCCCTCCGCATCAACATCCATCGCGTTGCCATCATTATCGTTGACGTTGTCGTTGTCGTCGTCGTCGTCGTCGTCGCCATCCTTCTCTTCGCGATCTTTAAAGTGAGCCAGTACGTCGAACCAGCAGTTGTAATTACAGGTCAGTGAGTTCAGCAACTTGGGGCTCAGATTGATCCCTCCGGGTGCACTCAAGAATCCCCTGAGCAACGTTTGGACGACATTGATCCTGCTATCGCTAGATCTTCTTCCGCAGAGTAGATTGTTTTCGCTCGGACTGCGCGCCACTTGCAAGGCCTGACGATGGTAGGGCCGGGCAAGCAACAGTTCCACCCCAGGTGTCAGCAGAGTTTTGCAGTTTTCGGTGGGCAAGGAGCCCCACATAAAGCCCACCAGCTCAATAAACAGCTGCTCGCTCAGGCTGGTGTCCACGTGGCTCAAAGTCCTGACAGCGTTGAGTATCTTCTTCCTCCCTGCTGCTCCCTCGCCGCCTAGCCTGCTACTACCAAGCATCAAGTCGACACAGGCGCAGATCCAAAATCGGCCTCCAAGGCTTTCCCAATCATTGTAAAAGATTTGGTTGAGGATGTCTAAACACGTCCTCCCGCCACTCTTGAGCTGGGCGAAAATGTCGTAATATCGCTTTCGAATGTTGACATCAGCGCTGAGCAACATGGCAACCTCAGGCCTGCCGTAGCTGCAGACAGGCCACACACCGCCCCCCTTCTCATGAAGGCGGAGCAGCAGCATTTGGCTCAGGCTAACCAACGCAGTGGCTGGAACTTCCGGGAGGCGATCAAAGCTGTTGATTTTCCAGAGGAAACTCTGCCTCTCCTTTTTTGTCAGCGGAGCGCTGCCTTCCTTCAACAGCCAGCCGCCCACCAGCCCCAGACATGTCAGCAGCAGCGGAATTGAATCTGCCTTATCAATGAGCACGCTGAGAATCTGGAAGAAGGGCTTCCTAAGATCGGTAAAATCGTTGATCATCTGGCTCTCTCCAAGAAGCCTGACGCAAACGCAGAGACTCCTCACCGCGCTCCCCGGTGAGACCACCTCCTTGCATCCACCACTTATTGCCTCCTCGAATATGGCCAAGGTCGGGGTCGCCAACACTTTTTGCAAGCCGCAGCCGTCCATCTGACTCACCAATGCCGTCATAGTCCTCGTCGCGAGCGTGGCTGCTTGGACGTGGTCTCTAGCCAACCGCTGGCTTATCTTGACCAGAGGGATTGTGAAATTCTCAACGAATCTAGGAGCGAACACGCACACCTCCTCGATTATGTTGATGACAAAGTAAGCACTGCAACGTCCCCCGCTCCTCCCGATCTCAAACAAGTCGACGTTCTCCTCGTCCTGGTCTCCCTCGGTCATATCCTTCGTCTTGGCGTCCCTCTTCCCCCCAGCCGCACCTGCGCTGGCATCTTTGTTGGCATCGAAGATGACGAGCTCCATGAGCTCCTTCAAGGTGCCGAAAAATCCGCTGTTCAATAACTTCAATGGAGGGCTGTTGATGTACCTCCTGCAAACCTGCACTACAAACACTCTCAGCTTTCGCCGTACTTGTCTTCCATTTTCCCCGCCCCTAACTCCGCCAACCAAGCAAGGGTATAGCACATGCTTGATCTTGTCAGCATTGTCGATGAAAAAATTCGACTTGCAAGTAAGCAAACTCGTCAGAAGGTCTAGAGTGGTGATAAGCAGCTTGTAGGGCACGAATGTTTTCTCGTCGTCGCGGTCGCCTTTCCAAATCACGTTACTACCCTTGTTTCTAACTTCAAATGCCTTCTGCGCGTTGCACTGGTCAAACACCTTGCTGAAAAAGACACACCTTATACAGTCACCGCCCCACAGCATCAACCCTCTCTTGAACAGTTTGCTCGCCTTGCTGCTGAGTCGCGCCCAGCTGTCGGTCGCAGTGAACAAAGCCAATCGTACGAGAAAATTCAGGACAATTTCGATCATTGGCTTAGTGAGCGAAAAATCTACGTCTTCGCTGTTTCCCCTCTCGTCCTCTCCTTCGTCCCTAGTGACAATGCCTTCTCCTGAATTCCCCTTCATTCTCTTTAGCCTAACAACTGCGACGCGCCTCTCCTTCGCCTTCCGCTCTTTGTGCTCCTCCCAATTGATGATCAACTCGGCCAAACCAACGCTCAAAAATCGATTCTCCAGCGGACAGTTAGGTGGCAAGCCGAATCTATTCAAGCTGTTCACCATGTGCGGCACAAACTGGCCCCGATAACCGTAAAAAATCATCGGGTGGCGCGTGAATATTCCCCAGATGTGCAGCAGCTGCCCTTGGGCGTGGCCCTCCTCGTACATAATCTTCTTCGTCCACTTGACTGCTTTCAAAAATTCCCTTGGCTGGAGGCGAGTCGGCAGGGAGGGAAGCAATATGTCCAGAGCGGTGCGGCTGAGCTCCTTGCCCTCTGCGTGGTACGTCCTTAAAAGCGCGACATACACCTGCAAAATAATTTTACTAGGTGTCTCGTAGACGCTAATAAACCTGCAGACATTCACGTAGGCCCAATGTTTGCTCGTAGCGTCGGTCGATTTCAGGTGGTTCCAAGCAAACTTAATCAGTTCCTTCCTATGGTCGACCAAAGGCAATCCCATGTACTCGATAAGAAGAGTGGAGAGCTTGAGCAGCTCAATGTTAAGGTTCTTGCCGAATTTGTTGGCGTGTAGAAGCCCTTTCTTCATGAACATGCCCACGACGTCGGCGTCAACCAGCTTCTCCTCGGCACCTCCCTCGCCAGATGATGATGCCTTCTCTGCCTCTAGAGTACTCGCCAGCACTGGCATAACGAGCCGCTGAGCGCACAGAACTGTGTAGCTCTCGTCGCTGTTCCCTTCCGAGCCATCCTCGCCCACCATGTCGAAAAACAGTCCGAGGAGCTCCCTCTTGGAAGCCACACTCATGCCAATGCGACCTTCCCCGCAACTGCCAGTCGTTCGGCACCTCAGATACCTGCCGACGTCGCTGCTATCGACACCTCCTCCAGTGCTTGTGCTATTGATCAACCCTGGGGGAGTGATGCACACAAAGAGTAAATCGAACAGCAGACTCACGTCGGAGAGATTGTTGCTTCCATAAGAAATGAGCAGCTCCCCTAACAGCTGTGTCGTCCTACTGTGCATTGTGGTGAAGGAGTTGAATATAAGAAACGGGTCCGGCGGGTCTATCTTCACCTTATCCATTGCTCTCGCGCCCTTCTCCGTCTGCAACCCCTCTTCCCCCCCAAATATTCCATCACTTGATGAGACACTGAAAACCTCGCCGTCGGGCCCAAATTCAGAGACCCTCTCGAAGACATCTTCCTCGCTGACAACTCCCTCTCCATCGCGAATCATCTTAAGCCAAAGATCCCGCAGCATTCTTCCGATTTCCATGTTCGCCCCTGCAAAATACCCTCCTCCGCTCAAGTCATTCAGCACCCTTATGATTTCGAGGCCCCTATATACTCGGCTTTGCACGACCAATGAGGACTGCAAATACTCCAACGTGGAAGATTTGCTTAAGGATGGCTCTGCAATGGCACCTCCAAAACAGCTAGACAAGAGTTTCTGCTCGCCCCACTGCGTCGATCTCAAAACAGTCCGCACTTTCTCCAGTGCCCCGCCATCATTCAACGCGAGAAGCTTCACAAACATACTACCGTAGTTCCCGGCAACTCGGGAGAATTTCTTCTCCTCGTCTCCGTCCTCGGTGCCCAAAAAGACCTCTACAACAGCCTTCTCGTCCCAACCGCATAGAAATTTGCTCAAGCGGCCCAAATAAGGCAGGCCAGTGGTGCTGCCCATCGGCCCTGCGTAGCACGGGTAGTCCGTCTGCAAACTGACCTCAAGCTTGTGAACAGTTCTCACGACACGCGCAAGAACCTTCCCTTTGCCAACACTTCCGTACTTTCCCTCGGAGAAATATTTGGGATCAATGACGCTCAGCAAGTGCAAAATTTCCCCTGCTACGTACGGCTCGTAACCGGGTACGATGAGTTTGCTTCCTATGATTTCCTCGCTAGAATCGTATGCGAATGTCCGCAAATGCCCCATCCCTAAGGTCACGATTTTTGAAATGATCTTCTCGAGCGCTCTGAGGTCCTCTTCTGGTGCCGCCCACTCACTATTCCCATTCCCTGTCTCTCCGTTGTTCATTCCCTGTCTCGTTAGCACCTCCACTACGCGCCTTATACCAGCCAAAAATGGGATGGATAAGTTACCAAGATCTGCGGCGGATTCGGCGAGTGGAACAAGTAGGTGTTCGATCGCCATTCCCAGCGGGGTGCTGCTGTACTGCGAGGATGAAGATGAGGTAGATGAAGAAGTCTTGGCGACTTTCTTCTTCTTAGCACCTCCGCCGCCGCCGCCAGTTGTAACACCTCCAATGTTGAGAATGTCCCGCAGCAAGTTGGTGCACTCAATACCAAGATCGCCTCCCGCCAAGTCACAATTGTAGTAATATGCGTCCACGAAAGTGCTGTGCAACAACTTGAAAAGTCCCTCGGATATTGTCTTCCCCTGGCCGCTTGCCACCTTATTTGCCGAAGCGGGAAAGAAGAGGTCTTTTTCCTGGGCGTAGAGCTGCCGGAACATTTTCAGCGTCTTCAGCCGGAGGATCGTCATAGGGCCAGATCCATTGAAACCGGCGCATCCGCTTCCCCCTCCCCCTCCTCCCCCGGCGATCACGTCAGGAATTCGGATGGACCAAGATAGAGAATCCTCATCTGAGCTCTCTCTTACTGATTTACCGTCCGCTTCCCCGTTTGGGCCCTGATAGTGCACCCTCGCGTTACGAGACGATTTATTTTGGTACTTGCGCCCAGTCGAAGCAAAAATCGCGCCAGTTCCTACGGAGTGCGCTCCGCCGCTACCAAATCCTAAATCATTGGTCAGCGAGGGAGGGAGGATAGGTCCGTTTTTGCTTTTGGTGCTCTCCGACGATGACGTCGCGGGCGACGATGACATCGTGGGCGACGACGGCGATTGTGACGATTGTGAAGAAGTTGACGAAGGCGATATGCCCACCATCCCCCCAAAGCCGACGCTCTTGTCCTCGGCCCTAATGACCTCGTCAAATTCGGTGTTGATGCCAATAACAGAATCTAAAAAGGCCGCAAACTCGGTGCCCTTTGCCAACGTCGTGACAGCATCATCGCCGTTGTTCCGAGAAATCAAATAACTCACGGCCTCTAATAGACCTATTTGTTCCGTCACTTTCAGCGATGCCACACCCCGGTCATAAAGGATGCTTTTCAGGGCCGTGCTGGAGGCTGAGCTTATTCTCGTCGTGTCCAGGAACATTCTCGCACCAAAGCGCGCCGTGTATGATGCTGATGTCAACTCGTTTAAAAACATTCCAGTGATCTCGCCTGGGAGTGTGATATCATCATCGGCATAGGTATCCATATCAGTGCCTGTGACAGCCGCCTCGCCGTCCTCAACATCGTCGAAATCGCAGTACAAGTATGCTTCCTCCTTAGGAGTTCCGATCCGACCAAAGAGGGTAAGCAAACATCCTCCCAAAAATTGAAGTCCGACGGGAACTGTGACGGAGCCCCTGTTACCGCTACCAAGACTCTGATAGCACTTTAAGACGTAAACAACACTCGTGAACAGAAGACCTGCGGGAATGGTGGGGGCATCGTCAACAGTCGTCGAGGGAGGATTTTCGTCCGAGTGCCTCAATTTAAAGCAAGGCAAGACAATAAAGACGGCATCCATCAGGCTCTTGAAGCCGTCACCAGTCGTGCTCTTCGTACTGTGTATCCCTTCGAGCAGTTTGAGCAACAAATCCTCAAGAATAATACTAGGTGGGTACTTTGCCTTGTTGGCCTTTGTCTTTTTCTTCCCCCTGCAGACAGTCTCGGTGAGGAACCGAATGATGGATAGCGCAGCGCTTTTCACCCCACTGCTCCTGCCCTCACTGCTATCATCGCTTCCGATGCTCGACACCAGAACAGATACGATGGCATCATTCTGCGTGAAAGGAGAAATCATTTTACTCTTTCCGCCGCCGCCACTAACCACTTCGAAGGCGACAGTCTCATACACTTCTTCCCCCGCAGTTTCGATCCTTCTGCCCTTTTTGTCGATCCGCTCGATCACAACGTCGTTCAAGGAGTCAATGGCTTCCAAAATAATGCCCTTAACTTCTTCGTTTTCGCTGCAGCAAGCATTAGTCAACCCCATCGTGTACACCAGTCCGACAAGACACCTGCTAAGGCACAAATTAATGTTGCGCCTCTTCCGATCCCCGTCACTCTTCGGATCTATTTTCAGGTCGCCGTTTCTGATGCTGCTCAAGCAACCACTGACGACGTCGACGGCTCCCATATAACACTCAAGGGTGACCCTCTCCATTACCTTAATGCTGTAAGCTGTGAGATTGAGGTTCTCCGGTTTCAGCAGGCTAAATACGTCGTCACTACTCCAAATATTCTCAACGTTCTCCATCACATCGCCGAGAGTAAGTCCGTCGTCTTTCCCTTTTGCCTCGTCTGATTTTGTCCCGTTCTGTCTCTCCTCTGATGATGCCGTGTTGGAGTGAGGTCTGTAACACTCTTCCAACCGCTGGTCTACGTCTAGAATGGGAGGGCGTGGACCAACCTGGCTCAGTAAGGCGGCCCTAAAGACACCGTTGACTGCAAAGATTTTCAAGCTCTTATTTACCTCACTCGCCTGCACAAGTCTTGCCAACAAGCTCAAAGCGGAGGAGACGGGAGCAGGCAACGGTAGCTCGTAGGCCGAATTCGTCGTCGTCGTCTTGTCTTTCCCTTCTTTTGGTCCCCACTCCAGCCTTGCGGTAGCCGAGCATATTCCGCCGCTCGACTTCGACGCGACGTTTCCTCCGCTGCCGCCGCCACCTCTGCCCCCTCGCAAAAACCTGCGGTTCCTCCCGCCCATCTTACCCAGTACTCTCAACCCTAACATACCGTAGGGATAAGGTGCAGGCCGCAAATGACGCATCAGCGCCGACATAAGTTCCGGCAACGTGCTGTTGTGGTGGGTTCCGGGACTGGAGTTGGGGTATTGGTTGTTGAGAATGCTCGAGAGGCTGATTGATGGGGAAGCGAAAGGATCGAGGAGTGAGGACTGGGGTGGTGGGGGTGCATTCGCGTTTGTATTCGCCTTTTTTTCGTTGCCCTCAGAATTCGCGATCGCTTTTGCATCCTCTCCGGCATCACTGTTGATCGACACGGCGCTGCTGGTCGGTGCTTGGATACCACCGCCCCCGCCGCCCGCCAAAACAGGGTAAAGATACTCGGGGTTCAGGTTATCGACCCAGAACTCAAGCGTTCGGAGACCCAGATTGACGAGATCTCCGTCCGTCGATCGGAGCGCCGCTGTAACCATTTTGAGCAGCAGAGGGAGGTGAGGGAGAAGGGTTGAGAGCCTGGCCGGGATCGTCAAGGTCAACTCGATCAATTTGTTCTGGGTGGGAGTAGGGGGTGGCTTGCTTCCGCCAGAAAGATCGTGCGCGTTGAAGTTCGAAAAGGTCTCGTTTGAAGACTGCGATGATTCGAATGAGACCCACTCTTCGTATTCCGAAGCTGACGACATCGACGACGACGTCGACGACGCCCTTTCTCCTTCGTCGTTGTAAAGCCGATAGAGTCCGTTCAATACACCAGGGAGTAGCGGCACGAGCTCCTTGTAGCTCGACTCAAACTTCCCACCGCTAATGCTCCGGAATAGGGCACGGATCAGTTGGTAGTAATGGTTAGGCTTGCCCGTGCTCAAACCGTTGGCGAAGTTGCCGCCAACAGCGGACACACAAATATTCTCGTGGCGGGCACCGGCACATCCCAGAATCCCTTTTACCAGTGGCTTCAAATGTGGGCGAAGGATCGCCTCGTTTTCTGGGAATACGCCTACACTACTGAACACTACTTTGAAAAAACGGAGAGTCGTTGAAGGCACACTGTGCCTGTAAGTGTTGAGAGTCTGGTTTGCATTTGTAAGCGGGAAATGAGGGGTGTGTCTGTTCGTCGGGGGTTGGAGACAGTTAGTGGGCGATTTCGTAGTCATTGCTTCGCCGTTGCCGCAGCTGTCATTTCCCTTGAAGGTGACGAAGCTAAATGAGTTCGCTCTGTCGCCGTTTTCGGTGTAACTGAGCGCCTCCAGGCCCTTCATCCTGCCGTTGCACGGGACCGTCTGACAGAGTTCCATCAATATTACGCGGCCAAAAGTGATAGATGCACTAGGATTGGCCAATAAAGTCTGGATAAAAATAATGCTCGGAGGGTGGATCAGACAGGCGTCGAAGAGGAGCGGAGGGATGGTTGTTGTGACCGTCTCACTATTGACATTATTGAAGCCAACATTTCCGTCGACGGAATGACTTCTATTGCTTCTGTGTTGCCTCTCTTTCCAATACTCGTAGTCCGCCAATAAAAATCGCGGAGCCCTTACTGACATGGTCATCACCTCCCTAAGACTGTCGCTATCAAGCACACTAAATGCAACGGCAAAAAGCTCCCCGATGGACAAAAATGTAGAGGCAGCTTGCGCGTTGGCAGGCGTTTGCGGATGTGAGGAGGGAGGAGGGGGAGGGGGATGCCTGTTGTTCTTGGGAGTATATACACTCATGATGCAAGCCAAACCAGCAACAGTGAAGCGGCTGATGAGGCTAATTTCGTACTTGGTCAGCTTGTAGCTCGTGGGATTTTTGTCTGGATCTGTCTCATTGATACGCTCGGAGTCGGATATATCGTCATTGCCGACATCGTCAAGGTCCCCAGACGAGCTTGCACGCGACCTTTTCGCTCCAGCTTTCGCCCCCGTCCCCTTGGCTGTCTTGGATGACTTGGAAGATTTTGCCTCGTCGACACTAGTATTTTTGCCACCTGAAGTCGATGCTCTAGCCTTGCCACTGCTAGTGGATGATTGCTTCTCACGCCGGTAATTGTTGAGACACCATATAACAGTCTTGAGGCCCATCAGCATAGTCCTGATCAAACTCTTGACGTCTTTGATGCTATCTGTTGGGTGGAAACTTGAAAAGGACGGTTTGTGCCCGTGCGACGTCTTGCTGCATCTGGGGCAGGGCCTTACATTAGGATCATTGCCGTTCCAAACGAAGGAGCCCCCCCCAGGTGTGTAATATCCGTCGGCGATACCGACGGCCTCGTCGGCGTACCCATTGGACGTGGACACCTTTCCGGTCTTACTAGCAAGCCTTCGTTTCTTTTTTTTGCCCTTCCCAAAATTGGCCTGGCGATTCGGTATGCCCAGCGTTATCCATTCCCAGTCCGGGGTACCCGCCTCTGGCCGCCACGAACCGGCGGAGGTGCTCAAGGCGGATGAAGTGCTGGAAGAGGAAGACGATGTGGAGTAAGATGTTGTTTGTGCGTAGAAGTCGAGTTCGTCATCTGACTCGTCTGAGCTGCCATCAGTGGAGTCTCCGTCTTCCTCTCCGTCGTTCATATCGACGTCCTTGTCGCCATCCTTGCTCACTTCGACCACACCTTTCCCCCCGCAAATGCATGAATAGCCACCGCCGCCAATCGTCCTCTCGATATCTTCACCGTTGACCTCCCTTATGAATTTGACCAACGCCTCGAATTTGCTCACAATGATGTCCAGTATCCTTGTGAGGAGCGCGCGGCCCTGAGCGGGATTCCCAGAGGAGTCGTCGTGGTAAATATGGTCGACGAGGTTGAGAAGCAATCGTATGGAGGTTGTCTGGATACTGATGGGAAGGCCGGCGTTTCCGCTGCCAACATGGCCCGTAGATAAGCCATGAAGAGAGAACAAGTAGTCCGTCGGGAGCTGGTGTTCAGGTTTCTGGATGGGAGTCGGGACATGATGAGGAAAGGCAGCACTCCCCCGGACAACAACTCCCCCGAAAACATTAATGACTCTGGAGAGTTGTTTCAATGAGAGACGACTTCGAAAATCGTGCACGAGGGTGGCAAGAACTGAGTAGGATAAAGGCGACAGAGAAGGATCGGTCGCCGTCAAGGAGGCTGGTGATGACTTGCTCCCAGAAGTGCTGCTTCCCGTCGAATCAAGGCCGTGGGCGGTGGTTGTAGCGGCGATGGCTGTGGCAGTGGAAGGAAGTCGTTTGGTTTCCGACGTCAACGTGATTAGCGTGCCGCAGAATTCGTCTTTTTCGCTTCTAGATTTGGGTTTGGGGCCGGTTTTGGGGCCAGAAGATTTGGTCGTGGTTGAGGTGGTCGTGGTGGAAGAAATCGTCACAGTAGTACCGTCCTGTTTGACGGTTGTATTCGGTTCGGAAGAAGATGTGCTGGTATCCTCGACGGGAGTTGCGTCGGAGAGAGACTTCCGAGCCGCCTCAATCAGCTTCTTCGAGCGGTTAGTCGTGCTGTTCCAGTCATAGTCCTGTCCGAGTGTCTTGTGCGCGTTTCTCCGCACCACGTAATGCATCGGGGACTTGAGCGGGATTTCGATGTTGCCTCCCAGCAGCCCCATCAGCACCTTGGAGTTCATCGAATTGATGGCGGTGTTATCACCTGTGCTCGAGGTGCCGCCGCCACTGACGGTCAAGGAGCGGTGCTCTTCGCTGTAGACCACGCCCTCGTCCAGCAGAACGTCCACATACTCGAAGAAACCCTCGCGGAAATCCGTGGCTAGGATGTGACGTGTCGCTGTCAAAAGCTCCCGGCGCGTAGAGGGTGGGAAGAATACCGGGTGCAAAGAGTACGTCTTTTCGACGGAGGTCTTTAACTGCCACGAGGGGGGACCTTCGTTGGAATTGGAAGCCGGTAATTCAATGTTGTTGCTTGTCACGACCCCGGTGGTTGTGGTGGTCGTAATTTTAGTTGTGGAAACAGTCTTCGTGATCTTCTCCTCCGTCCTCTTCGAGGCCGCCTCCTTACTTTCCTCCGCTGTGGCATTCTCCGCAGCCTCGTCGCCATCTTTCCCGATATTTTGCTTAGCGGGAGTCTCAGTGACAGTAGTATCTGTTTTTTCCTCGACAACCTTCACCTCCTTCATCTCTTGGGTCACGCGAGAACCGCAGGCTTGCTCAGTCTCGGTGGTCACTGTTGTAGTCACCCAGTCTGTCGCATCGTTTGCATTGTGGCTCGCTGGTGAACCGAGGGGGGGGGACGTCGTTTGGGTGATGGAGGCAGCAGCGGGAAGACATGTCACGGAGCGGAGGAGGCGGACCACGGCGGACGGTATCCCAGGCGTCGTTGCTCTCTCCCTCTTCTGAACAACCTGTCCGTTTTTCACTTTCATCTCGATGTTGCCCTTGTACTTTTCGAAGTCTTTTCCAAATCCCCTGAACAGATACGTGAGGAAGCTCAGCACCTTGACTTGTGAGCCGACGAGATCGACCCAAAGGCTTGTTCGGAACTCGAGCGATCCCGAAGCTCCTGGATTGCTCGGAACACACGTGGTATACGTGGTCTTAGAGAGTTCCTTGGAGGAAAGGTGCGGGTTCTTCGCAATCCTCAAAATAACTTTTTTCTCCTCAGCTCCTCCCACGCACCTCTCGATGACATCCTCGCCGACTTCCTCGGGTTTGGCATCGCGTAAGACGTCTGGGGCAACGCCATCCTCGCCAACTTGCTCCACCTTGGTTTTTGTGGTCACCGTTTCCTGAGTAGTTGTCTGTTTCTTGATGTCAGTGGAGGACCTGATGGTCACCTCCACCTCATCGTAGTCAATCTCGCTGTTAGCGCCGTCGTCGTCATCTGAGATATTTTTCTCGTCGTCGTCGTCGTCGTCGTCGTCGTCGCCACCCAGAGCAAGGTCAACGTCCATGACGTCCTCCTCGCCCTCCTTGAGTTGACGACGACTGGCCAGAGAACGAAGACGAGACCCCGTCGTTGTTGTCACGGTCGTGCAAGAAAAAGGACGACCATTTCCAAGTGTTGTCGATGTAGTGGTTGGTGCATCTGGAATGCCATAGATAATCTGCTTTGACGTATTTTACGTTCGTTTACAACAACAGAGTGAAATTATGTACGTCGTGAGAAAAAAAAACGAATACTACTTTTCATCTCGACAAGAAAAGGGAAGTTAAAATTCATGGAATCGACTCACCTCCTTCTCCACACCCCCGACAACGTCCTTCAGTCCGACCATTCCTGCTCCTTCGCCCCCTCCTTCGCCCCCCCCTCCTCCCCTGAGCAGTAAATACTCCACCATTACCCCGATAAAATCCCTCACTCCCCCCCCCTCCATCAAAGCCGGATAAACCTGGAACAAAAGCATCACAATGAGAGGGCATTCTGCAAGCACCCTGCTCGGCGGCGGCAGTTTCGGGTCGGTGACCCCTGAAATAATCTTTCGGGCACCTGGAGTAATGTGTGATGAGGGTGTCGAGGTATGGGGACCGCAGTGAGAGTAGATTGTCAGCGAATACCAGCTTTTTACTAGCTTGTGAAAGGTGGCCGCGAGAGATTCCAATAGTTTCGGGGAGTGGTGGGTCGCCGTGGATGTTGACGAGGGCGTTTGCGGAATATGAGGCGGAGATTTGGACCACGTTCTCCCATAAGCTTTGTGTACATTGAATACTACGCGTCAGTCACACAGTCAAAGTGGTCGGTCGGTCGGTCGGTCGGTCGGTCGGTCGTCAGAGTAACAAAAAAAGTTAGAAAAAAGATTAATGATCTGACTGGTTCAAGTTCAAATTCAAGTTCAAATTCAAATTCAAATTCAAATTCAAATTCAAATTCGAGGTCGAGCTAAAAAAAGAACTCAAACGTAAAACCGAACAACGAAACTCACCTATTTGCGTCGCGAGAGTTCCGCAGGTCGTGACGCCTTTTTCCCACTCGACCATCTCGCCCGTCCTCTCTCCTTCTCCAAGATTACCCCCCTCGGGCTTACTTAATGGGTTCTCCAGCACAAAGTGCGCGAGTCTGAGGAGGGAGGGAGCGTGAGGGCGAAGGATTTCGTTGCAAGGACAGCGGTTGAGGATCTCCAGGGTTAGAAGTAGGGGCTTGAGGTCCTGCGCAAGCTGTTGGTGCGGCTGGGAATTTGTTACAGCAGAATCGATTTCCATTTTTCCATCATTGGAATCAGAAGGCTCCGACAGGTTGGCAGTTGAGGGGACGATGGAGGCGTAGAATTTAGGGTACAAAGAAGAGAAGAAGCGTGAGTACTCAGTAGTGTGGACAATCTCTATTTTCTCTCTTATTGAGGTTAGGATCTGAAAGAGAAGAAGAAAAGAAATATGTTTGTTAGTATCATAGAGTACTGCAGTTATTGACTCATCGGGTATTGTAGTCATCACAATCAACAGTATCACAGTATCGAAGCGATTATTAACATTAACATGGGTCACGAATTCGGTATTTGAAATTGGAATTTGGAATTCGATACTTGGAATTTGGAATTTGGAATTCAGAAGAATTCGGAAGAATTTCGGAAGAATTCGGAATTTTTATTTTGGGAGTCAACTCGGCACGTTTATCGACACGGTCATTCAACGAGTGCGGCCCGCAACGGTAACTGTATTTGGCGCTTGCGTTCAGCACAACTCATGGAAACGCCTCTGCCAAGTGAATTGAGAAATAAGCTCACCTTTACGCGCTCTCCGAGGTCTGAGGTGTCGAGAGAATGAGCTAAGTTCTGCCAATCCATCATGGTGCTGCCTCGGTTGTCGCCCGTACAGTTTTGTCTCTGCTGTTGTTTTGCTACCTACGCCCTGAAGGAGGGAGGGAAGGAGGGTGATGAGGCCTCCGTTCCTCTGTACTTCCGAGTGGTAAATCGCCCGGCAGCGTTGTTGCTGTTTTATCCGTGGAGTAGAGGCAACGTCGCAAGACGTGTAGTGTCGTCTGTGTTGGGGGGAAGAGCTTAGCGAAAGTGTATTTTCCAGCCAGGCCCGAGTGTGTTTGTGGGGTTATTTCACTTCCTTGAATCGAATAAAAGGTTTAGCCCTGCTTTTATGAAAGAATTGCGGCGGTTGGTTCCTAATTTACTATTTTCAGATTGTGGATGTGCTTGCTCCTTAATATCCCCCTCCCGCCGACAAAAAAACAAAATGCAAAGGAGATTAAAATTGTCTAACAACACACCCCACAAACAAATTCCGGCACCATTTTTTATCCTCATTTGTTGAGAATCCTCTTCTTCGCCCACTTACTAGTTCTAGTGACGCCAATAACCTCAGATTCTGCCAATATAATGGTTTCGCCTCCTTCCCCCCCTTCTGTAACAATGGGCTCTCTCGGAAAGGGAATGAGCCTCATCGTGGCGAGAAGCAGCAAACAGGGTGGAATCGGTTTTAAGGGTGACTTGGTGAGTATGTGTGACGGTTTTGCTCTTGAATCTTTTGCAATGGCAATGGTCTAACCCCTTTCCCTTTTCAAGCCCTGGTCGATCAAACCTGATCTGGCTCACTTTAAGAACATTACATCCGCGATCCCTGCGCCGGGGAAGCAAAACGCGGTGATCATGGGCCGAAAGACGTGGGACAGCATCCCGGCCAAGTTCCGGCCTCTTCCAAACCGGATCAATGTTGTTTTGTCCAAGTCTCTGACTGCCCCTGAGTTCTTCAAGAAGAGTGGGGTGGCCGAAGACGACGAGTTGGTGCGATTTTACGGGAGTTTGGGTGAAGCCAAGGATGCTCTTGCTAGAGATGAGAAAGTCGGAGAGATTTTTGTCATAGGGGGTGGAGAAATCTACAAGGAAGCGATGACTCCATCTTACAATGTGACAAAGTGCTTTGTGACTGAGGTTGACGAAAGCACTCTCAAGACTGGGGAGGGAGAGGAGAAGGTCCCATTTGACGCTTTCTTCCCTGATCTGATGAAGTCCCAGGAGAACTGGGTCGAGGAGCCTAAGTTCTCCGAGAAGCACCCAGGTGGTGTGGATGAAAAAAGTGGGTGTACCTACAAATTCAAGCAGTATGACTTGCATCCCACCGTTCCGAATGATGAGGAGGAGCAGTACCTCGACCTCTGCCGCGAGATTTTGGCGAAGGGTGTCAAGCGTGGCGATAGGACTGGAACTGGTACTCTGAGCAAGGTGAGTGGAGTGTTTTGTTGCTTGATTTGACTGATTTTACATTTATTTATCAACGCTTTGAACGCTTTTTATCAACGCTTTTTATCAGCACCAACTAACCCCCCCCCCCCCCACCCCCCCCCCCCCCTCACCTCCAATCCATATACCAACTTGTTCTCCGGTGCGGTTTAGGCCCCGCGCCGAAACACTAC
>Ga0115554_1000691_pt1 | contig 23774 bp, 25 predicted proteins | sample COGITO_mtgs_1104_3_FD_87283 | JGI IMG/M metagenome (GOLD analysis project Ga0115554, IMG submission 87283) | Pelagic marine microbial communities from North Sea - COGITO_mtgs_110404 | ecosystem: Environmental > Aquatic > Marine > Epipelagic | place: Germany:Helgoland, sampling site Kabeltonne... | reverse complement strand
AAGTTACAAGAACTTCAGGGAGTAATAAATGGGCTACAGCAAATAAAGCGTCTGAGGACATAGAATTTTTTAAAGCAAAGTTGTCTCAAATTTAGATACCCCACAACTTTTTGTGTTGAGCCGTTTCTACTTTCCTTTTTTAAATAAATTTATTTGAGAGTGTCTTTTTGTGATACTATCCAAACGACTTAATTATTATATTTGCTTTCGCGAAAATATTTTCGGGATGTGGCGCAGTCCGGTTAGCGTACACGGCTGGGGGCCGTGTGGTCGCAGGTTCAAATCCTGTCATCCCGACCAAGCAGAAAAGTGATTCACATTCGTGAATCACTTTTTCATTTCTGAGAACATTCAAAACGAAGTTTTGATAAGTGATCAGAAATGAAAAAGTAAGAAGCGTAGCTTCACTTTTCTATTTGCAACAAAGGGTTTATTGGGATTCTGTAAATCCTGTTGATGCGTGTTTAAAATATTATTTTGAAGTGTTTTTAGTTTAAAAAATAGTGCTTCACTTTTCTATTTGCAACAAAGGGTTTATAAGGATTCTATAAATCCTGTTGATGCGCGTTTAAAATATTATTTTGAAGTGTTTTTAATTTAAAAAGCAACGCTTCACTTTTCTATTTGCAACAAAGGGTTTATTGGGATTCTGTAAATCCTGTTGATGCGCGTTTAAAATATTATTTTGAAGTGTTTTTTAATTTAAAAAGTAGCGCTTCACTTTTCTATTTGCAACAAAGGGTTTATTGGGATTCTGTAAATCCTGTTGATGAGCGTTTAAAATATTATTTTGAAGTGTTTTTAATTTAAAAAGCAACGCTTCACTTTTCTATTTGCAACAAAGGGTTTAAAAGGATTATTTAAATCCTATATATTTTGAAGAGAGTTAATCCTCCTGATGCATTCTTTCTAGTACGCCTTCTGCCCAATATTCTGAACGAATACCAAAGCATTCCGCTATGGCATCCACTCCAATCAAAGAACCTTTTGCAAGCCGACCTAGAACTGCCAATGGAAATGTTTGTTTGGTATCGTCAAACTTAGTCATTCCATTTTTTTCTGTACGAATGCCTAATTCATCATGCAACGCCTCTACTTTAGAACTATTAATAAGTCCTTTCGGAAGTGAAGACGTTACCTTTAAAATTTGCGGTGCCGGTAAAACAGAGTTAATCATGGTTTCAACCTTAACAGCGGTTGTATTCTTTGTGAGTATCCACCCACCTTCTGTTAACTCGATAGCAGGATCGTTTACGAGATCCAATGTTAATTTACCCACTTTTTGTAAAGCTATGATCTGGCAAAGACTATCTACTGGAGGACCATACGAGTAGCGTTTCAGGCGTTCGTCTAATGCTATGATATCTGCTAATAATTCATCAGACAACGGAGCAAATGATAACAGTTTATACATAGTTGGTTGGCAATGCCTCCACACATGACCTATACAAAAATCAAGACTTACTGCTGCATTTCCCGTCGCCATACCTATAAACGTGTCTAAAATTTCTTCCGCAGGTGTATCTGTAGGGATGATAAGAGAATGTTTGAAATTTTCATCGTAAAGCCACGATTCCACCACTTTTTTAATATCACTTTTGCTGAGATCGTGAGAGAGAGAATTCATACCTTCAGCTACGTACGTATCAACAATTAATGGAGAAATAGCCTCTATAAGAAATTTGGTGCTGTCTAAAGTTTCATCTGAATCAATTGCTGAATTCACGCTTTTTTTGTAATCATCTAACTGCTCAGAACTCGGTACATACAAGGAGTCTATTTTTTTATTTAAAGGCTTTGGACTTAACGGCAAACCGTCTAGCGAAAAGGGTACTATTGTTTTTGGCTCTTTTCCACTCGGAATATATTCCATTTCTCTTGTAGACTCATTTTTCACTTTAAATGTACCGCCCATCCCTTCACTAAACGCTCTCAATAAATCAATCATTGCTAAACCAAATCCTCTGATACCTACACTATTTTCTGGTGTAATCATTCCGGATACTAACATTTTTTTTATAGGATATGGCTGTGTAAAAAGTACAGGCGTATCTAAATTTGGAACCTGTTTTTTCCATGTACCCAGCTGTTCATCAAGCTCAATAGGTTGATGTCCTATCGTTAAAACCGCTTCATCTGCTATAAAGTATTGCCCGCCAATCACATCAATTTTAACCTTATGATGATCAGGATACATCGCTTGTACTTCTCCTTGAATATACGTTAATAAGCCTTTCTCCAATAAAACATTTGCAATACTATTGTATCGCTCGTTTAGATACACTCCCATTTTAGAACGAAGCGGAAATTCATCTACGTCAGTCGCATCTGCCTCTTTATCAGAATATCCTATCCAATCTTGAAACGTTGGGAAAGTAGGAATAGAAAAGGTATCAAAAGTTATTTTTTTTCGTTTCCAAATATCCACAGCCCTTTCTGCAATATTCAACCAATTTCCATCCTCCTGATCTATAGCATACACAGGACTAGCTCCTGGGTGTGCGGTTTTTTCAAATACCAAACTGTAAATAAGGGTATTTGTTTTGGATGCCTCAGCGTATAGACTTTCTAAAGCAGATAATCCGCGGGGACCACAACCAACAATTGCAATAGTTTTAGGTTCTTTATTATTCGTCAATGGAACTGTTTTAGAATTAAATAGTTATAATTTTATCATTATACAATACTTCCCTATAAATATTCTCTACAAGGTACAGAAGACGAATGTATTAAAGAGTTTTGTACACGTAATAATTACCTAGATCACTTTAAATAGTAGCTGAATGCATCATTAATTAATAATTTTGATAGCTAGGGTTAGCTTCAATATCATAAGAGGGTAGTACTTCTATTGATTTTAGAAAAATTACGCTTTCGCGAAAGCAAAAAAATAAAGAACCCAATAGAGTATTCTAAGAAATGTTTGAAAATAGGATAGCTATATAGGGAATATCCTAAACCCACATCTCTAAATACATTGACTAAAAACGAGATGCAATTACTCTTTGGTTACTTTTTTTACCTGTGCTTCAGTAATTATTTGATCATGCGTATTTCCCCAACTATTCAGAATATAATTCATCACATCGGCTACTTCATCTTCGTAAAGACCTAAGTCAGCCATCACGCCATTATATGTAGTGCCGTTTACCGTGATTTCTCCTGTTTGTCCATACTTTACCACACGAATCGCATTGGTAATATTGTCTTTGGTAAGCCAATCAGATTGAGCTAGGGGAGGAAATGTTCCTGAGACGCCTTCACCTTTTCCTAAATGGCATTGGATACAATAGTCTGTATAGACTACTGAGCCGCGTTCCATGCTTTCTTTGAGTGGATCTTGTGGTGTGTATCTAGCGGTTTCTGTACGGAAAGTAAATCCCATTAGCATGAGACCGATGCAACTTAGTATGATTATTTTTTCCATATTACTTTTTTATCATACGAGCAATACCAGCTCCTTCAATGCCTAAATAGATATACCCATCAGGTCCCATCACAACATTACGCATACGTCCAGCATCTGTCAATAATTTTTCACGACCTACGACAGTATCTCCTTTTAGAATAAGACGTTCAACGTAATTGAACTTAAGAGATCCTACGAGTAAACTTCCATCAAGGTCACTGTATTTACTGTCAGAAACAAAGTCCATTCCACAAGGAGCGATCGAAGGAACCCAGTAATAAATAGGTTGTTCCATTCCTTCTTTTTCCGTAATATCGGTAAATGGTGTTCCACTATAGTTGATACCATAAGAGATCACTGGCCATCCGTAATTTTTTCCAGCTTCAGGAATATTTACTTCATCACCCCCACGAGGTCCATGCTCATGCGTCCATACATCACCTGTTTTTGGATGTATTGCCATTCCCTGAGGATTACGATGTCCATAAGACCAGATGGCTTCTTTGGCACCCGTTTGTCCAACAAATGGATTGTCTTTAGGAATACTTCCATCTATGTTAAGTCTATACACTTTACCACCATCGCGCGTAATATCTTGCGGATTTTCATCACGTTCACCACGATCTCCTATGGTAAAAAACACATGCCCTTTGGAGTCAAATGAAATTCGAGAACCAAAGTGATGCCCCTTTCTTGTGTTGGGACTTCCTTTATAAAGTACTTCTTGCTTTACAAGCGAAGTTCCTTCAAGTTTTGCACGCATTAAAGCGGTATGTGCGCCTTCTTCATCTCCCGCTACAGAAGAATATGTGATATAGATCCAGCCGTTATTTTTATAGTCAGGATGCACCTTGATATCTAATAATCCTCCTTGATTACGATCTGATACTTCAGGAATTCCAGTAATCATCGTTTTGGTACCGTTTTTAAAATGGATGAGTTCCCCACTTTTTTCTGTAATAAGCATAGCACCGTCCGGTAAGAATGTCAGTCCCCAAGGATTCGTAAGATCAGGCACAACCATTTCTATCGTATAATTGTCATTTTGGACGAGTTCAAAATCGTTTGTTCTTGTTTCTTGTGCACAGCTTATACCAGCGATGGTCAATAGTAAAATGAAAAAGAAGTTAGTTTTCATGATGTATTTTTTAGAAAAATAATAATTATTATTCAAATGTACGGCATCCTTAACATTATCCTATGTTTTAAGTGTTATCATCATTAGTTACTGTTATTAAGTCATCGGTTTTCTTGATAAGATTTTTGTAAGTATAAAGCATAAAAAGCTACTTTTGTAGTCTTACTTTAGTATTTAAATTAATTACTGTGAATCAGCGCTTGTATCATAACAACGCTCCTGCCTTCCGTAGGCAGATTCGCGAAAGCATAAAAAATATGGAAATCGAACACGTAAAATGCTTAATTATTGGATCTGGTCCTGCGGGATATACAGCGGCTATTTATGCAGCAAGAGCCAACATGGCTCCTGTATTATACCAAGGAATGCAGCCAGGCGGACAGTTAACGACAACAAATGAAGTAGAAAATTTTCCTGGTTACCCTGATGGAATCACAGGTCCTGCGATGATGATCGAACTGATGAATCAAGCAAAGCGATTTGATACAGATGTAAGAGATGGATGGGTTACCAAAGTTGATTTTTCTGGAGATGTGCATAAAGTATGGGTAAATGGAGAGACAGAGATTCATGCCGATACGATTATTATTTCTACAGGAGCGACAGCTAAATATCTAGGACTTGACTCTGAACAAAAATACTTAAACCTTGGTGGTGGTGTATCTGCTTGTGCAGTGTGTGATGGCTTTTTCTATAAAAATCAAGAAGTAGTGATTGTAGGTGCAGGAGATTCTGCAGCAGAAGAGGCACATTACTTATCTAAGCTTTGTTCAAAAGTAACAATGCTTGTGCGTCGTGACGAATTTAGAGCTTCTAAGATTATGGCGGCTCGTGTAAAGAATACAAAGAATATTGAAATTCTCTTTAATACAGAAACAGATGAGGTTTTAGGAGACGGACAGGTGGTAACAGGGGTGCGTGTCTTCAATAATAAGACCAATGAAAAGCACGAAATTCCTGCAACAGGATTTTTTGTTGCCATAGGACATAAACCCAACACAGAGATTTTTAAAGACTATTTAGAGCTTGACGAAACAGGATATATCATTAACGTACCTGGAACGTCAAAGACAAATGTGCCAGGTGTTTTTGTATCTGGAGATGCCGCAGATCACGTATATCGTCAGGCAATTACAGCTGCGGGTACAGGTTGTATGGCAGCACTAGATGCAGAACGCTATCTAGCCGCAAAAGAGAGTGTGGTAGAAGTAGAGGCGTAATACAAATCCTCTCTTTGCACATCATAATACAAAAGCCCGCAAAATTTGCGGGCTTTTGTGTGAATCAAGAGCAGTGATTGCACACATAGTTAGATTGGTTATATAAGTTATTCTTTTGCGTCTACAGTTCCTCCAGACATACTTTTCTTAGGCTTATCTACTTCTTTTGGATTTCCCCAATAATCAATACCTCCTCCGCTGGAAGCACGTGCATATAACTTATCTGTTACTCTGATATCCATGTTTCCTCCACTAGAAGCTTTTGCAGTAGCATATTTTGCTCTTAGTTCTCTTGCATTTATAGTACCTCCACTAGAAACAGATGCATCTAATTTTTCTGAACTTCCAGCAAGGCGTATAGAACCACCACTACTTACTCCAGTATCTATATTACGCACAATAGCTTCGGCTTTTATAGATCCTCCACTGGATACACGAAGGCTTAAATCTTCCCCTTTTAATACTTCTTTTGTTACGATATCTGCCCCGCTACTTGCGCTTATAGAGGCTAAGTCTCCTACATAAGTTACAAATACTTTTTTTGATGTGGCGCTACGTATGTTACGTTCAGAATAGATTTTTAAGGTGTTTCCTTTTACATAAATATCTGCGATATCAATGATGTTTTCATCTGCTTCTACGATCACAGAAACTTCTGATCCTTTTTCTAAATACACATCCCAACCATTTCCGGCAGATACGCCGTCAAAATCTTGAGAGATATTAAAATTTTCTGTTTGTACATTTCCATTTCCTCGTACCTGATCAAAGTTCCCGTTAAATACACAGGATGTGACCAGAAGAGAAGCAAGTACTCCGATAATAAATTTAATGAGTGTTGTCATGAGTTAGGTGTTTTTAATTTAATGATTGATTGATGATTGATGAATTATATTGATTGATTGATAAATGATTCCTCTGTTATTACACTGTAAAAGTGGGTTTTTTTACGCTTTCGCGAAAGCATAACCTCCCCAACTGTTATTTTTTTAGGTTGAGTTGTATTTTTTACTTTTAAAATATCTAATGATAATTCTTGGTAGCTGGTATGCGATGATATATAGTGTCCAAAAAATAATTCCAAAAAGTAACGGAAGGATAGATCCGAACATATAGATCATTCCTAATAGGTATCCTAATAAGCATTCTGGTTTATATATGGGAACAAAAAAGGATAATAGGATAAGACCTAACATCATATACAGTAAAACGGTTTCTAAACCAATACTAAAAAAATAGGACGTTATGATACCATATAAAAAGAATCCAATAAAACCATATATGATAGATAAGGATTCGTTTTTTGGTGCTACTTTAAGTGTTCTCAAATATATGAGATATAGCAATCCCCATGTGACTAGAGGGGTTGTAATTGCTCCCCACCAATTTGAAAATCCAGGTAAGTCTTTATTGTGCAATATATAATGTGTTGGCACTCCTTCATGAAAATAGTCCCAAGCCAAAAATGCCCACATCAAGATACTTACGATAGCAGTAAATACGATTCTGTTTTTTAATGTGAGATTAATTTTCATAAGTCTTCTGGTGTTTCTTATTTAGCGTTCTATTCGTATGGCTTCTTCTACAGCATTACCGTTTTCTAATACGATAAATTTTTCTATACTTCCATCAGGATTACTTACAAACTTTAATGTAATTGGTGCCTGAGGATGTGCAAAAAGAACAGCTGATTTTGCGACTAAATCGGTTTGCATTTTTCCAGCATCCAGATGCATCACGTTATTTTTTATAGATATCGTGATGTTTCCCGTTTGAGGTGCTTTGTAATTACCAGCATAGCGAGCGAGGAGTTCAGGAGTTACGTTAATCGCTTCGATATTCATTTCTGGTGCTTTGTGATCATAACTTAGGACGCGAGATATTTTCCATCCCGTGTTTTCTTTAAGCCAGACGTGTGTAAAGGGAGCGACTTCGGTTTTATAGAGCTCTTTGCCAGGTTCTTTGATAAAGAATTCATGAACTCCTTTTTGGATAGCGCCATATAGCGTTCCATTTTTACGAAGAGGAAAAACAGTGAGACTTCCAGGAACTAATTTGCGAATCGGCTTTTTATTGGTATCACACATATTGGTAAGGAAAGAAGTAATAAATGTCGATTTTCCCTTGGTGATACCACCTTTGTCATGATAAAACTCTAGGTCTTCGCTTAGAGCTATTTCCATTGCATCTTTACTACAGTTATTGAAACCTTCTTCAAAGAGTAAAGCATCCATTTTTTCTAATTCTAAAAATAATTTAGAATTCTGATCCACTTGAGCGATTCCTAAAAAAGGGATGAAAAGTGCAATTACTATTGATTTGTAAATTTTCATTGATTGTTTTTGATTGATGATTTTAATGTGTTAATGCAGACTGATGACTTCTGCTATTTCCCATCGCGTATCTACGTGTCTCCAGATCATAATAAATTTACTGGGTTTGGACGGTGCGTCTGGCTCTTGATTGTTATAAAACGTATGTAATCCCATGGCAATAGCTCCAAAATCCTTAATTTCATGAACTTCCAAGCTTTCAGGCACCAGTGTTCTTGTCACTTTATTGCAGATATTATTTTCTATAGCATTCATGATATCTTGCTTCACAGTACTTAATCCGCCTTTGTCGTGATAAAATTTTATATCCTCAGCATATAAACTAGCCTGTGTTTCAAGATCACATGTATTATATGCGTCAAAGTATTGTTGATCAAGACCTGAGATGGTTTTAAACAGCTCAGAGTCTTGAGCAACTTGTCCTATGCCTGTTATAGGGATGAAGGCAATAAGTAGGATGATTTTTAAATAATTCAATGTCTAATTTTTTAAATGGTGAATCAATCGTATTCTTTTTTTTAAATACTATCCTTCTTTAGGATCGTTTCAACTTCTTCTCTAGGCGTATTCTCTGTAGGCTCTTCTCTTTCCCAATCAGGAATCTCTTCACCTTCTATATAAGAACGTTGTTCCCACTCGTCTTCTCTTTCTCTGTAAGAACTGTTTTCATTATCTGGACATCCATCACAGACTAATTCTCCTCTTTTCATGAGTAGGTATTTCTGTTCGTTTCCATTTTCAAGTAAATCTCTATACCGACTATCATTACGGTGGTAACTATACGTATTGTCATCGGCATACAGCGTGGTGCCTTCAGGAATGTATAAGATCACCTGTACTTCCTGACTTCTAAATTTGCTACTTCCTTCTGTTGTGAAAAAACCATCTAGATATAAGGTATCGTCTACCATTTCAAAATTATAATCTATACGACTCGCTTCTTCTTTTGCAGCGGCAAAATTACGTCCGCTAGTTTCTTTTTGAATTTTTACATACGCATTATCTTCTGTCGTACTACGTACAATCAAGCGAACATTACGTCTCATATAGATACGCTCTCCATTAGTATCGTATTCCATAAGGAAGTTGCTAGAACGGCGTAATTCTCCAGGGAGTAAATCACTACCTTTCATACGAAGCGTTAATGTGTCGTTTGTAGCAATAGCGAGTGTTTCTTGCGTTGTTACTTTTCCTGTAAACGAATGCTCTGTTGCTTCACGGATGCCTAGAACTCCCAGACCAATTACAGATAATAACCAGATACCTAAAAGAGATAGTTTTCCGGCAAGTGGCATTGATTTCAAATTACCCGCTAGTATTTTTAATCCTAGATAAAAAAGGAAGAAAAAAGGAATTCCTACAGCAAAGAATGTTAATAGTGATACTAACCAAAGAGGTAGACCCGCTGTATGTATAAAATCTCCATAGTTTCCTAAATCACCATAAAAAAGATCAAACGTACCAGCAGTAAATAATCCCACAAATAAAGAGATCACAACGGCTGCTCCTGTGATGATAAAAAGTACACCAAAAATCTTAGCGAGTACTTTTAAGAAGAACATAATAATAGTTCCTAAGGTTTGAAAAAAACCCTGAGCGCCTTTTTTAGCTTGATTCCCAAACTTATCATAATCCACATTTTTTACCGCGTCAGCCACATTTTCAAATCCTTCTTTTACTTTTTCTTGGATATTGTCAATGTTAACTGCCTTTCCCGTCATAGAGAGTTTATCGGCTGTAGATGCTGCTTCTGGCATTAAAATCCATAATAAGATATAGATCAATATAGGAGATCCAAATCCTATAAGGACTAAGGCTACCCATGCAAGGCGGATCCATAAAGAATCGATGCCAAAATAATGTCCTAAACCACTAGACACACCACCTATATAAGCGTTTTCTGTATCTCTAAATAGTTTTTTTCCAGAACCAGAAGGTCGTGTTTTTTTTGATGTTTTAGCAGCAGGCGCATCTTCAAAGATATCGTCATCTACCATATAATCTTCGGGTTGTCCCATCACGGCAATCACTTCATCGAGCTCTTTTGTGCTGATGACTTGACGCGCATCCTGAATTTTTTCGCTAAAAAGTTCAGAAATACGAGCTTCGATGTCTGCTATAATTTCATCTTCTCCTGTAACGCCTTCAAATGAACGTTTAATCGCAGTGAGATAGCGTTGTAATTTGGCATACGCATCTTCATCTATATGAAAGAAAATACCGGCTAAATTTATATTTACTGTCTTGTTCATTGTTTTGATTTTTTTGTTGAGGTTACTACCGTTACTGCGGTTTGTAATTCGTCCCAGGTGGTTGTGAGTTCATTTAAAAAGAGTTGGCCTGTCTCTGTAAGACCATAATACTTACGTGGGGGACCGCTTGTGGATTCTTCCCAGCGATAATTAAGCAAACCTGCGTTTTTAAGTCGTGTCAGTAGCGGGTAAATAGTACCCTCTACGACGAGTAATTTAGCATCTTTAAGTGTGTCTAAGATTTCGGCTACATAAGCATCGTCATCTTTTAACACAGATAGGATGCAATACTCTAGCACGCCTTTACGCATCTGTGCCTTAGTGTTTTCAACCTTCATAGATTTCCATTTTAATATGCGTTAAACTGTTCATTTTTTTATTGCTCTTTTAAAAAGAGACTTTTTTTGATTGATGTCCTTTACCGAGTAAAGGATTGTTGATTGTGATTGATGATGAATCCTTTTTGAGTCCGCTTTCGCGAAAGCGAACCCAGTATTATTACAACTGATTTTAAGCATCTTCTGTCGTAATTGTATCGTTCTCTTCAGGTGGCAACGTTTCTTCTGTAACCGAAGCCTTGATGAAGTTGATTGTGAACGGATACTTGTAATTTTCTCCATTAGAAGCCTTGATAGCTGCCGAAATAACACTCACAATTTCAAGAATCGCAAGTCCTATAGCAAGTGTTCCTACAATAATGGCAATAATTAATAAAGTACTTGCACTCGCAAAATCTCCTTGGGTATGAAAATGATCATCAAAGATAAAATGTGTATTTGTACCTTCTAGTTTAATGATTTGCCAAACAAAAAAAGGAATACTTAGAATGACCAATGCAATGGTGTAAATTAAAATACTTAATTGAAAATTAATAGCATCTCTACCATGTCTATCGACAAAACGTGATTTGTTTTTTTGAGCGCTCCATAAAATAAGAGGCGCAATCAAATTTCCAAAAGGAACAAACCACTTACTAAAAGTAGATAAGTGTATAAATGTGCTAAGATTTTTTTGATGTGTGGTTACGGTGCTTTCCATTACTTACTAATTTCTTATACAAATATATGTCTTTAAAAAGGTATTATGTTACGCATAGTACTAAAAATTAACATTTTATTAACTTTTTTAAATTGACCTTGTAGGATTTATATTGCTAATTTTTAGTGTTTTAAGTATATTTTGAGTGATCTTATTTTTTTGAAGAATATTTTTTGGTTCATCCATTTATTGAAGAAGGTAGCCTATAATTAATCACTATTTTTGCATAAAATAGAAGACATGAAGAATTTTAGTCCTAGCAAGTTTAATATGTTTACGATGCTTAAATTACCAGCAGCGTGGTTTACAGGCGTGCGACTAAAAACCATTAATGAAGAGACCAGTACGGTGCAGGTAAAACATAGATGGATCAATCAAAATCCGTTTAATAGTATGTTTTGGGCAGTACAAGGAATGGCAGCAGAGCTTTCTACAGGAGCCTTGGTGATCTCTTATATTAGAAATAGCGATCATAAAATATCGATGCTAGTCGCTTCTAATAATGCTACGTTTACCAAAAAAGCCACAGGACGGATTACATTTACGTGTAACGACGGATCTAAGATAAAAGAAACCATCGCCAAAGCGATTGCTACGGGAGAAGGGCAAACCTGTTGGATGAAATCTATAGGAACCAATACACAAGGTGTCCAAGTGAGCGAATTCAATTTTGAGTGGACCGTCAAGGTGAGGTCCCCAAAGTGATTTTGTACACACTCTTTTAGATAACTTCATAGCCTTGGCTTCGTTTTTCTAATTTCTAATTTCTACTTTCGTATATCTAATACTTAATCTCGTATTTGTCATGAACTATATTCTTTTTGACGGAACTGTCCGTAATCAATTATTACCGTTTACATACACCCGTCCCGTGGCTGATATTCGTATAGGAATCTTAACCATACGAGAAAAATGGGAACAATTTTTAGATTCTACTACCTCCACAGTGACCGAAGACTATTTGAGTGAGAAATGGCCTATGGTCGAGTTTCCAGAAAATATAATGATTAATGCGTCGTATTTACCAACACCTAATTTGGTGACGATTGTAAAAGGAATGACGGACGGTCAGGCTATTTTTGATGGAGATGAAGTCATTGCATTTTATACTAAAGAAGATCAAGAAGTAGATTTTGATACTTACGATATTATTGAGTACAGCTTTGAAGACCTATTTAAGGTGCAACATACGTGGGATATTTTTTCTAAAAATGCCCGTGCCATTGCAGAGGATTATGCATTACTTACCGAAGGAAGAACCTCAGAGCCGATTCCGCAAATGGTGGTCGCGCTGAATGCTACCGATATCTTTATAGAAGAAGGCGCAAAACTACCTTTGTGTTCACTCAATGCAGAAGATGGTCCTATTTACATAGGTAAAGATGCAGAGATTATGGAAGGCTCTATGATCCGTGGTCCTTTTGCTTTGTGTGAGCATGGCACGGTAAAAATGGGTGCTAAAATTTATAGTGGTACGACCATTGGTCCTTATTGTAAAGTAGGAGGAGAGGTAAATAATGTGGTGCTTTTTGGATACTCCAGCAAAGGACATGACGGATTCTTAGGAAATGCTGTACTTGGCGAATGGTGTAATATAGGAGCCGATAGTAATAATTCAAATCTTAAAAATAATTATGCTTCGGTAAAATTATGGGATTATGAAACAGGACGTTTTGCAGATACAGGTTTGCAATTTTGTGGACTGATGATGGGAGATCATAGCAAATGTGGCATCAATACCATGTTCAATACAGGGACCGTTGTAGGTGTCGCAACAAATATTTTTGGTAGCGGCTTCCCGCGAAATTTTGTACCGTCATTTCAGTGGGGTGGCGCTAGTGGTTTTGTTACACATCTTCCTAAAAAAGCTTTTGAAACGGCTCGCATTGCCATGGCACGTCGTGATATCGATCTCACAGAACAAGATGAAGCTATCTTGAACCACGTCTTTGAAGAGACTAAGCAGTATCGCAGAGATTAGTTTATTTTTTTTTCGCTTTCGCGAAATAGCTATTAGTCATTAGTTTGTTTAGATGTATGTATTGAGTCATCTCGACAAAAGGAGAGATCGCACAAGTAGCTAAGAGAATATGTCTGCTATTCTAACAGTAACGGGATTTCTCATTATTCTTTCCTGGCTTTGTCAAAATAACTTAGATTTTCTCAACTAAAATTCTGTATTTAATATATATAATTTGACATTCGTACCTCATTATCTGAAAATGACGAAAGATGCTGATGAAATCTAAGTTTTGTGAAAGAATTTAATTTTATCAATTGTTTTTCAGATAGTTATATTTTTATCTTGAAATCAGCTTTTCTATAAGTGATTTTATGATTTTCTCTTTCCCTTTCTAAGTAAAAATATATATTATTAATATTTTTCAAACTTTATTTGAGTCATTAATAACTGTTAATTAAATAGTTGCGTAAATTTTTTATACCTATTTTTAAGTGTGATTGATAAGAATCTACCTTTTAGAAAGGTATGTTTTATCAAGAAAGACAAAATCCTTGAGTGTCTTAAAATGATCAAGGTGTATTCATTAAATAAAATTCATACTATGAAAAACTTAAAAACCTTAGGAAAGACTTTAAAAGTGGTAGAACAGAAATCTGTTAATGGAGGGATGCATCCAGCTAATTCTAATTTTGTATGTATTGAAAAATTCCCTCGTATATACTATGTAAATGAAGGCGAATTATGTAGAGATGGTAGCGTGCCTCTTTGCCCATGATTTAAAATTATATATCATCCAGATATATACGTGTCTGGATGGTGTGTTTATGATTTAAAGTTTTTAAACAACCAGTGCCAATCGATTGCAGTCGCTATAAAATAAACGATGACAAGCGCTACAATGGTAATCACTAGAAACTTCTTTTGCTCTTGTTTCTTTTCTTTTTGAATACGATCTCTAATCTCCTGTAATTGCTCTGGAGTTGCTTCTTTTGTAAACTTGTTTGTTTTGTCTTTTGCTGTGGCATACGAAAGTTTCTGCTTTTTACGCTTTCCTAATAAAGCCCTATTGGCTTTCAATGACTTATTTGCTGCTCCTGATCCGTATGGCATAATAGTAATTTTTTATATCGTTATATGTAATTTTCATACTTTAAATACCAGAGGCATATCGCTAATAGTATAAAAATGACGACACTTATAATGATTAGTTTCTTATTTCTTTTTCGCTTTTTTTCTTCAATCTCCGTTTTGATCTTGAGTAAAAGCTCAGGACTTGCTATTTTATGATTAAAATTTCCTTTTTGTCTATCTTTTATGGTTGTCACTCCATTTTTTAGAAAAGTGTCATTAACATTTTTTCTTTTGTTACTTCTCAATGTAGTAATCATAGATTCTCCGAATGGCATAGCTGTTTTTTTTAGTAGTTAGAAATAATACTAGTCATCCTTACAAATGTTTGATGTCTTTTAGGATTTAGCTTTAAGTTTTTTAGGATTCAGAATGTTCTGCTTAAAGTTGCAAAGCCAACACTATTCATCTAAATTTCTTTTATTGCTTTCTCTTTTTAATAACTGCTTATGTATAGAATACCTAAGCAAAAAATTACGATCATAATTAGCGTGAGTATAACCGTTTTTGTACGTCTCGCTTTTTCTTCTTTACGAATTCGTGTGCGGATTTGTAGTAGTTGCTCTTGTGTAGGTTGTTTGGGATCTACCCAGTTTTCATTTGTAGAAGAGACTAAAGAAAACTTCTGTTTTCTACGTTTATTTTTAAGTGCTCTGTTTGCTTTGAGGCTTGCCATTGCAGCCATCATGCTTCCTTCTCCTCCCATAATCATTCTGTGTTAGTTACAGTATATGGGTAGTAGAAAATGATGAAATGTTACAAGATGTATTATTTTAAAACCATAGAATCACTAAATTTTTATCACTTATCACTCGTACTTCAAGTTTTCAAAATGATGGGCGCTATTAAGTATATCAGGAACTGAGATACAAGAAACTCAGGATTACATCTTCGACTTCTTCACTCTCTTCAACACCAAAAAATTCTGGGGATTTGGGGTGAGGTCGCTTATGTTTTTTCGCGTAAAGCGAACCACTTGATCGTAATACAATGGGATAATCGGGGATTGTGCAATGATGATGCTATCCATTTTTTTATACTCCAGTTTACGTGTTTCTACAGCTACCATCGAGAGGCTATGTTCGTAAATAGAATCATACATAGCACTTTTAAAATGGGTGTAATTAGGTCCGTTTGGGGTAAAATTTTTACTGTAAAATAAGCTCAGATAATTTTCGGCATCTGGGTAATCGGCGATCCAGCTTGCGCGAAAAGCATCCAAGTCGCCACTACTTTTCATCTGCCGAAGTGTAGACGGAGGCATCACATTAATTTCCACACGAAGCCCCGCCTTTTGGAGTTCGCGCTGTATGTATTCACAAATATCAAGATACTGACTATTGGTTCCTATCGAAATCATAGGATTCCTATTGCCACTCTCTTTTTTGTATTGCTGTATCAGCTTTCGCGAAAGCGTAGGATCGTATGAGTATCCTTTTATATAATCAAATCCAGGCAATCCCATCGGGATAAATCCGTGTTCGGCAGGTGTACCAATACCATTGCGTAAATAGGTGATCATTTTTTGGCGGTCAAAACCATAGTTGATGGCTTTTCGAAGGAGTTCAGATTGGACTTCTTTTGTGTTGCTGTCTAAGTAAAATCCGATGTACTCCGTATTTAATTGCGGACTCACGCTGAGGTTGACATCGTTTTGGTATTTTTCGCGTAAGCGTCCAGAAGCGGTTAATAATTCGTCTTTATAAGAAGGATCAAGCGAATTAAGGAAATCTAGATTGCCTTGTGCAAACTGTAAAAATTCACTTTGCTTATCGGGTAAAAAGGTAATGGCAACAGCCTCTAGGTAGGGTAGCTGATTCCCAGCTTCATCGCGTTCGTAATACAGCTCATTTTTGCGTAACACGAGTTTGACGCCTTCCTCCCAACGTTTGAACTTAAAAGGGCCTGTCCCGATGGGGTTTGAACGAAAATCACTTCCATAAAAGGAAACAATTTCCTCAGGAACAACCGAGCAGTACCGCATACTGAGCAACCCTAAAAATGCAGGAAACGGTTGCTTGAGTTGTATGACAAAGGTTCTGTCATTTATAGCTTTATAGTGATCTACTTTGCTCAGCACCCAACTGCCAGGAGAAGCCACTGAGGGATCCGTAAGTCGATCAAAACTATACACAAAGTCTGATGCGTTTACGTAACGTGTACTATCAAGGGTTTTAAATGCTGCGTGTTTATGAAACTGAACATCGTCTCTTAAGGTAAACGTATATTGTAAAGCATCTTCAGAAATTTGCCAGTTTTTTGCGATGTCAGGTTGAATGTTGAGGGAGTCGTCTAGTTGTACGAGTCCATTAAAAAGCTGGTTAGTTGGCCAGATAATAGAGGGGTTACGTGCAAATGCAGGATCTAAAGTTGAGATTTGGTATTGCTCATTATATCTAAAAACAAGGTGATCACGGTTTTGGCTGGCTTTTGGAGAGCAAGAGGTTATAAAGGATGTGACTAGTATGATGAGAACGATTAGGTAATCATGCCTGAAATAGTACGTTGGGAGTCGGAAGTGCATATTCATTTTAATGTAGCTATAAAAGCAATCATCAGCTCATTTGCTTATCGCAAAAGTCGTATTTCTTTTTTAAAATTATCGTTGTAGCACAAAGAAACTACTTTATAACGTTTTTTTATGTATTAAAATAGTGTATCCGTACTGTGATGTTATTTTTTTAAATGTATGTTGATTTTCAATATATAATATGTGTAATCATTGTTTATTTATACTATGTGATGACCTTTTGAAATAAGTACGATGTATCTATAGTAACCAAAAACAATACTTATTATGAGAATTCCTAAAATCATGTATGCAATCTCCATCATACTTTCTTTTGCTAGCTGTAGTACAGATGATGATAGTATGCAAGCCCAAGCAAACGCCATTGCAAATCGTACTTCATCCTGTGAGAATGTTATAGGGTTTACAGGGCTCTATTGGGATATGGCCAATGGAGATAATGCTGCTTTTGGGTTACTTCCTGGCGTACCCGTTATACAAAATCCTGGAGGACAATTTATTCATAGTGAACAACCCTCTTTAGGGTTTATATTACCCCAGGGATTTTCTGGCTTTGAGGTAAATGAACCTTTTACAATAGGCGGAGATATTATAAGAGCTGATAATCAAGTTGTATATAGATGGACACCACTAAAGACAGTTCTTCAACCCTTTGTGCCAACTCAAGTCATCATAGCGGAGCAAATAAATTTGATGTTAGATTTTTATGGTTTTCAAGGACAACCTGAAGTATTGTGTACCAGAACAGCACAGCAAAATAATATCTTACCTCAAGAATTTACAGGAAGACTTCTACGCTTTAATGGTATCATAGCACAGGTTTGGGTGATAGGCACTTATATTGAAGGATCGGGTACTAGCTCGTTTGCCATTAGTATTTCTGCTGCTCCAGAAGCAGAGTATGAAGCTCAGGTACAGGAAACTTTTTTACCTTTTATTTTTCAGTTATTTGTAAGACCTGATGGCGAGTTTATAGATAAGGATAATGATGGATTTGATAATTTGATAGATCCTAATGATTGTGATCCTAATATCATTCCAGGATAACATAAAAACGGAGTGTTTTTTAACCCAAACATACAATAGATGTTCTAGAGTGTGTTTGGGTATATGTACGCTTTCGCGAAAGCGTACCCATGAAAACTTCCTTTTATTACATAGTAAATCGTATCCTTGAAGACAGCTGTATCTATCCAATTAAAAATTGTAATTTTGCCTACTTATTTTTAGTACGCATGAACACACGTAAGAGAGTTGCATTTTACACCTTAGGCTGCAAATTAAATTTTTCTGAAACATCAACCATTGCTCGTAATTTTACAGACGAGGGGTTTGACCGTGTGGATTTTTCTGAGCATGCAGATATCTACGTGATTAATACATGTAGTGTAACTGAAAATGCAGATAAGCGTTTTAAAACGATTGTAAAGCAAGCTCAAAAAGGAAATCCAGAAGCCTTTGTTGCTGCCGTTGGTTGTTATGCGCAATTAAAGCCAGAAGAATTGGTTGCTGTAGACGGGATAGATCTTGTTCTAGGCGCTACCGAAAAGTTTAAGATTACAGATTATATTTATGATTTGTCTAAAAATGATCATGGCGAAGTACACTCTTGTGAAATAGAAGAAGCCGATTTTTATGTAGGTTCGTATGCGGTAGGAGATCGTACCCGTGCGTTTTTGAAAGTACAAGACGGTTGTGATTATAAATGTACCTATTGTACGATACCTTTAGCAAGAGGCATCTCTCGTAGTGATACACTTACCAATGTTCTTAAAAACGCTTCAGAGATCGCTGCGCAAGATATTAAAGAGATTGTGCTGACAGGGGTGAATATAGGAGATTATGGGAAAGGGGAGTTTGGAAATAAGAAACACGAACATACGTTTTTAGAGTTAGTGACAGCACTAGATAAAGTAGACGGAATAGAACGTTTACGGATTTCTTCTATAGAGCCGAATTTATTAAAAAATGAGACGATTGATGTTGTCGCAAAATCACGTGCATTTGTACCTCATTTTCATATTCCATTACAAAGTGGTAGTAATGAAATCTTAGGATTGATGCGTCGCAGATATCAACGAGAATTATATGTAGATCGAGTGACTAAAATCAAAGAAGTCATGCCACACGCCTGTATTGGAGTAGATGTAATTGTTGGCTTTCCTGGAGAGACAGATGCTCATTTCTTAGAAACCTATAATTTCTTAAACGAGCTTGATATTTCGTATTTACACGTATTTACCTATTCAGAACGTGATAATACAACAGCGGCTACCATGGAAGGAGTCATTCCTAAGAATGTACGAAGTAAACGAAGTAAAATGCTACGCGGACTTTCTGTTAAGAAGAGACGGGCGTTTTATGAATCTCAATTAGGAACACGTCGTACAGTGCTTTTTGAAGGTGAAAACAAAGAAGGGTACATTCATGGGTTTACAGAAAATTATGTCAAAGTAAAAGCTCCGTGGAATCCAGAGCTTGTAAACACCTTACACGATGTTGATCTTACCAAAATAGATGATGATGGTATGGTGCGTTTTGAATTTGTTGCAACAGCTGTGCACTAAAATTTTAACTTCTTAAATTATCTTGTCAAGTTTGCAACAGGATTGATATTATATCCTTTTGTGACAGCATCTCCTTCAAAAACATTCACATGAAAGTTTTGAGTAACTCCATTCTTATATACAAAAGTACCTAAGTGAGTATAAAAGGTTTTAGATTCGTGCTGACCTTCACCGAGACCATAAAAATAATAGTTGACAACAGGACCTGCTGTACCCGTTGTTCCTATAAAATAATCTTCTAATGATTTTGCAGCTGTTACAGGATCTTCACCAGTATCTAAGATAGATTCAAGATTTTTGTAAGACGCATCTGAGATAGATTCAGCAAATTGATACGCTGTTTCTTTTGTAGCATCTATTTCTTTCAGTGTTTTTATATTAAAAGAATAAGGATTCTTTTCTCCATTTTTTTGAGTAAGCTCTACTCCAATATAATCATAGCTATTTCTTTCTTCTTCAGACAAATTCTCATAGGCAATAGCAGCAATGTTGTTTAAAGAAAAAGTACTGTTTAATGTATCTAAAATAGCACTTCGTGATACATTCAAATTTTTTACGTGTACATTTTTTATATCACCCAATGTAGCATTTTGGATATCTTCAAAGCTGGTCTCAGCGCCGTATATACTGTTGATTTCGTTTTCTATTTTCCCTTCAGACGAGTTAGTGTCAGAACCACAAGCATACATGCATAATATGCATATTAGATAAATAAATGATGATGTTTTCATTTGAGCATTGTTTTGAGTTAGTGTTCCCATATAGTATACAATTGTTGTATGATTGCTGATCGTATGACGCATTGCAAAGGCTATAAACAGAAACCATACTTAGTTACTTTTAAAAGTAAAAACAATAGGTTGGAGTGCCACAATTTCTTTAGTGAAAGGGGTGTGTTTTTTAGTGAATAATACTATTATTTGATGAGAGAATAACCAGAATAGTTGTATGTGTAGAAGAAGATTTCTACGTGCGGATGGTAGGTGTAGGATATCAAAAAACCCTGCAAATAGCATTTGCAGGGTTTTGTTTTCTTATTGAGATTCTAATTAAATATTAATCCCGACAGGTAATAATTTTTTGTACTTACGACGATTTGATCTCATAAATTTTGCAATTTCTGGACTTGTAGGAACTAGGCTAATGTTGCGATCTTCTACTTCATTAAACACAGAAACAATAAAATCATTCATGTGAGCTTCGGTTCCCTCTGGCATCATAATTTTTGTTAGGAAGATTTTTCTTTCCTGTAACGAGTATTCAATTTTTGCCATTTTATCATCAAATGTTGCTTCAAATTGTCTCAAGAACTCATTATCTGTCAATTCAACTGCTGTCACTGCTTCCATAAATTTGTGAATATGTTAGGGTATTTATAGTATTATTGTGAGTATTTAAGAAATCTCTTTATAATTTTGTAGGGAGATTTAAAAACGCATATATAACAGTGTTTATAATAATTTTTAGATTTCTTAATATTAAGTTCTTGCAAAGGTACAAAAAAATACCTAAGTAGTTTTTTAAATTATGTTAAACCCTTATACTAAAGATAGATGACACATCTCTACTTGATGCCCGGGATGGCGGCAAATCCATCTATTTTTGAGCATATTGCATTACCTAAAGATCGGTTTACGATACATCTTTTAGAATGGCAACTTCCTAAACCTAAAGAGACTATCTCTGAGTATGCAAAACGGATGACAGCGTTTATTACACATAAAGATAGTGTGTTACTAGGAGTTAGTTTTGGAGGGATATTGGTGCAAGAAATGGCAAAGCACATACAACTTAAAAAACTAATTATCGTTAGTAGTGTAAAGTCAAAAAAGGAGTTACCTAGACGAATGAAGCTTTCGCGAAAGCTAAAATTATATGCACTGCTACCGACTCGACTTATAGAAGATGTTGATACATTAGCTAAGTATGCCTTTGGCGAAACCGTAAAAAATAGAGTGGCTTTATATCAAAAGTATCTGTCTATGAATGATCGGCATTATATGAGTTGGGCTGTAAAAGAAATGGTATGTTGGGATCAGGAAATATCAGATCCAAATATCTTGCACATTCACGGAGACGCAGATCGTATTTTTCCGATAAAGTATATTGACCATTGTGTGACCGTTCCTGGAGGATCACATATTATGGTGATAACTAAATACAAATGGTTTAATGAAAACCTTCCACGACTTATTGAAAATGATTAACTTGTTTAAAATTAAATAATTATGAAACGAATAGAACGCATATTTGCGGTTATTGGGCTATTAGCGGTTGTAATAGTGACGATTAATGCTGTGCAACTTCCTAAAAATGAGGTAAAAATAGATGCAGAGCAGATAGAAAAAGAAGAGGCGTTGGTAAATGATTATAATGTCTATGCATTACCTATTCCAGATGGTTTGAACTTTGCAGGAGAAGCTGTTCCAATTGAAAATCCTGATATTAAAGAACGGATGGATAGGGAATTGCTCGTAAATACCTATTGGCAATCTAATTCTTTATTACTTTTTAAAAGGGCAAACAAATACTTTCCAATCATAGAACCGATCCTTGCTGCCGAGGGCGTTCCAGATGATTTTAAATATCTGGCAGTTATTGAAAGCGGACTTACACAAGCGGTTTCTCCAGCTAGAGCAACGGGATTTTGGCAAATATTAAAAGAGACAGGAAAAGAATATGGATTGGAGGTAAATGATAATGTAGATGAGCGCTATCATATCGAAAAATCAACACGAGCTGCGTGTGCCTATCTTAAAAATGCAAAAGAAAATTTTGGTAGTTGGACAGAAGCTGCTGCTGCTTATAATGCAGGGAATGCAGGTGTTAGTAAGCGAATGAAAAGTCAGAATGTAGACACCTACTACGATTTGTTATTAGGGGAAGAAACTGGACGTTACGTTTTTAGAATTATCGCATTAAAAGAAATCTTAAATCATCCAGCTCAATATGGGTTTAATTTTAAAAAGCAAGATTTATATGAAAATGTCCCTACCTATAAAGTAAGCGTAGATACCGCAGTAACAGATTTTGTTGCTTTTTCTGAACGTTTTGGGATCAATTATAAAATTCTGAAACTACATAATCCTTGGCTTAGAGAACCACACCTTAATAATTCATCTAGGAAGGAATATTTTATAGATATTCCTAAAGAGGGATATTACTCTCTAGGAAAGTAATTTTCCTTATAATTATATAGTATTACTAGGGAAATCATTTTTTAAATCATTTCCCTTTTTTATGCTCTTATAGAATCAAGTTTTTCCCGTTTTATAGAGAATTATCCATCAAAATATAAATGTAATAGGTATTATCGCACTTATTTCAACAGGTTTTATAGCAGACTTTTTAAGTGATGTTATGAGGGTAGGAGGGGATATTGTGAAAACTCCTTAAATGATTTTTTATTGGGATTTAATCAATATCAAACACAAGAGACGAGCCTAGCTGTAATTGCTGTTCCTGTTACGTTTCTTGTAGCGTATCGTTATTAAGGAGAAGGATACGTCAATTGGAAATATGCCGCAAAAAGAATTTTCGAAGAAATCCTGCTGATTATATCTGTAAAAATGCTAATTGGGAAGTAACTATTTCCTTATTTAGCTCCAATGACTGCTATAGGTAAAAGCTCATTTGATAGTAACATTTGAATATTGTTTTGGTATAATGTCATGTTTTGGAGATAGGAATCTTCTATCGTTTTGTCGAGCTTATTTACGATCCTTTTTTCAATATTAATAACTTCTTTTTCAGAACTAATACTGAAAATAAGAGGAAGTCCTAAGGAATGTTTTAGATTATGTATGATATGAGTATTTCTATTATCTTGATCGTCTATATATCGTATTTTTATTTTATGATGATACTCTTGTGCTATTTTACGAGCTGTTTTCTGATCACTCCAGATCAGTAATACAATGTCAATTTGATCACTGTATTCTTTTGAAAGTTCATTTAATGCAGGCAACTCCCCTTTAGAAGGGACAGACCATGCAGAATATGTAATTAATAAAATAGGTTTTTCAAACTTAGAAAAGGGGATACTTTTTTTGCTAAGATTATTGGAGTTAAAATGGATCAAGTCTAAAACTTGTGGGATTTTGGGATTATGCAAAAATATTTGATAATCTAAAAAGGAAGAATTCTACGTTTCTAACGCCTCTGAACTGTGCTCTAAAGGCTTTTATTTTAGCGTT
>Ga0115554_1000683_pt1 | contig 23870 bp, 31 predicted proteins | sample COGITO_mtgs_1104_3_FD_87283 | JGI IMG/M metagenome (GOLD analysis project Ga0115554, IMG submission 87283) | Pelagic marine microbial communities from North Sea - COGITO_mtgs_110404 | ecosystem: Environmental > Aquatic > Marine > Epipelagic | place: Germany:Helgoland, sampling site Kabeltonne... | reverse complement strand
TGATAAATTTGATATCTGTGTGTAACTCTTGTAAATCGCCTTTAAATTCTTTATGTAGAGATTCGACTCGTTTGTCGGCTTCGTCCATACGATATACAATTAATTCTAAGTGTTGTTTTTCTTTCTTGGTCATAATCAGTAATAAATATCACTAATTAGAAAATATGTCTATTTTTTGACTGGTTTTTTCTTCCAATTTCTTCTTTTTCTTGGTTGTGGTTTACCTCTTTTGTAGGATTTGTCCAATTGAGCTTTCAAAAGTCTTTTTTCTTCCTCTAAATCGTTAATGTCTACCGTGTATTGTTTTATCTTTGGTCCTACGAATAATGATAATGCCATAACTCCACCAATACTACCTATTGCTAAACCTAAGTAAATCCAACCTAAAATTTGTAATGTTTCCATTTTAACTCCTTAATATTATTACTCCTGGATTGTCATTCCAAAAGTCATCTTCTGTAAATCCGTGCTCTTTTACTACACCACGAACTATTTGTTTCATTTTATCACTTTTTCCTGTGATTAACCTAATAGGGAAGTTTCCCATATTGTAATGTAGAATCAATAAGTTTGCTAACTTGTCTTCTACTTCTTCGTGTTTAAATCCGTGTAAATCAATTTCTGTCATCTTCCTTGACCTCATAAAGTCTGTTGAAAGATTCTTTATCTAATTTCTTTTTTTCTTGGAAATACTCTATTGCATATTCCAACAATCTTGTTCCTACGGTATCAACCACTTCTTTTGTTCTTTTATTCACTAATTTGAACTGCATACTATATTGTCCTCTTGATGTTCTATCATTTGTTCTATCCATATATCAAATATGTCTAATTGAAATCTTTGTCCCTCTTCACCACTATCTTTAATAATTTTTGGTAATTGTGTGAGTATTTGAAAACTTTGTTGAGTTAGTTCCCAAGGATTAAATACGACTTTAATATCATATATCGGACTATCCGGAACTCTTGTTCCAAACTTCTCTGATAAATTATATTGAGTATTTGGTTGTTCTTGTTCGATATATTGTTTTATCTCTTGTTCTGCTGGAACCACCATATATTGACAATAAGGTTCTAAGTTTCCGATTGTATTTACATCTGCTGCCTCAGTTAGTTCGTATCCAATACTATACATTGGTGTAATGATTGGTTTCAAATATTCGTCGTGTTCTACCATTGTTCCCCATTTTCTAATGAAGTTTCTTGTAGAACGAACATTTTGTGTTAACCACTCATCGGTTTCTCTATTTTTCATAAACACTTGTCCGTCAGGATTTCGTTTTGCTCCATCAGCAAACCTACTACCTCTACAAGTCATATGATAAACACAACCTTTTCTTGTCTGAACCACTTTATACCCTGCTAAAATAAATCTGTTGAATATATCACTATCCTCTTTTGATTGTGGTGCAAACAATGGGTCGTGTCCACCAATCTTTTGGAAGTCCTCTTTATAGATTGCCCAAGGTGCGAATATACCCTCTGTGGTTTCTTGTGTTGGTCCGTATCTATTATACCAATCTAATAATTCTTGTTCTTGAAATTCTTCCGGTTCTATACCGAAGTCTTGAATAATCTTTTCTGGACCATCTGGGTGTAGTGGTGGTTCAATTCTTGTTCCACTCACAACCACACCTGGTTTAATGTGTTTTAGTATTTCTTCATCAAGACCTGGTAAAGCATACATATCAGCGTGATATATCATTACGATATCACTTGTCGCCATATTAATCAATGTATCGTATAGAATTGTGTGTCCTAATCTTGTTGGACCAGTATTTCTGTGTATTTTTACATTTTGGTCTTTCTTTGATATCTCTTTCATCCACTCCCAAGTTCCGTCATTTGAGAAATCATCTGCCATACAAATCTCGTGTCTATATCCAAGATTTTTTCTAATAGCTTCATATGACCATTTTAAATATTTTAAATTATTTCTACTCGGTTGTATAAATGATATTGTTTTATCCATTTTGTTTTCTCCAATGTTCTAACCATGCTTCTTCCGAATAATGTTTATTGAATAACTCTTTTGTTTGTTCTGAACACTCTTGATAAAAGTCTTCATCTTCAGTTAATTTTATCATTATTTTTTTTGCTCCAACTAAATCTCCAACTTCTACGGTGGTTTGTGGGTGTAGTAATTCTTGAGTGTCTAATCCACTATATCCTATAACTGGTGTTCCGTGCCAACTTAGGTTCATACTAAATGTTCCAGCTGCGTGTGTTCTCATTAAATGAACTCCAACTTTATATTGTCCTATGTGATTTATCCACTCTCTCCACGACATATAAGGTAGATATTTGATATCCTCAATCAGTTCTTCTTGTTCTTGTTTTCTACCCATTGAAACACCATACTTTTGTTCATCAACTTCAGATGCTACTAAATAACTATCCATTCCACCATACCAACTAACAAAGTTTCCACCCAATAATGTTCCCTCTTTATATAATGAAGCTGCTTGACTATCTATCCCATCTGGAATCATCATTGACCTCATCACTCTTACATCTTCACAACCTAATCCTCTGTAATATCTTATATCTGATTTATTGTGACAATATACCCAGTCTGAACTTCTTAACGTATTGATATATTCTATTTGTTGTTCCACTGAGTAATCTTGAAAGTACCAATGTGGACCTTCTTGCATTACTGCTACATTTTTACAAAACTCTTTAAGTCCTGTAATATCAACACTTGGGTTGTTTTTTGGTATGATGACTATTCCCAATTCATACTTATTTTTTGGTGTTTCACCTATTGGACACCAGTCAGCATCCAACATTATTGACCACCCAAATTCTGTTCTTGCGTTTTCAAAGTCTCTTGGAACTTTACCTCTAATATTTGATTCACTGAAAAATACTATATTACTGAACATATTATCCCCTCACTATCATAGAAAGGTTTTTCATTTCCACCGACAATATGAAATCCCTCTTCCCAACCAATGTGTTTTTCAACTTTTAAAACATTTAAGTCGATATAGTCATTTACCACTTTTTTTATCTCCGGATATAACCCATAGTCATCGAAGACAGTATACTTTGTATTTTTTAATAATGAGTTTTCTATGTCCTGTGATACTGCGTCATATGTATGTAGAGCATCAATAAACACCACATCAACATCAGGAATACTTGGACTTAGTCCATATTGACTATAAGCATCCTGTTGAATATGATATACATTATCAAACTGGTGTCCATAGTCATTTCTAATATTACATTGAGTCGTTCTGTAAAATCCAGTGTTGTCAACTTCATTGATAACCTCAAATAATGAAACATCATCCACATCTGGTGGATTCATATTAATTGTATATACTTCTTTAAATAGTAAACCTAAAATCATAGTGGTCTGTCCAATATGAGAACCAACCTCTAATACTTTTTTATCCTTGAATCTATCACCACACCACTCAATTAATTCAGTTTTTAATTTTATTGATGTTGTGTTATTCCAATCTGGTTTGTCTGGTATTTCACTTAGTATTGACTTTATAACTTTATTCACTTTATTTCCGATATAGTTTTAAATTGTAACCCTTTATATTGTGATAATAAATATTCAACAATTTTCTGAAAATGTAAATAATTTTTCTCATTCCAAACATTATCATTCCAGTCTCCTTGTATATGTGATTGAAACATAAATGTATTACCATAAAGATTGATATTGTCTGTTTCGTGTATTCCATCTGCTCCTACGAAATGTTGTGTGTTAAATTGAATATTTTGATTTATTTGTTCGTGTTGAGCAACCCAATCAAAATAACCACTGACTGCATTTGCTGCTTCCTGTGTTATACCCCAACCTGGACTTCTGAATCCTTTTGGTATATGTCCACATTGTGCCCACAAATCTAAGCTATCTTGTATTCTCTCCGTTGCCTCAATATAATTTAACTCTAAAAACTCTTGTTCACCAATTTGTTCTTTGGTATATTTTTTACAATCGTGATAATGTCCGTGATTTGCCAGTTCAACCCAGTCAAATTGTTTCCAATACGACACCCAGTCCTCAGTTAATTTATACTTGTGATGATAATAACTTGGACAAAATAGGGTGAATTTGACCCCAAATTCGTCGTTTAACGACTTTAAATAGTCAACTTGAACATCACCCTCACATCCCCAACCTTGTTGTGGGTGTAAGTCATCTATTGCTACGATTAGATTCACTTTTTACCTTCTAATAAATTTATATCGTTTTTTACCATCTTTTCAACCATTTCATCAAATGAAGTTTTTGGTTTCCAACCTAACTCACTTTGTGCTTTTGATGAATCACCTGCCAGATAAAACACATCTGCTGGTCTCATAAATCTTGGGTCTTGTCCTACATATTTAGACCAATCAGTAATACCAATATGTTGAAATGAACTATCCAAGAACTCACCTAAACTTCTAACTTCACCTGTTGCTATTACGAAGTCATCTGGTTTGTCTTGTTGTAACATTAACCACATCGCTTCTACATAATCAGGAGCATATCCCCAATCTCTTTTGGTATCAAGGTTACCTAAATATATTTTATCCTGTAATCCTAAATGTATTTTTGCAATTCCGTCTGTAATCTTTCTTGATACAAACTCGTGTCCTCTTCGTTCTGATTCGTGGTTAAATAATATTCCACTACAATTGAACATATCATATGACTCTCTATAATTTATAGTAATCCAATGACCATATAGTTTTGCTACACCATAAGGACTTCTTGGATAGAACATAGTATTTTCATTTGCAAATTGTTCCATTTTACCGAACATCTCTGATGTGGATGCTTGATAAAACTTTACACCCTCTCCATATTCTCTTATTGCTTCTAACATTCTTAATGCACCTAATCCAGTCACATCACCAGTTTGTTCTGGTGTATTCCAACTTTCTCCCACAAAAGATTGAGAACCCAGATTATAAACTTCATCTGGTTTGGTTTCTCTCAATACCCTAAATATTGAGTTTTGGTCTGTTAAATCCCCATTTACAAATTGAAAGTTTTCATTACTTTCTAAATGTTTCGTGTTCTCTCTATTAGGTGTAGATGAACGTCTTTCCATACCAAATACTTTATATCCCTTTTCCAATAAGAAGTCTGCTATATGACTTCCGTCCATACCCGTTATACCTGTTATTAATGCTCTCTTCATTTTTTCTCCACTATTTTTTTGTAATCTTCATACTCATAAAACTTCTTATTATTATTTTGAACTAACATTTGAATATTTTGGTCTGATAAGTTTTTAAACGTTAAGAAGTTTTTATTCTTTTTATCTTCAAATGAGTTTGGATTGTTTTCTTCTAAAATATACTTTCTTTTATTAGGATGTCTTCTCGCATGAACTTTCAATAAATTCTTGAACACGAATTGTTTATAGTTCTGACCCATTAGTTTTTGAGACATAATTGACATTCCGTGGTCATCGTTATAAATCATACAAGGTGGAATGTTCACTCCATACTTAATTAAATCTGATGACATCACTAAACAACTTCCATCAAGTTTTGGATACTCTATTACTTGTATATCCAAATCATCTACCTTTGAATTTATCTCATTCATTGTTTCAATTGGTAATGGTGATTTTGCTTGGTTTAGATTCTCGTGTTGTTTATCATCATCAACGAATTGGACATCTACATAGTCATTATGGACGGTAGCATCCCAACTACTATCCCACATTTTTCTATCACCGAAACACGCAATATATTTGTGTATCCCCTGTTGATTTGTATAATTAGATAGTGTTTCTAATCCTGTAAATGCTTCTTTTGGAAAGAAACTATCAGTTTCACCCCACATTACATAATCCACTTTCTTACAATAATTGTAATTTAAATCTCTTCTGTAATCTGCGTGAAAGTAGAATTCATCTTTTTCTACTTGACGAACTTTCACATCATATCCTAACTTTTCTACTTTTGATACTCCGTTTTAAAACTTTGAAATTATCTCATTTTCAGTGATTTCATTAGTATCCATTTTTTCTAAGTGTTGTGAAAGATTTAAACATAAATCAATCGTGATATTCTCTTTGTTCTCAATATCATTATCAAGTAAGTTTACCAGACCTGATATGAAATCTTCATACATTTCGATTTCAAACCACATCACATTGGTTCCAATCACATACTTGTTATTTAATCTCATTTCTCATCACCTCTAATAATTCCGTATAATCATTTTTACCTGTTTTATTTAACTTATGTCCATAAGTGTCTTTGTCTATACCCTCGATGACATCAAACACTGGAATACACTTTTGATTTGACATCTTTTGAAAATATCCATTCTTACCGAAGTAATTTGGTCTGAGTTCTTTTCCTTGTGTCACATAAGAGATAATAGGTCTATCCCATAGACAAGATAAAATAGTATTACCACCACTTTGACTTATAAAGTAGTCTGTGTTTGCCATTAGTTTCATCTGTGTAATATTATAGTCATATTTACCGACTAAGTCATCAAATAAATAAACATCATCAAAATATTTAGGTAAATCCCTATCAGATATAACTCCGACACCCTCAACATCTGCTCTAATATCCAGTCCTTGTTGAACTGTACCTACTTCATTTTGGTCTATTGGAAATTCTGTATTCTTTGGTCTTTTGTATATTACTTTATAACCCTGTTCAGTTAGATACACAAACATCTCATATAAAGATTTAACATCAAAAAATCCTACTGGTGCGTGTCCGTGTTCATAGTTTATTTTATTACAAATAAATACCATTTTACCCATATTGAACTCTTCATTCTTATAATGTTCTCTATAAGGTGGAACTTCCCACTCATCATAATTTAATACACCTGGTTCCTCAATAGAATTAACTCCGTGTATCCAATTATTTGGTAGAGTATTTAGACCTGCCGCAGCATTATCTATGGTTCTACTTGTGAATTCCTCACTCACATTATCACAAAAGTAATAAAATGGTTTCATACCTTTTGAAGTTACCACACCCTCTAACTTACCTTGTTTATGTAAAGAATATGCATATGGAACACTTAATGCTAATTCAATACCAAACTCTGGATTGGTCTTTACAATCATTAAATTAACTCCTTGATTTCATCAATGGTAAACTCATCCACTTCATTAGAGTATGGACCTTCCTCTAAAATTCTCTCGTGTAGATTCTCACCTTGTTGTAGTCCAATAGTTTTTACTTTTAGTTCTTTTCCCTCTGGTAGATACTTTTCTGCCATTGCTTTTAACAAGTTATCTATTCTCATCGATTTCATACTTGGAAAGTGAACACTACTATCAGTTGCGTTTTCCATACAATCGTATATTAAATCAACTGCTTGTTTTATTGTCCAGAAGAATCTTGTTGCATTTGGTTCTGTGACTATGACTTCTTCTCCTTTTTGTAATTTATCTTTCCATAAACATAATACTGAACCAGTTGAGTATAATACATTACCATATCTAACTATTCTGAATTTAGTCTCTGGGTAGTCTTGTTCAAACTGAGTGAAAACTCTTTCCATTAAATACTTAGATGCTCCATATACACCACCAATCTGTGCTGCTTTATCTGTTGAAACACCTATCACAAACTCTACATTATTTTTTACTGATTGTTCCAACACATTTAAACTACCAACGACATTCGACTTAACACATTCTCTTGATTGTGTTTCTGCCAACCCAACGTGTTTGAAGGCTGCTAAATGGAACACTCCTGTAATTCCTCTCATCAATCTTGGTAGTGTGAAGTCATCACAAATATCACCAGTATGAATTTCTAAATCATTTGGAAACTTTTGTTTTAATTTAATTAAATTCCCCTCATTACGAGAAACAGTAATTACATAACCACCTTGATTTAATATTCTCTCAATTAACTCTCCACCAAGGAAACCTGCTCCTCCGGTCACTAAATATTTTTTACCTTGTTCAATTTTAATCATTGTTGATTCTCCTTATTAATTCATTTGCTGCGTCAACGCAAGTGTCAATCTTACCACTAAACAAACTCCAAACATTATCTCCCTCGTGGTTAACTAATGTTGGTCTTGCGTCGTCGTGGTCTCTATTTGTAAGAACTGCTCTAAATGTATACATAGAACCTATGTGTTCTAAATCTGCAAACTCATCTCCAAAATATTTTACTCCACTTTCAATGAACTTATCTATTTTGGTGAGTTCTGGTTTAGGATTTTTTATTAATCCTTTATTCAAGTATTTAGTATATTCGTCGTCCCAAAATGGTTCAGTTCCTTTGTTCCAAATGTGGATTGCGTGTTTCACATTACCCAAAACGTGATACTCATTTCCATATGGGTCTAAACACATAAATGGTCCGTCCATTACTACTATACTCGTATTCTCAAAAATCTTTGGTAGTTTAACAACTGGTTTTTCACATAACTCAAACTGATATTCTTTCTTCTTATCTAATAACTGATTAATATTTGAGTATGTGGCTATTACTATGACATCATAATCTTTTTTACATTGTTCTAAGTCTGTGACTTCTGTATTGGAATATACTTTTACATTAGAACTCCAAATTTTTTTCTCCAAGTTAATTTTCATTAATTCAGGATTATACAACTCCTCATCTGCCACAATCGTTAAATCACAATTAGGCATCGGTTCTCTCTCTTCATATGATAAGTCCATATCTTTTAAAAACTTTTTATACTCGTCTGAGTTTACCAAACTATCTTCAGATGCTATTGAATACATATGTGTTATATCACCATTAACCACACAATCTTGATATTTTCTTTTAAATGTTTTGAGTCCGTCTAAACACTCTTGTGCTGTTTCTTTACTTCGTGGATAATGATATCCTTTGTGTAATCTATATTGATTGATTGATGAAGCACCATTTAATATATTATCTGACTTTTCTTTTACATCAACTTGAAAACCATAGTTGTTTAGTGCTAATGCACTTGACAATCCAAACACTCCTGCTCCAACAACTAATGCTTTTGGGTAAACTACCTCTTTTACTTTCTCAGATAATCTAATAGCATTTAATGACATCTTTCTATTCAACTCATAGTCACCCGCATTTGAGAATAAGAAACTAAACATAGTTATCAGTGGGTCACCACCATAATTTACCAAGTCTGTTTCGTTAACAAAATGCATTGGTTCATCAGATATACCATACTTGAACATAGCAGTTCTTCCGTCCTCTAATTCTACCTTGAAGTCATCTGAATCACCTTCAATGGATTTGATTTCAAAATCTGTATCACCAACCCACATCATAAAGTGATGATATGCTAATCTATCTATAAAGTTTACATCTTTTTGTTGTGGTTTGGTCCAAACGAAATAATTCATATCATCATAGATAGGATAGTCATCTCTCCAACTAAACACATCATCCACATATAACTTACAATTCATAACATCTGCGAACTCAAATAATTGAATAGCACTATCATAAGTAAGAGTTAATGGTTTCTCACAAAATACATTCTTACCTGCTGCTAACCAAGTCATCACTTGTTCATAGTGTAAGTCATTAGGTGTTGATATGATAACCCAATCTGCGTGTTCTGGTTCAACAAAGTCTATACTAAAAAAGTCATCTGATAGTGATAATTCCTTGATAGTTTTATCAATGACTTTCCCCCATTTACCTTTTCCTATTAATCCCACTTTAACCATATAAATACTCATAAGTTTTTTTCATTAATAATGGAACATTTTTTTCTTTCTCAGGAATACCATTAAAGTGATATACCCACCCAACCTTGGTAAACAACATATCTTCCAAAGTTAATATTTCTTTTTTCAACATACAAGTCATATTATATTTGTATGGTAATAATTTTTTATCAACTTTTTGTGTGTTTAAGTTGAAATTTAAAATGGTTTGGTCTACACCTATTCCATAAGTCTGAGATATTGTATTGACCTTATCTACATTTTCAAAATAAAAGTCTCTCATATATTTGAAAAAGTCTTTATGCTTTTCATTGACTATTTGAAAACCACCATTTCCATATTTTGTATAGTCAAACCAAAAACCATCATAAATATTTTTAGAGTAGTGTTCCATACCTCTTAATACCCAGTCATAACTCCCGTCGTCGTGAACTAAACAATATTTGTGTTCAGTTTCATTGAAAAAGTTTGGACAATCTGGATGAACTATCGTGTCAGCATCCACCATTAAAATCTGGTCATAGTCTATTTCATTTGCTTCAAGTATATCGAATAAAAAATATCTCTGAAGTATAATATTCATTTGGTCAGTAGGTAAAACTGGGTCCTCTAATAACAATAACTCACAATTGTTTTTATCACAAAAGTGTTTCCAACTATCAATACTATGTTGATATTCAGGTTTTAATTCTCCATCTTTTTTTATTGCCACTATAAAAACTATATTTTTACTCATAATTACTACCAACCAATTCCCAAGTATCTTTCATTACTTGAGTTCTTTGTTCTATTGGAAATCCTGTAAAATGCCATATCCAACTATACTTTATAAAAAAAGGTGTCTTGTCATCTCCGTCTTGCCAATTATGACTGAACATTTCTTTTTTGTGCATTGATAACATATTCCATACTGGTGAAAGTTCTTTAATTTTAATGTCGTGATTTTGTAGTTCATAATTCAAAACTGTTTGAACTCTACCACCACCCATTTTTGCTACCTCATCTAATTCTTCTGAATTATTTTCGTATAACTTTATTAATGAATCAAACACTGGTTTATGTTCTTTAGTAAAGAAACTAACACCCGAGTTATAGTAATCATATAAATCTAATGTTTGATTTGGATAAAACCTTTGATAATAATTACAACTATTATATGTCCACCTTAAACTTGATGTGTCTTTGGACCAACACCATTCATCTGTGTATAAATCAAAGGGATTTGGTGCGTCCCAATGAATCATTGTATCACTATCCACATAACCTATTTTATCATATTTATCACCAACTATTTCAAATATAGTGTCTTTACACCAGACTGGAAATTTATATCTGGGATTCATTTCATCAATAACTAAAAAATCAATATTATTTTTCTTACACCACTTCTCCCAACTTAATATGCAATATTGAGAATAGTCTGTGTTTTTGAATTTTGATGTATCGTGGTTTATAGCAGTCGTATAAACTAAATTTTTACTCACCTATAACCTCTTTTACATAATCATCTAAATTAACTTTTGGTTCATAACCTATATCTTTTTTGGCAACTGAAGTATCACATAAAGTAACTTCTGCTTCACCTGGTCTTTTAGGTATATAAGTGATTTCACAACCGAACATTTCTGCCAACTCATTGATTGAGTGATTGTGTCCTCTACCCAATTCGATAGTATCTAAATTAAAGTCCTCACTTTGTGAAGTCAATATCAATCCCTCAACGATATCGTCTACATGCGTAAAATCTCTTCTTTGGAATCCGTCGCCTGTAATGGTTAGTGGTTCATTGTTTTCATATTGTTTTTCAAATATACCGATGACCGTACAATACTCTCCATCAGTTAACTGATGTGGACCATAAACATTATAAAATCTACAAATTTTAGAATCAACCCCAAAAGTTTGTTTGTAAAACATACAAAGTTCATCGGCCATAACTTTAGAGAAAGTGTAAGGGTTTTCATAATGTCCACTATGAACTGATGATGAACCAGAATAAATTACTTTACACTTCTTATTTCTCGCCCACTCCAATATGTTCATAGTTCCTAACATACCTATTTCGAGAGTTTGTGCTGGATACTCAAATGATGGTTGTATTCTTGGTAGTGCTGCAAGATGATAAACTATATCTACATCCTCCATAAAGTAGTCAAAATCAATTATATCTCTAATATCAACATTAAAGTATTTACAACCCTCTTGTTCATTTTCTTCTTTACCTGTTGAATAATTGTCGAGACATACAACTTTATGTCCGTCTTTTAATAACCTTTTGATTAGGTTTGTTCCGATAAAACCTGCTCCACCTGTAACCATTACTTTCATTTTAACTCCTATATAATTTCATTGTATAGATTGTTTTGTACTTCTTGCCTTATAATATCTTTTTCGTGTTTCAAAGTCAGTTCTTCGTGTGGTGGTAAGTGTGAGTAGGTTTTTGCTCCGTCTATTACCTCGTGAACTGGTTTGACCCATTTAATATCTTCTGTGTTTCTAAATATTCTTGCTTGATAATCTGGAAAGTTTATCCACCCGTCTTCAGTTTGTCTCCATTTCCATAAATTCATATGGAATTCTGTAATTCCGTTTACAATATTAATTCTTGGGACCCATACTAAATCAGTATCGTTGATTTCTAATATTTCAGGTAATTGTTTTAACAATATTTCATTTGGTATTTCATCTGCGTCGATATGAAATATATAATCACCTGAACATTGTTCTTTTGTGTGGTTTTTTAATGCAGAGAAATCTTTTCTAAACTCAAATGTTGTTACTTTTAATTGTCTTGGTTGAAAGTAAGTATGATACTCATATTTTTCTAATACCTTTTCAAGAGCATAAAACTCATCTTGCATTATACTTTTGTCACCGACCTTTGATACATCTCGTGTGACTATCACCTCATCTTCATCTCTAATATGTTTAGACAAGTGGTCTAATAAATTATCTAATTCTTTGTATTCATTGTAAACCGTTATTCCATAACTAATCTTCATCCTACATATTCCTCTGTTTTTTTAATAGTTTCTTCAATCTTCCTTTTGATGTCTATATCATCTTTTGCTCCTCTTGGGAAACCTTTATAATCATCTAATAAAAATACTCTTCTCTTTCTACACTCTCTTAAAAAGAAAGTTCTAAAAACATCATTTTTCTTTAGGAATCGTTTTAAGGATTTGTAGATAACTTCTGAATTTATCTTATTTGCTTTATCTGGATTATCACCTACCTCTACAATATTTTCATCAATTGATACTCCACCCAATTTAGAAAGTAAAGCTTTAAATGCTCGAGTGTTTATTGGTGGTGTAATGGCAGTGTCTAATTGTAATCCCACTACATATTGAACAATTCTACCAGTTGACTTTTTTTTATATCTATATTTTGGGTCAATGATTAAAACAGTTCTATTCATCCCTCTTTTAGAATCTACTGACTTATAACTAAATTTAACTATTTGTCCTGGTTGTAATCTTTGCCAAGTGGTGTTTTTCATAAATCTTTCACAATACCCATTTCTTTACAAGCATCAAGAAACTCATATTGTCCATATGTTTTAGAGTTCTCGATATCTAATGTGTGTTCGTGTCCCTCAAATTGTGGGTCTTTTTGTTCCTCTGGTGATAACTTACGAACCTCTGCTAACTTCCAGTTCCAATTGTTTTTAGTTCCCTCTGGAAATATTATTCCTAATTTACCCATATTGAGTGTTGTTGGAACCCAGGTAATTTTTCTATCATAATCAAATAGCGACACTTGTTTAACTAATTCAGTTGAATTTTCTAACAACTTATTAAGTGTATCAGAATTTTCAGAAAAAGATGAATTACTTGTGAATCCACAATTGAAACACATATATGATTTGAATTGTTCTATTTGATTCACATCCTCCTCAAAACATCTTTCACTATTTAAACAATTTGGACAAGTTATTTTTCTTTCTGCCATTTTATGCCTTTTTTAATTTTGGTAGTTTTAATTTTTTTGGTTCCTTTTTTAAGTCCGGAAGTTTTAACTGAACTTGTTGTGGAACATCTTCTAAAATTTTCTCTACCATTGTTAATAATTTTTTACTCATCTCTTCGTGATTGAATCGTTCTTTATTGACAATCATTTGTTTTTTCCCACGAAGTTTATACTTATCGTAATTTTCAAACACATCAACCATTAGTCTTGCTGCCATATTATAATTAACAACTGACCAAACTGCTTCCGGATTCATATACTCTTTTGGAAATGATGACTCTGGAACTTTTGCCATAGTGTGTGGTATTTCCACCACATATTCCTTTTCCAAAAAGTCTGCTTGACCCGTTGAAACTGGTGCTATAATTGGTTTACCACTTAAAGATGCTTCTAATAGTGGTCTTCCGAATCCCTCTCCGTGAGTAAATGTAATATGAGTTTTTACTTTTGGATGATTGTATAATTGGTTCATCTCTTCATCACTTAAATCCCCGTGTAATATATAAATATTTGGAAAGTCATCAAGATTTAAAGATTTTTTAATTTGATTTATTTTTCTCTTTAGTTCATTTCTATCCATAATTGAAAATCCTGAACTACTGGTTTTTAGAATAAGTGCTGGTTTTTCTTTTTTACCCTTAAACATCATTAAAAAAGTTTTTATCAACATACCAACATCTTTTCTATCTTCTCCAAGATTACCTTGTAACCAATGTCCAACGAATAAGAAACAAAAGTCTTCTTTAATGGTCTCAAATTGTTTTTTCAAATCATTTGATATTTCTTTTGTTTGTTTATAAACATTTGTATCGGCACCCTCAAATAGTACATCAGATGGTTTTTCAACCTTTAATGAACCGATAGCCTTTTGAGTGTTATTATCAAACTTAGTGAATTCTACCTCGTCGAAACTTTTCTTTGAATATTCTGATGTGAAGATTGTCATATCCATACGATTTACACCCTCTATCCAAGACGCCGGTGGAACTGAGTGTTCAATACCTGCTGTCATACCGATATTCTTTTTACCTAATGGTTGAAATTCATTTGGAATAACAATGTGTAAATGTAAATCTGGTTGTTTTTCTAATGAAGGTTGTCTTAAAAGTCTTTTTTGTATTTCATTATGAATTGGATTATTTTTTTCTAATGCGTTTGGTGGTGTATTTCCCCAACGAACTCCTTGTATTCTAACATCATACTTGTCAGATTCAATTAATGCTCTACAAATATCTCTTGCGTGGTTTCCATATCCACTACGAGTTTCGACTGGTGCTGTTACTAATATCATTGGTTTCATACTTTGATTACCTCATATTTTTCTCTTGGTGTCCATTTTTCAAATGCAGTTTCCATATGGTCTATAAATAATTGACTCATATGTCTTGCACTCATCATTGCGTCATCACTGGTTACGAATTCGTGTCCCTTAAATCCACACTCTTTTCTTTGCTCTGGTGTCATATCATAAAAGTGTTGGATAGAGTCTGTCGCATCTATCCAATCACACCTGTCATCAAAAATATATGGTGTTGGTGGTGAACCTTGTAATGAACGACTCTTAGGCCATACTGGTTTTACCCACTCTCCGTGAGTTAAGTCTTTATTATTTTCCCACTTTCTCCAATCGTGTAAAGATTCAATATCTGCATAATCTTGATAAGTTAATAATTTATCTTCCAATCTAAATCCACATTGGTCTTGTAATCCACCCGTAACATTAACAATAATTGGGGTTCCACACATTAAACTTTCACAAGTTCCTAATCCAAAACCCTCGTTGGATGATAAGGTAATCGTAACATCTGCTATGTTGTATAGATAATTCAGATGTTTATTTTCTAATTTATTAGTAGAGAATATAATATTTAAATCTGGACATAGTTCTTCACACACTGCTGGTAAGTCTGTCCCATTTTGGTCAACTGGTTGAGTATGTAAAACAAATGCTGTCTTATCTCTCTGTTCTTTTGGTAGTTTGTCTGCAAAAGTTTTGAAAGCCATAATTGTGTCTGATGTCATTTTTCTTCTAATATTACGATTATTATATAACATACAAAATTCAATATTTTTCCCTTGGAAAAGTTCTGACTTCATTTTATTCATCTCCAATCTTTCTGTTTCATCAACAACTGGATAAAAATGTTTCTCGTTAATTCCGTGTGGTATATAAGTTGAGTCCCAATCTGTTCTTGGTTTATTCTGACATACATTTTGAACTATGTTGTGTGTTTGTTTAGATATATTCATAATCAAATCACAACTTTCATAATAAGGTTCGTTCCACATTGGATAAGGTAAATCGTCCCAAATATTATAATAGAAAATAGGAATGCTTTGTCTTAATTCGTGTTCCATTTCATATAACCAAATCCAAAACCTTGGGTCTGTGTAAATCATAATAGCGTCTGGCTTTTCTGTTTTTATTAACTGCCTGACTAACTCTGGATTACCATATCCATCAACTGGATAAATTTTTAAATAAGCGTCTTCAACTCCAGTTTCTTGTGTCGCTGATTCATTCATATCAATTATTTTACCCCCATCCGGATGTTTGATTGCACCACCAACTTGAATCCAATCATATTTATCAATGGTTCCCATAACAATCTCTCTTGACATTGTTCCGACACCACTTGACATTCTCAAGTCATCTGATAATAATAATATCTTTTTCTTGTCCCTCTTAGGAACATCTGAAACTTTTTTTAATTTAGGTAATTGTATTTTTTCCATATAACCTTATCTTTCTGTTAATATTTTGAACCACTCTCTTCTAAATTTTTATAGTCAAGTAGTGATTTTGCGAAATCTTCATCGTGGACAAACAAATCCAGACTACGATTTACTAATTTTTGTAGTGAGAAGTCATCACGAATAGATTTTTCTCTAAACTTCTTGTATAACTCGTCAATGACTTTTACTGATGTTAATTTTTCTTCTTTACTCATAATTTGTATATATGTATATATAAATAGTTAGTTTAGTCTAAAATAACATATTTTTTATTTATTTTTTCACAATATTCTAATGCGGATTTTGTTCCATTGGTAATCTCTCCGTCCTTACAAAATGCTACCACTTTATCTGAATATTTAACTAAATCTTTGTTTCGTTTGTGATAATAACCCACCGCATATGGTTTTCCGTAATTATAAGCTTCCATTACGCAATACATATTATGTGGTTGGTGTTGTGGTGGGAATTCACTATAAGGAACTTTAAACTCTAATGCATACTTCTTTGCGTATCTATCTGCTCCGTCTTTGGCTCCACCAGAGACAATTTCTACTTCTGGATGTTCCATTTTTAATCGAAATATAAAATTCTGTATGTTTTTTTTATTAGTGTAGGTTCGACTTCCGATAATTGCTATCTTCATTAGTCGTTTCGTTTCTGTTTCCTGGTCGTTTCTGGATTTAGTTCTTCTTTATTAACGAACTCATAAGTTTTTACGAAGTGCTTTAATCCATTTATAATATCTCTTGGATTGTCATATTCATATGAAAATCTATAATTTTCCATATAATCTGTATTTACTGGTTTCACTCCCTTGGGTCTGATATCATAAGTGATAAAATGATTTTGGTCATCAGTTAGCTCTGGAATAATAATTATCTTAGTATTAAACTGACCATCAGTTTTCCAATACTTAATGAATGGTTCTAATGTTTTTAAGTCTACCATTTCTGTCTGTCTATCATACCAAAAGTACAATGGAAATGGAACACCACTTAGATAATCTAATTGCTTTATTTTCATCAACTCTTGAAATACTTCTTGTTCAAAGTCTGTTGCTAAAAAGTCCGTTACCTTTAATCTTAAACTTGGTTCTGTCATTATAAATCCTTACAACTTCTGCACTTCTTGTGCTTTTCACATTTTTCATAGTCGTGTGCGATGATTTTACCTTTGTCATCATAACACTCATCTATAAACTCTTGTAACCTATTCATAACCTTATTGACACTTGGTTTTCCACTCGCAGGTGAGAATGCCTGAATTCTTTTCTGTGGATACATCATATTTTCATATAATCTTCTCTTTAGTATTAAATATTCAACATCTATTTTATCTTCTGATATTTCTAATTGTTTTGCCATAAAGTGTTTATACAACAATAACTGATTGGTTTTGTTCTTATCTGCTTTCATATACTTGTTCCAACCCATAGTAGATGATTTGATATCAATAACTTTCATACGACCGGTTTTCTTGTCGTGTAGAACAACATCCATAAACCCAACAAATCTCATATCTTTTGGTAGTTTGTAATTCAAGTTCATCTCGATACCGACTAATTCTGTATCTTTCTTTTTGAAATGACTACCTTTTCTTTTCAAGAACTCATCAATGATTGCAAATCCGTCATTAGTGAACTCAATCATTTCTTTTTGGTCCACCTCAAACTCATCACCATATCTTTCTTTGGAGTCTTTATATAATTCTTTCATACGATAGATTAGAATATCGTGTAGTGGTAGTGCATCTGCTTCTTTGATTGTTCGTTCGTAATAACATACTAAATATGCTTGGATAGTTTCGTGAATAGCACTACCGAACAAAGTGTAAATATTACCAACGAAAGTCTTTTCTTTCTTAACATAATTTACTTCCCAAGTATAAGGACACTTGTCCCACATACTGAATTGACTATAACTTATTTTGCCCATTTACCCCTCGCTACTACTTGTGCCATTACTCCGTAATTTGATACATCTGAAAAACTATCAGTTACGGGTTCTCCCTCAACTGAATTTGTTCCATTTCTCAATAATAATGTTTTCATTCTTTCTATCTTGTCGTTCATTCTGAACCACAATCCTAACAACGACAATTTGATGTCCTCTGGTGTTTTTAAAATAGTTCCTACTGCTATATTTTGTGGACCATAATCATATTGTTTTCTACAAAACAATTCATATTGTTCTGATTGTATTTTTAGAAACTCACCTGTCATTTCAGGATAAGTTCTTTCCATATATTTTACGACATCTTGTGTGTCTACCATTTCCTGGTCTTCTTTGGTTAAGGTTGCCTTTGGTATTTCTGTTGGGTCATATTCTTGACCTACATCGTCAATAACTTTTGTTGGTGCGTCTTTAATCATTATTTACTCCATATTTTTTTTAGTTGTTTTTCATCTACACCATACTTTGATATAATTGAATATACGACATCTTTACCCATAATGTCAAGTGTTTTTTCAATATTCTGTGAACTATCTTCAAAATACTCACATAATATATCCATTGCCCAACTTTCTATCTTTGACTTTTTCTTAGACTTTGTATATCTGAGAAATGTTCTACTCTTGGGAATCACATTGGTGTAGAATTGATAAACTGATTTTGGTTCCAATTCCCAGTATTGTTGTATTTCATTCACTACTTCAATCCACTCTGGTTTCATTGATAGAAATCTATGAACCATATAATTTGACCAAGATTTTTTATCCGCATCAGAAATATCTTCCCAATAATTTGGGTTCTGTGAATTTGTAATTTCTTTTATGTGGTCAAATAGTGTTTTTGTTTTCATTGTGAATAACCTTTTAGATATAAATAAATAGTAATACTACAAGTCAAAATGACAAAAATCTTTATTCTGTTCGTAAAAAGTTTTTAGTTCTTGCCAGTTCTCGATATTTTTGTAATTATCTTCGGTGTTTATTTTAACACCAGAGAAAAATCCAAATAAATCTTCATAAAATAGTATTCGTGAATTTTTGTGGTTTTTTAAATAACCAATAGTTTTTATTGAAGTTTCTTTTATTCCTTTTATGTCTTCCTTTATATCTTCAATATTAATTTTACTAACTTTGATTTTATTATACTCATCTTTTTCTTTTTGTGAGAATGTTTCTACACCAAAGTCAACTGCTCTCCACTTTTCTGTCTTCTTCGCCAGATTCAATGATAGTGCTTGTTGAAATACATTTCTTCTTGATAAAAAGAAAACTAAATCGTGGTATTCTATTATAGTTCTATGTAACTTTTTTTCTGGGTATACACCAAACTTTATACCAAATGTATCTTCATTGTCATACATTTTGTCAAGAAATGTTTTTACACCCAAGGATTCTATTATTTTTTCTGAATGATTAAATTCTGGTTCCCATATAAATTTTTTAGATGAGATTTCTTGTAGTGTTTTACAAAATTCAGTTGTTCCACTACGACTACAACCCAACACTAATACTTTATTTAAATGCATTTCCCAACATCCAGGTTAGTATTGAACTTCTTACTCCACTCGTTAATGGTGACACTCTGTGTCCTAAATATGATGGAAACAATATTAAACTCCCTTTCTTTCTACTACCGACTGCTGTTTTTTCACCTGTTTCATCAGTCATGCTGAACTCAAAGTTTCCACCCTCATAATCATTTTCATCTGATAGTTGGACGATTGCTGTAATTTTACGAACTGATGTCTCTTCATTTCCAATATCCAAATGCCAATCATATTTACCAGTGTCTTCATATCTCAACATACGAATATTAGAAAGTTGGTTAGAAATATCAAAGTTGAAGAATAATGCATTTGCCATTTCACAAGCCATATTTATATTTTTGTTTAGATTAAATCCGTCTGACAATATCACATCAGTATCAAATCTAACCTCTTGAACTTTACGAACACTTTCATTTACTACATCAGCACCATTTCCTTTGTAAGTTCCTGCTACCGTAGCTTTATGTTGTTCTGAAGTATTAAACATTTCTAATAATTCATCACATCTCTTTTCAGTTAAGAAGTCGTCTTTGTGAACAACAAACTTAAAGTTTTTCTTTTGTGTTAGATTCTCTATCATCTGAAGTGGTCTCCAATAAATAATTCTTGTAGAACATATCTTGTTCCTTTAGTGACTGGTGTAACATTGTGAGATAAGAATGTAGGAAATATAGTTAATGAACCTTTTAATTGGTTCATTGTATACCACTCTTTTGTATGCTTATCTTGGATACCAAATTGAACTTCACCACCCTCATATTCACTTGGGTCTGTTAGTTGGACAATTGCTACAAGTTTTCTATTAGAACAACTACCTGCATTAAAGTCTGTGTGCCAACCATAAAATCCACCTTGGTGATATTTGATAAGTTTTAACTCATCGTCTGCTCCCTCAATGTCAAAATGAAATACACCCTGATTAACAATCCTTACTACTTGATGTATTTTATCCTGTAACCACTTCCAATCATTATTACACTTATCGGGTCTTAATCTATTGTCTGGTTGGTCAAATAAATACCACTCCTCTGTAACTCGTATCTCTGGTATGATTGCTGCTTCACCACACTCACCACCAACTCCTCCAGTTACAACTTCTTCTGTTGTGGTTATTTGTTCTATCAATTCATCACACTTTTCGTGTGTTAAAAACTTTGGTATTTGTATTGAATATTTAAAATCGTTGTTTAGTTTCATTTAAAAGTGTTCCCTTTTATAAATGTTATCATAGTGTATCTATCTTTTTTATCAAACTCTAAGACTCGGTGTGCTGCAAATGATGGAAATATAACTATCCTACCTTTCTTAGCATCTATTTTATCGTTCCAAATTTGTAGTCCACCACCCTCAAACTCATCATTTAGAAATATCACACAAGACATTTTGGTAGTAGTGTTAACCACCTTTCCGTCTCCTGCTGCATAGTCTGAGTGAAATAATGTTCCTGCTCCTAAACGAGAGTTTATATCTTTGAAATTTTCTATCGGATATAACTTTATACAAGAGTGTTGGATACTATCAATATCAAATTTAAATACAAGTTGATTTGATAGTTTTGCTATTTTCCATATTTTATCTAATATATTCTTATCGTCAGTTACAACATTTTTACAATTATGTAAACTACCCCAAACAAATTCATCTTTGTCAACTTTATCATTTATGTGTTGTATTTGAGATTGGCACTCATCGGGAGATAAAAAGTTATCTCTAACCAAATACCATTTAAAGTCGTGATTATGTATCAGACTCATCAGAAACTAAAACCTTATTTGCGAAGTAATTAACACCATTATTTGTAGAATTAATATTGTATGTTATTTCTTCTTTATTTATAACCTCTATATGAACTACTTTTAATTTATTTAATTCATCAGTCAAAACTACATCTCCTATTTTTAGTGGTCTGTAATCTGAATCTACTTCAGAATCCCCAACGATATAAAATGGGTGGTCATCTGTTGCTGTGATTGTAGAGTCATCATCAAAAGTGTAAGTTACTATATTATCGTGTCTTATCTTTACGACTTCTAAAACTTTTGAGTCCTGAATTTTATTATTCTCAACATCGTATGTTTTTATTATATCACCTGGTCTAATTTTTATGATTGGTTGATATGTTCCGTCTGATAAAGTAATCATTGTGTCATATGTAAAACAAAATGAACTATTATGACTAACAACATCGTGCGCTACGATTGTTCCGTAGTCTTGATTTAGTAAATTGTAGGTAATGTGTTCACCCTCAATCTTTTTGATTTCGGTAATTTCTACCCAACCATCTAAGTCTCTTACATAATCTCCAACCTCCACAACACCATTACCACCTGCGTGATTTGGATTGTGTCTGTCTATTGTTGACCAACCTTTGTCTCTTAGTAAAAATGGGTGGTTTCCTGTTGGTTTAAGTGTTTGTCCAGACTCTAATGTTAATTCATAACAATCGTCGTGTAGTTTTTTCATAATGGAGTTGACTTTACCTTCCTTAAACTCGTCATTTTCCTCATCAAAAACCAATACACTCTCTCCTAATTCTATCTCATCAATTCTTTTGTAATTACCTTCACCCATATTAATTACTTGGTCTGGTAGAAAGCAGAACTTATTGTGAACCAATACATCATTTGCAAAATAATTGTGGTTTGTTTCTACTTCTAACGAATAAGTTTGGACTGGATTGATATCCTCTTGTAAATCAGTAATCTCAATCTCTACGAGTTTTTCATTCTGAAGTTCTAAACATTTATCTCCAACTTCTAATTGTTTAGTTTCAATATCATATCTTTTTTCTGTCCATTGTGGTTTATAAGATGACCAACCTTTTCCAACTACCCAATACGGGTGGTCAAATGTGTTTTTGGTTTTCTTATTACCAAAACTAATCTCTACAATATCTGCGTGTGTTGGTGTTTCAATAGATAATACTTTTCCTACTTTAATTTCTTTACTATCAAAATCGTAGTTGTGTATTTCATCACCAACCTCAACCAACTCAATGGCCTTTGTTGTTCCGTCACCCATTGTGATTGGTGTTCCTGCTACAAAACACTTTGGTGGAATATTGTGAACCAATATATTTGATTGGAAGTAAGTATCGATATCCTCAACATCTAATGAATACCAAGTGATATCACCTGAGTTTTCGGTTATTGAAGTTATTTCAGTTTCGTTTCCGTCCGGGTCTAACAAATAATCTCCAACGACTAACTCGTCTGCTGTATTCCAAGCCCAAGTCCCACTTTTCTTAACAAAGTATCTGACATCATTATTTAATTGATTTGGATTATAAGGTGCTTTAATACTACCATTAATTAAGTAATACCCATAAGACATTGTTCTCATAACATTTGTTACAATTGAACCTTGTGTTGTTGAACCACTTAAATCTGTTGTAGTGTATGCTAAATAGTTTTGTGATTCATCTGGCATGTCTAATGGTTGGTAGGATTTAACTACATCACCAACTTCCACATCTTGAACTTGTGTTGTTGTTCCATCATACATTTGAATTAAACTACCACTTGCAGATGTTTTTCCTTTCATACCAATATAATTCCAAGTGTCATCAGTTGATTTGTTTAACTTAATAGCTGTTCCGGCTTCTCTTTCTGTGAACACCACTATCTTTTCTGGTGTCATCATAAAATCACATTTACCAACACCCAAGTAAGATTGTGGAATAGAACTATCATAACTACCTGTATGAACCATAAAGGTTTCTATTAATAGATTATTATCTACTGCGTCTTGATAACTTGAACTATCAGCGTTATAAGAGTATAGTCCAATAGCGTTAGACTGAATACCCGAGTCAAGTGCTGGATTCTTTGTTACAAAGTCTGGGTGATTTATATTATCCGTAAAAGATGATGTGTTGAATAGTGGAATTAAACTTGAACTAACTGGTGATGAACCTAATATAGTTCTAAATGTATTCTTGTTAAATGAACCACTTACGATTTCTAATAAATTGTCATCACTATACCAAGGTGTCTCAAAGAACAAATG
>Ga0115554_1000667_pt1 | contig 24112 bp, 27 predicted proteins | sample COGITO_mtgs_1104_3_FD_87283 | JGI IMG/M metagenome (GOLD analysis project Ga0115554, IMG submission 87283) | Pelagic marine microbial communities from North Sea - COGITO_mtgs_110404 | ecosystem: Environmental > Aquatic > Marine > Epipelagic | place: Germany:Helgoland, sampling site Kabeltonne... | reverse complement strand
GATGGAAATCGGGTGAATGAATGGTGATAAAAAGATTATAGACCGCTTCGCTGTTAGATCATAGTATATAGACTTATCATCATTGCCAAAAAAAATGGGGTGGTCGTTCTATAGAATTTGTAGTTTTTTACACAAATTATAGAGAACTTTCCGTAATCAGATACTCTTTTTATTTTTATTAAGTTAGATGGAAATCGGGTGAATGAATGGTGATAAAAAGATTATAGACCGCTTCGCTGTTAGATCATAGCATATAGACTTATCATCATTCCACAAAAAATGGGGGTGGTCGTTCTATAGAATTTGTAGTTTTTTACACAAATTATAGAGAACTTTCCGTAATCAGATACTCCTTTTATTTTTATTAAGTTAGATGGAAATCGGGTGAATGAATGGTGGTAAAAAGATTATAGACCGCTTCGCTGTTAGATCATAGTATATAGACTTCTCATCATTGCCAAAAAAATGGGTGGTCGTTCTATAGAATTTGTAGGTATAAAAAAGAAAAGCGGACCAAAGTCCGCTTAATTATATGTTTAATAGCAAGCTAATACTTGATCTCCATCACAAGGTATACTACGACATGTTTTTGTAGGACCGAACATTTCGCTACAGTCTGCTCCTGCAACACTGCAATTTGAAGAACACCATCCAGCATCAGAAATTACAGCTCTACCTGCTATTATTGATTTTTGCTCAGTTTGGTTTAGGACACTACCTAAATTTGAAATTTTTTTTAACATAATTTATGTCTTTTAAGATTTAATAATAATCTCTAAAATAGTAAAAACTATTAATATTCAGTTGGTTAATTTTTTAATATAATTCTATTAACATTGTAGTTTCAGACAAAATTAAATAGTGCAAGTGTATAGTAACTTTGATATAATTCTGCGTATCTCAATCGCAATTCGTATTTAATACTTAAAATCACTCAGTCACCAGTGAAAGAATATAGATCGCTTCGCTGTTAAACCATAGTATACAAAAGATTAGTCAATTGTATGTATCCTATTAGTTTTAGAAAATTTGTATGGTGTAATTTTAGATGTCTTACTCCTGTTTTAAAAAGTCATTACACGCTTTCGCGAAAGCGTATAAAGAAAATTTACCTAAAACTCCATTCTTTATACTCTGAAGAGGCTTCTAGTTTTTGTTCTAAGACATCTTCTAGTTTTGGAAAGAAATCAATTCCCGTCAGTTCTTCTACATGATCTACAGAAGTCACAAAACGATATAAGGGTTCACTAGACTCTTGGTGATCCATTAAGAAAGCGATCATTCGAGTATTGTTGCCAGAACGGTCATATACAATTTTATAAAAAGAAGTGGGTACTGTCACATTTTCGGTTCCTATGGATGTGTTTTTATTATTTAAAACACCTCCTGTAACGATGAATACACCATCATATTTTTTTGCCCAATACCGCACTTTTTGCTCTAGTCTATTCCAGACACCTGCATTAAATGCATGGTTTTGTGGGGTAATATTACTGGTTAAAAATGTCTCATCATAGGCTTGTTTACTAAACTCTCGATCGCCTGCCGGACATAAATGCCCACGGTCATAGCCTGAGTTTTTATAATTACGCCAATGCGCCGATGCCGTTTTTACAGCGGGATCTACTTCAAAATAAGGTCGCTTAAAATCGTTATTAATAAGCTGTGATTTCTTGAGCTCATATCCTACCCATTCCGCTTGCTCATGAGATTCACTATAACTCAAGGAGTAGTAATTATGATGAATCACCTGCCCAGTCGTCGAACTTGGCAAAAAATAGGTGTTCGTATCTTCTTTTTCTTGTGCTCCTGCTTCTACAATAGGTTCGTCTATTTTTTGATGGGCATATTTTTCAAAAGCAAAATATCCTACAGTAAACAGAATGACAAGAAGTGGATAGGTGTATTTTCTTTTCATGTAATGATTTCTGTGAGCAAACAATATATTTATTTGTTTGTACTCATTTCTTTATGACAAATATCGTTTACAGAGTAACCAATCACAATTTTGCTAGAAGTTCTTTTGCTTCTTTATACTTATAATTTGTTGAATCTCTAATGATACTTATAAGTGTTTCTTTTGCATTGGTTGATTTATCAAATTTCAAATACGTCAATGCTTTATACCATAGGGCACGAGAGTTGTCGAGGCTTTGTGAATTTTCTAAAAGATCTAGCTGCTTAATGGCTTCTTCAAGGTTTCCTTTTTCTGAATAAATCAATCCTGTATATACATATACTAAAGGGTTGATCTCTTTTGCTGTGATATTATATTCCTGAAAGCTTGTTAAAGATATATCTAAATTTCCTTCTTTGAAAGCAGTACTCGCTTTTGAGAGTAATGAGGCTTGATCTGATCTACTCGTAAAGGATGGCAATTCTGATGGTTTATAATAATCTGTATATAAGTCTGCATTTGAATTACTTGTAAAGAAAAGCCCAAATAATAAAACAAAAATTGCAGCTAAAGAAACTACATAATATAGAGACCTTCTCTTAGGGTTTTCCTTTTTTGAAGTAGTTTTATAGTCTTCATTTATTTTTAAAAGTTTCTTTTTGATAGCTTTTCCTTCTTCACTTTGAATATAGGCTTCTATCTCCTTTTTATGTTTTGAATCATATCCAGCAGCATCCTCATCACTTGTGTTTGTAAGGTGATGTGTTATGGATTTGTACAATGCTAACTCATCTTTTAAATCGGGTTTTGATGCCACTTCTAACTCAAATTGATGAGTGTCTTCTGTGGACATCCTTCCACTTAAATAGGCTTCTATTTTTTTATAAACTTCTTCTTCCATCATGATTTGAGTTTTTCATAATTACCATCCTTCTTAATTAAGTCACCTAAGCGTTTTTTACATTTAAAAATACGTTGAAATGCTACATTTTCAGATGCATAGTTGAACTTCTTCACAATAAGATCATAGGACACTTTTTTAAAGTAATCTTTTAATAACTCTTTACAATTAGGAGATAATAATTCCAATTTCTCTTCGAAAAGATCCCAGCGTTCTTGATTAATAATAGCCTCACTATGGTAATTTTCTTCACTCTTAAGTGCTATTACCTCTTCATTTCTTACCCATCTCTTTTTAGAATTCAATTCTTTACGCCATAAATTTTTACATACCGTAAACAAATATGCCTCAAAAGACAACTTTATTTCTATATCACTCAATTTCAAACGGATACTTAATTGATACAACGCATTCTGAAAAACTTCCTCAGCGTCTTGCTGTTCTCCTTCATTTTTAAGAACAAAATGCCTTACTTTTGGAAACATTGATCTGTAAATTGCCTTAATAATTTTTTCATCACCTGTACGCAATCCATCCAGATAGTTTATACCATTTTTTATGACCATAAATTTAAAAAGATGTTTAGGGGGTAAGATTATGGATCTTTGAGAACATAAGAGCAAAATAACATTTTAAATCCTTAAAATTTAATTATGAAAACAAAAAAAATTATTGTTATCGTTCTAGCATTTCTTTCAATGAGTTATACTACTAGCCTTAAGTCCACAAATAACATTGCTACATCAACTTTAATAACGACAACATCTATTGATGATGAACTTAGCTGTAATTCTGGTGTTTACCATGTTACTATAGTATGGTTAAATGATCTTACCATTGCTGAGAAAAATGCTGTCAGAGCTAGTTTTAATATTTATGGACGTGCGCCTGTATTTCAAGTATTTCCTGATGGTAGTGAAGGATGGGCATTTGTTCTTCAAAACATGAATACTAGTGTTGTTGTTCAAGGGCAATGTAGGTCTGAAACTGTTGACGATGAAATAGAAGATAATGAGGAAGTAGATACACAAAGAGTACGTAATCCAAACAGATAATTGTAAATTAATCTATGGTATACAGACACCCTCTGATTTTAAAAATAATTCAATTCCTTTTTTATATTTCGACTAGTATAGGTCTAGCTCAGTATCAATCTTTCAGAGATATTATGGACTCTAAAGAAAATACTGATATTCATAAGATTGAAAAAATTAATTCTTTATTAGCTCAAAACATACGTGATAATCAGCGTACTGATGTCGGGTTAATCGCGCATCGATTTTCTAATTGGCATTATCAAAATAAAAGGGTTGCTAAAGCAATAGCAACCCTTCATATATCTATTACATATCATAATCCTGATAATGCTGATACTGATTTACAAAACAAATTGTATAAGCTTGGTTTTTTTTATTACAAAATAAAAGATTACAAAAAGAGTAATGAAGCTTATAAGAGGTCTCTTAAAGTTAAAGGTTCGAACGATCTCGCCGGACAAGTTTATTATAAAATAGCTGCTAATTACTATAAATTAGGAGACTATGACTTATCAAGGATATATTATGAACTCTCAGAGCAAGTATTTTTAAAATTAAAAAATTATAAGAGATTACTCAAGTGTTATTCATTTTCATATAATACCTATTCAAAACTTGAATCCAAAGAAGCTTTAGAAAAATTAGAATACAATCTCTTACAAGCAGATTCCTTAGCTACCATTTTATCTATTTCTAATACTGACAGATACAATATAAAAAAGGCATTAAGTTCTTATTATAATGATTATAAAACAAGAGATTCTAAAAAAGGTATTCCATTTGCTTATGAGGCATTACATCTTGCTAAAAAAATGAAGGACTCATCTCTTGTAAGTAGTTCTTATATTAAACTTGGTATTCTCAATGATCACAAGTATCCAGACATTGCTCTTGATTTTCATAAAAAAGCATTAGCATACTGTCCTTCTTCAAATAAGAAATTATTGAGTATTATATACGCTAATCTTGGATTAAATAATGCGCATTTAGGGAATAACTCATTATCTATAACACAACAGTTGAGATCACTTGTAGCATATACAGGTACTGATTTTAAGAATATAAGTTCAGAAGAAATTTCAAAAATTCTCAATGAACGATATGAAGATGGAAATTTACGAACTAAATTAGCAAACACAGCAGAATCCTATCTTTTATTCGCCGAGAAAACGAAGAATAAAGAGATGCTTCAAGAAGCTATCAGATATTTCAAATTAGCAGACAAAACTATTGATATCTATCATAAAAATAGCAGTGCTAATACTTCAAAATTGATATGGAGAAAGAAAGCTACAGAGATTTATGGAAGAGCTTTAAAAGCCTGCTACTTAGCAAATGACCCCACGGCTGCATTTGAATTTATGGAGAAAAATAAATCATTGCTATTATATGAAGAGCAAAAAAAACAAAGAGAGCTACAAAATCTTCAGTTACCAGAACCCCTTGTCAAAAGAGAACAATACCTCACTAATAAACTTAATGAATTAGAAAGAATTAAAAATAACGATAAGGTAGCTTTAAAACTCCAAATAAGATACAATGATAGTCTTGTTGCCTTAACAGATAGTATAAAGAGGATGTATAAAGATTACAAAAGTCTGTTAGAGAGTTTTACTCCTTTCCCATATTCAGATTTAAAATCAAGTTTAACTCCTAATGAAGCTATTATACAATACCATATTCCTATAGATAATGGATATGGTATTTATCCTAATGCTACTAATGGTTACGGACTTATAATTACTGCCGCCAAAACTCATTTTTTTGAGATGGATAGTCTGCAACTCTTCAAATCGAAAATTGAAGAATTACAAAAAAAAAATATTAAACCTTTTACAACAAAAGAAGATATAGTAGCATATAGAACTATAGCTCACACTGTATATAACAAACTATTCCCTACTGAAGAAATAAGACATACTATCGAAGGAAAACAACTTACAATTATTCCTGATGATTATCTTACTACAATCCCTTTTGAAAGTCTTATTGTTTCTTTAAATACCTCCAATGATTATCTAATTAAACACGCGCAAATACACTACAAATATAGCTATACATTTCATGAAGAAATGAGGGTAAGTAGAAGTTCAAATACATCTCATTTTTCAGGTTTTGCTCCTGTAAAATTTGATCCTATGGATTTATCTTCATTAGAGGATAGCCAAGAAGAAATTGAAAGTATTAATTCTTATTATAAAGGTAATACGTATTCAGGAGTTAAAGCTAACAAACGTGCATTTAAGGAAGCGCTAAAAAGATCAAATATTATTCATCTCGCTACACATGCAGATGCTACAGATTCTATTATACCTTGGATTGCTTTTAGCGATAAAAAATTATATCTCAATGAATTATATTTAATTAAAAACAATGCTGATCTTGTTTTTTTAAGTGCTTGTAATACATCTACTGGGAAAATAGAAACAGGAGAAGGTGTGATGAGCCTTTCGAGAGGCTTCTTTTATGGAGGAGCGAATAGTACTATTTCTTCTTTGTGGAATGTAGATGATAAATCCACACAATACATTGTGAAACAATCTTATAAAAACTTATATGCGGGTACTTCAAAAGCGGTGGCTTTACATCGAGCCAAATTGAATTATTTAGAAAATCATACAGGCTCTGAAATAGCACCTTATTATTGGGCGTCTTTTGTATTAATAGGAGACTCTAGTCCATTACCTACAAAAAACTACTTTTTATATTATAGTATGGAAATTGTGGGTATGCTACTCATTTTCCTATTCTTTATAAGAAGAACTAAGAATAAAAAATGAACAATAAATATATGTCGTTAAGTACACACTTAACGACATATACACAACAGGTTTTTAGCAACCTGCTCCTCCACCTACTCCTAAACAAATTCCAAATCCAATAACACATCTAGATTGTCCTGGACAAAAAACACCACTTTGTTCGCAATCAGCATCAGATGTACAACTAATAGGCATTCTAGATCCCGCTCCATTTAACGCTTTTTGTTCAGCTTTGTTTAATGCCTGAACTCCTTCTAATTTTAAAATGTTTTTTAACATAGTATAAAATTTATAAATTAATTTTACTGTGAACATTTTGAGACACCCACAGCTTGTGTCTATTCTTGCAAGAATACTTTGAGAGGCTAGTAAACGCTAGGCTCTTTTTTATATAAAATTTTAATTTTCATTATGATTTAAAAAAAATCCCAATTCAGAACATTATTAATAATGTTCTGAATTGGGATGTTAATACTGCAGCTATTGATAAGCATAAATCACACCACTAATTTTGCTTCGTATGCTGAAGGTAAAAATATTCTTTAAAAATGAAGAAACCTGAAAGGGTATCAAAAACCAAAAAACTAATTTGTCCATATCTAAATGTTTTTAGTAAACACCTATATGTTCTGGACAACAATAATTCTTACCCTAAAAAAAAAGAAAAAAACACACTATTAAACACAAGTGATTGAATAACAGAGAAATTAAAAAAAGTTAAATGAATAATTGTATTTCAAAAATATCCTTAATTTCCTTTTGTGTTTAAAATTAATATAGAAAATCGCAGCTCCAATATTTAATAAGAACTGCGACTTTTTTTCATTATAGTAGGAAGTATCCACCGTTTCCGTTGCACTGACCGTCATTAGTATTAGGACAATCACAGTGTATATCACAACGATGTCCTGATGGAGCAGAGGCACATACAGTAGGGCAATAGTTGCTACTAGCACAACCTCCTGGAGATGGGCTCATTCCTCCATTAACAACTTTCTGGTCATTTTTGCTCAATTGCTGAGCACCATTTAGATTTAAAATCTTTTTTAACATAATCGTAAAATTTATAGTTAATTTTACTGCGAACATTTTGAGACACTCACAGTTTGTGTCTGTCCTTGCAAGAATGTTTTAAGAGCTCAGTTACCGCTGAGCTCTTTTATTTTTATAACGTTTCTTCTACGCTAATTTTACTTCTAAATTTTAGTGCCCTTTTAAAACGTCTACAATTAATTAGGAGATGATCATACTCAAATAGTTTTTAGGAAATTTTAATTTCTTATTTAATTCTCTAAAGTATTCGTATTATTCCAGCTTTTATACCATGATGGATTTCTAGAATACGATCAGTCATAAGAAATATTAGGTGTACATATTCATAGGTTTCTTGTTAACGATGTATACCTCTATTTGCAAGTAGACATAAGTATAATGTATAGACTTTCTTTTGCAAAAAGTTAATACATACATGTACTAACAAGTGAAAAGCTAATTCATTTTTATCTAGTTGTTTTCTATGAACATCTAGATATTCTTAGCAAAAAAATCTATTGGAAAGATAATAAAAAAATCTGTAATTTAATGCAAAATACTAAAAATCAATGGATTTAAGCATTGAAAGCACCTACAAGGCTTCCAAAAGTTCTTTTGTTTCTTTGCGCTTATAATTTGAAGAAGTGGTATTCATTTGAAGTAATACCGCTTTTGCATTTGCTTTATCTCCTATTTTCAAATAAAGTAATGCTTTATACCATAATCCCATTGGAGCATCTATTAAATCACTCTCAATAAGTTGATCAAAGGTAGTATGTGCATTCTCATATTGTTTTAACTCCATTTCTGAAATTCCTTTATAGAGTAATACACTTGCATTTGTTTGTATGGTACTCGTCATTTCAGAAGTGAGTATGTCAAGTACCTTATTAAAATTACCTTCCTCAAAATAACGTTCTGCATCAATTAGCGAGGTCTCTTCTACTCCTCCACGAGATACTAAAGAAGGAATATCAGATACGGTATAATAGTCTACATATAATTCTTGAGGGGTTTGTTGTTTTGGTAGTAATACCCCTACTGTAATAATAATAGCTATAAGAGCAGCGCTTAGATAAAACAGTAATGACTTGGTGTTTTTTGAGTTCTTTTTTTGATAGGCACTATTAGCAATTTTAAGAGTTTCCTTGAGTTGTAACGTTTCTTTATCTTTATATAATTGCTCGTATTCTTTAAGCCGTTTTGTGTCTACATTTTTTGCATAACTCCAATCATTTTCTGAGAGTGATTCAAAGAGTTGTTTGTGCAAGAGTACGCTTTCGCGAAAGCGTATATCTTCAGACATCCGCTTTTCTAAACGTATGACATCTTCTTTAGGTAGGCTCCCTAAAAAATAGGCTTCTATGATGTTACTTTCTTCTTCTGAACTCATAACTCTTTTAAGGAATCATAACGGTTATCATTTTTAACAGTTTCAATCAACTTTGATTTGCATTTAAAAACACGTTGTCTTGCTACCGTTTCTGAATTATATCCTAACTTTTGAACAATAACTTCATAAGAAACTTTAGCAAAGAACATGGTGAGTATTTTTTTGCAGTTTTCTGATATAGCTCCAAGTTTCTCTGTAAACAATTCCCAACGTTCTTGTTCTAACGTAGCAAGTGCCATATCCTGTTCTTCATTCCTAAGTTCCATAACTCCATCATCTGTTACCCTTGTTTTTGATCTATTTAATTCTCTGCGCCATAAATTCTTACAGGCGGTAAATAAATAGGCCTCAAAACTACTTGTGATTTCAAAAGATTCTTTGCGATAACGCACTGCTATTTGCAATAATGCTTTTTGAAAAATGTCTTCGGCATCTACTCGTTGCCCTCTGTTTTGCAATACAAACTTGGCAACTTTTGGAAAGATTTTGGCATACATGATACCTATTACTTTAGAATCATTTTCTAGTAAAGCAGTTAGATATATCGTATTGTCAATCATTAATAGGGAATACATTAGGCAAACAAAAATAAACTTTTATATTTACAGGGTAACAAAACGAAGGGTTGTGTAACAAATCAGTAGTATTAATTTATATAACCCTAAACTCTTTTTTATGAAAAGTCCCTTTCTAAAGCCCCTTGTAACTCTTTTAATTCTTGCTTTTACTTTTGGATGTAGTGTTGATACTGAAGAAAGTATTGAGCAAGCTACCATTGAAGAAACTCAACTTATAGTTTCTTTACCTAGTTTTGAAGAAACATTAACCCCTATTCAGATTACGTATAAGTCTAATCTAACCCATGCAGAAGTAAATGCCATCAGAGCTACTTTTACAAATGATGGTTTTATTAATCTTATGGATGTTGACTATTGCTCTAATAGCAATCATGAAGTTGAAATCTGGTATGCAAATATTCAGTTTTGTGATGATTGTAAACCAGCCAGAGATCCTAAAGGTGAAATAGAGAGTAATGGAGGGGTCAATAAAGCACGTCTAGGTGTAGATAGTTGTATTCTGGTTGTAGAATAAAACTAATTTGAATTTTAAATTATCATATATACTCTGCCCGTTTGTGATGTTTGTAACAAGTGTTATAAATGGGCAGAGGGTTTTTGATTCTTATTCTAATTTAATAAAAGAGAACACGCAATCCTATACTAGCATTGAGCATAAGGTAGATAGCCTTCTTTCTATTGCTGAAAAAGAAAACGTCTTAGAAGAAGCCATTTTAATTGCTCATGATTTTTCAATTAAGCATTTTTCACAAGGAAACTATGACAGCGCTATCATATATGCTACTAAAGACGTATTATATTATGAAAAAAGAAACACCATTAATGAGGCTTACAGTAATGCTTTATTTAACCTAGGCTTTTTTCTAAGATATAACCATGAGTATGATAATGCTATTATACATTATAATAAAGTCATTGCTTTAGATAATAACCCTGAAAAAGTAGGACGTGCCTATTGCGACATTGGTCTTATTCATAAAAACCAAGATGATTACCACAAAGCAATTACTTTCCTAAATCAAGGCATTGTTGTTTTAGAAAAATATGAGATTTATCAGCATTTATATCATGCCTATGTAAATATAGCACAGATCTATGATAAAATAGCAGAAACAAATGATCATAGCGAGATAAACTATAAAAGAGAGTTTGATTACATAAATAAGGCTCTTGATTTAAAAGAAATTTTACCTCTTTCGCCATCTAATTACATTGCACTTTACAATACTGTCGCTAATTATTACAACTCTGTTGACAATTATGATTTCGAAAACGCAAAATCTTATTATACGAAATCACTAGAAATTTCTATAGAATATCAAGATTCATCTAGAATAACCATTCTAAATAGAAACATTGGAAATCTTTATATCAAAGAAGAAAAAAGAGCAAATAGATCTTTTGAGGATAGTATTTTTTATTATCTCAATAAAGGTTTACAATTTCAGACTACGTATAATCAGAAAGATGTTTCAGACATATACCTTAACCTTTCTGAATATTTCCTGTATAAGAAATACTTTAAAAAAGCACTTTCAAATAATGGTTTGGCTTTTCAAAAAATTACTAATCTTGAAATAGATTCGTATGGCATTCCAAATCTGTCAGACCTAGAAGACTTACAGAATCAACACGTCATTTTAAGCGTGATTAATGACAAAGCAGCTATTTTATTAGAGATGTATGATGCTGATCAAGATATATTAAAAGCAGAACTTGCCTTACAAAACTTACAAATTGCAGATCATCTAATAGGTACTATCCAACAAAGATCTAATGAAAATCTTTCTAAATTATTTTGGAGAAATCAAGCTTCCTATATTTATTTAAGAGCGGTAAAAGCGTGTGCTATTCTTAACAAATTAGATCTAGCATTTTATTTTACAGAAAAAAATAAAGCATTTTTACTCACAGAGAGTATTCTTGAAAACAACACAAAATCACTGCTCCCTGATCATGTCATTACTAGAGAGCTAGAATTAAAAGAAAGAACCATAACACTAAAACAACATACTGATAAAGACAGTAAAGATCGCCTGTTTAAAACAACACAACTATTAGAACGCCTTACTGATTCTATAAAAATAGCATATCCTGAGTACCTTTCTACAAAAACAAAAACGCAACTATTTTCTATATCAGAAATTCAAAAGTATATAGATCCTAAAAGTATTGTGATCTCTTACATTTGGAATAATGATGACAAAAAAGAAGATCACTATGTTATACTCGTTTCAAAAAAAGAGATGATTATTCATCCTATTGACAACACTGAGGAAACCGATGTACACATTAAAGATTTCCAAACCCGTATTTCTAAACCTTTTGAAAACAAAAATGACAAAGACTCTTTTCAAGAAGTTGCCCATACCCTTTATACCTATCTTTTACCAAAAGAAGTAGCAACCACAATAGCTCATTATTCAAATCTCATTATAGTACCGGACGGGAAACTACAAAACATCCCTTTTGAAGCCCTAATTTCTTCAAAAGAATCCTCTAGATACCTCATAGAAGAGTATAGAATAAGTTATGCATATTCCATGTCGTTTTTGATGCATAATGCCTCATTATCAAGAAATGCTAAAAAATCTTTTGTCGGCTTTGCTCCTGTAACATTTGAAAGAGATAATCTGAAAACTCTTAAAAAAAGTGAGCAAGAATTAACAGCAATACATACAATAACTCAAGGAGAGATGTATATTAATAAAGACGCGACCAAACACGCTTTTTTAACCCAATCTCAAGATGCTAAAATCATACACCTTGCTACTCATGCAGATGGCACTTCTAATCCTTGGATTGCATTTAAAGATGAAAACCTAATCGCATCAGAGCTCTATATTTATAAAAATCAAGCGGAGTTGGTAACGCTCAGTGCTTGTAACACAACCATAGGAGATATTGCTCCAGGAGAAGGAGTCATGAGTCTGACTAGAGGTTTTTTCTATGCTGGTGCCAACACTGTAGTTTCTAGTTTATGGGAAACTAATGATAAGGCCACCTCAGAAATAATGACCTCTTTTTACATCTATCTAAAAGAGGGAAATTCAAAATCTGAGGCATTACATCAAGCAAAATTTGATTACATCACTTCTAATAATTTATCACAACAATCCCCCTATTATTGGGCTCCTTTTATCCTTATAGGGGAAACAGAAAAATCCTTATATGGAGACAATACTTTAGTAATCTTTAGTATTTTATTTATTATAATAACATTCATTATCATACTGTTACACCTCTACAAAAAGAAAAATATTATTTTAGGGTAACAAATCTTAAGTTATAGGAACAATATAAGGAACACAAATAAAGTGCCCTTGAACGATCCTATAGTATACCAAGTACAGCAACTATTAACGCTTAATAAGATTGCTTTTGACAAGAAAGAACTTGCTTTACAAATACAAGGTCATCCTTCTCATCCAAGTATTTACATAATCACTCGTGCTCTTAACGATTTTAATATTAATAAGCTAGCCATTGAAGTTTACGGAAAGACTTTGGAACACCAATACCCCTCGTGTATTGAAAATGGTATCAGCTTTACGCCAGCTATTACAATTAATGGATATTCTATCCCATCTGCATATAACCGTAAAAATCTAATACATTTTATAGAAGCATTAAACAAACCTAGTATAAAAAGAACAACAGTTCCTCTTATATCTAAACTCCAAAAAGCCATATAAAATAACAGACACATTCTGTGAGTGTCTTTAAATGTTCACAGCAAATCTAATTTTTAAAAAATTTAATTATGTTAAAAAACATTTCAAACTTAGGAAAGACCTTAAATAAGGCAGATCAAAAATTAATTACTGGGGGCCGTAGACCAGATCAATGTTTCAATCATAATGATTGTGGTCCTTCAGAATGCTGTCAATCTCCTACAACACAAAATTGGGGATATTGCGGTCCAAGAGAAAATGGAACTGGCGCTTGTAACGGTGAAATTCCACATGATCTTTAATTAATAATAAAAGGCAGTAAAAACTGCCTTTTATCTTTTATTTTAAATAACAAACCGTTGGTTGTAAACAAAAGCTAAAAGCCTAAGAAATCTACTTATCTAAAAATGATTACCAAAGATGATGGTAAAACCCTGAACATATCTACTTAAGAAGCCTTAGTGGGATCACTTGGGATTAGATGATATATGCCTTGGAAATATAAACACTTCCATATAATATTCTTTATAATAATAAAATTGGTAAAATCGAGATACGTATGTGTATCTCGATTTTCTATTTTCAAGATAAAAACGATAAAATTTAGCATAAACGTTAAAATTTATAAGTTTTCAGTGTTAAATTTCAGGTTATCAGCAATTTAAATACATTATTTTCTTATTTTTAAATAAAAGTCAACTTAACAATAATCTGATTATCAATCTACTAAAATAGTAGTTTTAAAAATATTCTTGCAAGGATAGGCACAAGCCTTAAGTGTCTTTAATAGATTAAGGTCAACGATTAATTTAAAAATGTACACTATGAAAAAATTAGGAAAACTAGGTAAGCTACTAAATAGATATGAGCAAAAAGTAATTAATGGAGGGATAGGAAATGCCTGTCAAATATTTATTTGCGAATATGATAGTGACGGTTGTTGTTGCTATGACAATCCAAATAGTCCTGACGGTAGAGGAACTTGTATGAACGGGATGTGTTGCGATTAATAGTATTGACACATGAAAGTATAAATAATATAGCTTATAGACACTAATCATACTATTATTTATAAGCTATATAACGAAATTTAAAAATAGAAGATCATGCTAAAAAATTTATTAAACATAAAAGAAATCAAGACTTTAAAAAGTCAAGAGCAAAAAGTGATTACTGGTGGTAATAATTGTGCTGCTTGTTATGATAACTGTGTACTAACTTCTAAAGACAGAATGGAGTTAGGAGACTGTTTTGACGCATGCCAACAAACCGTGTGTTAATATTGATTTACACATGACACGCAATGTTAGGATAGATATATGATGAGTATCTCTAAATAATTTATTAAAAACAATTAATTCATAAATACAGTTATTATGTTAAAAAAAATTTCAAAATTACAAGGTGTTCAAAAATTGAATAACAAAGAACAAAAAGAAATTAAAGGAGGTTTAAGTGATTCTAGATGCCCTATATATACTCCTAAAGAATGTAGAGAGTGCGGAGGATACCCAATTAGTAATGGATGTTGCTTAGGTACCGAAGATGTACATGCCTGCCTTACTGGTGACGGTGTAGGATAGATATCATTATATACATAAGGTAAGGTTTTCCAACCTTGCCTTATGTATATAATCGAATTAACTCTTCACATCCAGCGCATCTCTAAGTGCATTTCCTACCAACATAAATGCCATCACCAACAACATAATTGCTAGTCCAGGAATAACAGCCAAATAAGGTTTTCCCAATATAATATAGCTATAATGATCTTTGATCATTGCACCCCAACTTGGTGTAGGAGGTTGTGCTCCTATTCCTAAAAAACTAAGCCCGCTTTCAATAAGAATTGCTCCTGCAAAATTAGCAGCAGAAATTACAATAAGTGGTGCCATAATATTAGGTAAAATATGTCTTATTATGATACGCCCATGAGTATATCCTAGCGCTCTTGCCGCTGTTACATATTGCATTTGTTTAACCCCCATGACCTGTCCTCGTACCACACGAGCTACCTCAACCCACATCGTGAGTCCTACAGCTATAAATACTTGCCAAAACCCTTTTCCTAAAGCTAATGTGATGGCTATCACAAGTAGTAATGTAGGTATGGACCAAGTGACATTAATAATCCACATAATAACTGCATCCACTTTTCCTCCAAAATAACCCGCTAACGAGCCCATAAACAATCCTATAAGAAGGGAAATAAAAACAGCTACAAATCCTATAGAAAACGAAATACGAGCTCCTACAAACATTCTACTCAGTAAATCTCTTCCATATTTATCAGTGCCTAATAAAAATTTTCTTGAAGTGATATGCGCTTTCGCGAAAGCGGACACATCGACACCCTCCTTCATTTCTAAACGTTTAGAAATCCCTTCTATATCATCGCCAGCATAAGGCGTATATATGATGGCTCCATCTTCGATAAGATATGAGGTTATAGGGACTTCTGTATCGTTATTATGGGTCCCAAAGAAAAGAGAAGAAATCGTAAAAGATTCTTTTTCTATAGATGACGGAATTGTTAACATAGAAACAGTAAAACCAGGACCTCTTGAATGGATAGAAAGATGCATCTGATTTGCATTCTGACTCGAATCAGGAGATAGTATATAAGCAAATAATGCAATGCAACCGCAAATTACAATGTAGATCAAACTCAAAACGCCCCAAAAGTTTTTAGTAAACTTCCGGAGCGCTAAACTTGTAAGTGAATTTGCAGTTTGCGACATGAGTTAATCCTTTATCGCAGCAATTTTACTTTTTCTAATATCATTAATTTTTAAGTCTTGTAGTACGTTAAGAGCTTCTTCAACATATACATCACTTGCAAGGCTTTTATGCCAGCGCTCTCTTTTAGCTTTTAGCACGGTATCTTCTTTAAAAAGTTTTAATTCGTACGGTAGTGAGTTATAGGTAAGATTAGATGTATAATCATCGATAGCATCAAAACGTTTTGTTTCTTCTTCACTTTTTAAGACTTTAGCTTTATATCCTTCATAACTCAAGTCCCATTGTGTATCATCGCGACGTTCTTTAAGCCATTTTGCATAATCGTTTATAAGCTTAAGTTGTTCGCTTTTTGAAATACGAGCTACACTATTTTCTATCGTTTTTTCATAATCAATGTATCCATCCCAAGCATCATAACTAGCAGCTCTTATTCTATCCCAAGGTAATGGATTTTCTTGATCGCGTTCTCCTATATCTATATAACTATACATATCTGGAACGACAACATCACTCTTTACACCTTCTAGTTGTGTAGATCCTCCATTCACACGGTAAAACTTCTGTATCGTTACCTTAAGTGATCCTATATCTCCGTAATCATTAGAACGCAACCATCTATTAAGCGGGAAGAAACGTTGTACCGTTCCTTTTCCAAAAGTTTGCTTTCCTCCTATAATGATCGCTCTTTTATAGTCTTGCATGGCTGCAGCAAGGATTTCGCTTGCAGAAGCTGAATTTTCATTGACAAGAATAACAAGAGGTCCGTCCCATAAAATTCCTTTGTCTTCATCATTAAGTATATCTGGTGCATCATTGCCCGACTTTACTTGTACAACAGGACCTTCTTTTATAAAAAGTCCAGCCATATCAACAACTGCTTTTAGAGAACCTCCACCGTTATTACGCAAATCAATCACAAGACCTTCCATACCTTCTTCTTTCAAACGAATGATCTCTTGCTTAATATCTGATGCCGCATCACGACCGCCCGCATTTTCTGTATCAAAGTAAAAACTAGGCAAATTAATAATCCCATACTTTTGATCGTCTTTGCTTACCGAAGCAGACCGTGCATACGTCTCTTCCAATAAAACAACATCTCTAGTAATCACAATATCTTTAATACTCCCGTCTATCTTACGCTTAACATTGAGGATGACCTTTGTGTCTTTAGGTCCTTTTATAAGCTCAATCGCATCATCAAGACGCATTCCTTGAATACTAGTTGCTTGCTCATCTCCTTCTTGTGACACTTTCAAAATAATATCTCCTGCTTGTAACTCTTCTTGTCTCCAAGCGGGTCCTCCTGAAATAATATCTGTTACATGTACTGCCCCATTTCTTTTCTGAAGACGTGCACCAATCCCTTCAAACTGACCACTCATACGTTGATCAAATCTGTCTTTAGCTACAGGAGCAAAATAATTGGTATGAGGATCAAATTCTTCTACGATTGCATTTAAAAAAGTAGCAAAGTAATCCTTACGCTCAAGCTCTTCTGTAAGGTCAAAAAAATTATTTGTGTTTTCGGCAATTTCTTCTCTCGCTTTTACTTCTATTTGCTCATCTGTCAAGACCTCTTCTACTTCCTTCCCTTCTGCAAGTTGTGTATCCTGCGTATCTTTCATATCATAAAAAGTACTCAAAGCGCTTAATTTTAACTGTAATCTCCAACGCTCTCTAACTTCCTTTTTATTTTTAGGATACGGTAACTTTTCATATTCTGTATTAATACTTTCCGCTTCTGAAAAATCAAATGGTTTTTCAAGGATAGCCCCTTGTGCTTCTCTTGCTTCCTTAAAACGTTCTACAAAACGTGTATAGGTAAGATCAAAAAACGTAAGGTCTTTTTCTTTGACCATATCATCTATCTTATCCTTATATACCGAAAACTCTTCGATGTCTTTTTTATGGAAAAATCGTCTGTAAGGATCTAGTGCATCTATATAATCTTCAAAAACAGATTCAGAAAATGTATCATCCATTGCTTTTGCATCAAAATGTCCACGTTCAATCACGTAGGATATAAGATCTAATAGTAATTTGTCTTTGTCAGGGTCTTCTTCAATTCCTTTTGTAGTAAAACTACAGCTCGCCACAGAAAATAATAAGGCAAGAGCTATTAATTTTAAATTGCTTTTCATAAAATCACTTATTTGCATTTTTTAACTACCAATGTACATTAAAAATTGTGCCACGATATGGAAAATGGTTGTAATATTTTGTTAAACCTTCATTGGCACATAAGACAAGCAATTTACGTATTTTCGCGCATAGAATCTAACGTATCATAGTCATGGCAAAAAAACCACTTATTCTTATCACAAATGATGACGGTATTACCGCAAAAGGAATTCGCACCTTGATTGAAGTCATGCAAACTCTAGGAGATATTGTGGTGGTAGCTCCAGACAAACCTCAGAGTGCTATGGGACACGCGATTACCATTAATGATATTTTATATTGTGATTCTTTTATCTTTGACATAAATGCAACACACAAGGAATACAGTTGCTCAGGAACCCCTGCCGATTGTGTAAAACTAGCCACACAACAAATCCTAGGTCGCAAGCCAGATATTTGTGTAAGTGGTATCAACCATGGGAGCAACTCCTCGATCAATGTGATTTATAGCGGTACGATGAGTGCTGCGGTAGAAGCTGGTATAGAAGGGATTCCTGCGATTGGATTTTCCTTATTAGATTACAGTGAACACGCAGACTTCGAGGCGTGTAAACCCTTTGTAAAATCAATTACCGAAAAAGTATTGCAGAGCGGCCTCCCTAAAGGAGTCGTTCTGAATGTAAATATCCCTAAGCTTCCACTGGATGCCATCAAAGGAACTAAAATATGCCGTCAAGCAAAAGCAATGTGGGTCGAAGATTTTGACAAACGCACCAGTCCGCAAGGGCGTGATTACTATTGGCTTACTGGAAAATTTGTCAATGAAGACAAAGGTGAAGATACCGATGAGTGGGCACTAGCAGAAGGCTATGTGAGTATCGTGCCTATTCAGTTTGACCTGACAGCGCATCACATGGTTCAAGAGCTTAATAGTTGGGATCTCTAATGTAGAATTCCTAAAAAGAGGGTTTTATACGCTTTCGCGAAAGCGTATACTAGAACACCTCAAAAAGGATCACTATTTTTGTAGTAAGACAAATGATCTAAATGGCGATAACCGCAACCCTACTTTATGAAAAAAGATATTAGTATAGGCATACTCACAGGACTTATTGCAAATGCGGTAGGACTCTATCTCTACGTTGCTATATTTTCTGACGAATCTTTTATGACGACAATTCAAAAATCGATGGCTGAGGGCTATTTTGGTAAAATTGTGACCTTGGGCGCCGTTTTAAATCTCTTAGTATTTTTCTTTTTTATCAAGAAAAAACAAGATTATAAAGCACGCGGGGTGTTAATGATTACAGTGATAATCGCAGTGGCAGTGATGGCACGTAAATTCTTTTAAAGTGAAATATTATATTCTTGTAGGAGAAGCCAGTGGAGATTTACACGGATCAAATCTCATGAAGGCTTTGTATCACGAAGACCCAGAAGCAAATATTCGTTTTTGGGGTGGTGATCTCATGCAAGAAGTAGGCGGCACACTCGTCACGCATTATAAAGAACGTGCTTTTATGGGGTTTGCGGAGATTATAAAAAATCTTTTTACTGTTTTAGGGTTTATACGTGCCTGTAAAAAGGACATCGCAGCATTTCGCCCAGATGTCATCATTTTTATAGACAACTCTGGTTTTAACCTACGGATTGCCAAATGGGCAAAAGCACAACAATACAAAACACATTATTATATCAGTCCGCAAGTGTGGGCATCTCGTGCAGGGCGTGTCAAAACGATTAAAGCCACGATAGACCACATGTATGTGATCTTACCGTTTGTTAAAGATTTTTATGACAAGCACCAATACCCTGTACATTTTGTAGGACACCCGCTTATCGATGCGATTTCAGGACGTACGCAAGCCAAGTATGCTGTGTTTTATAAAGAACATCATCTAGATACACGACCCATTATTGCACTTTTACCTGGAAGTCGTAAACAAGAAATCAATGCCATGCTCAGTGTGATGTTGAGTGTGATAGATGACTATCCCGACTATCAATTTGTGATTGCAGGAGCGCCTAGTCAAGAACCGTCTTTTTACCAGCCTTTTCTTAAAAATTCACAGGTACGGTTGATTATGAATAAGACGTATGATATTTTGAGTTTTGCTAATGCGGCACTGGTTACCTCAGGTACCGCCACGCTAGAAGCAGCGTTATTTAAAGTCCCACAAGTAGTGTGTTATAAAGGAAGCTGGATCTCTTATGAGATTGCCAAACGGATTATCAAACTGGAGTATATCTCTCTAGTCAATTTGATTATGAATAAACCTGTGGTCACCGAGCTGATCCAAAATGAGTTTACCACCAAAACCCTCAAAGCCTCCCTCAACCAAATTCTAGACGACTACCACCGTGCGAAGCTGTTTCTAGATTATTATGATTTAGAAAAAAAACTAGGCGGCCGCGGGGCGAGTGCTAAAACCGCAAAGCTGATTGTGGAGTATAGTTCTCTTTAAGAGTATAGACAGCTGCGTTGTTAGATCATAGAATATAGACGGTTCTTATAGAAGCATTTCAACTAACTTAAATTGTATCTTATTTTCGCTTTCGCGAAAATCACGCCATCCCTTTATAGATTTTATTAGTTTAAAAATAGCGTAATCACGCTACATTAGAGTAGTACTCTATTTAGTCTATGCTCTATGTTCTATACTCTTTTATCTCTTTTCTTTTCTCTCTTTTTCTTTTCTTTTTTCACAACTGTTATATTTTTCTCATATTTGTTTCACCTGAATTGCATAACAACACTACCCTACATGAAAAAACTAGTATTCCTTCTTATTATTATCCCCTTACTCACTTCTTGTGGAGGTGCAAAAAAAGCCACTTCCTACAATCTAGACACACCTAACAAAACCGAACGGATTGTCGCACAGGCACAAGCGTTTAGCGGAACGCGATATAAATTTGGCGGTACGACGTCTAAGGGGATGGATTGCTCAGGACTGGTGTATGTAGCGTTTCAAAAAGAAAATATTGTACTACCCCGCGTCTCTCGTCAGATGGCAAAAAAAGGAAAACCTATCTCCATAAACAGCGCTCGCAAAGGTGATCTGGTCTTTTTTAAAACCAACAAAAACAGCCGACAGATTAATCATGTAGGTTTGGTGACCGCGGTAAAAAGTGGGGAGATCTATTTTATTCATTCTACCACTTCCAAAGGGGTACTTACCTCCTCGCTAGAAGAAAGCTATTGGAAACGGGCGTTTGTGGAAGCGAGGAGGGTGATATAAAAGCTAGCTTCTTTTATTATAATTTGGTGTATACTTAGGTTACGCTTTCGCGAAAGCAATAAACACCTATTATTCTTTTAATTGATAATCTGAATGTCCCATTTGCCATAAAGTAAATGAAAAGACATTTGCATATCTTTCTATCCTTCCATTTTTATCTGCATCCATACCACCATGGCCTTCGTCAAATTTGACAGCGAATAATGTAGGATTTTCAGGGATATTACACGCTTGTAATTTGGCAACAAATTTGGCTGGGTCCCAAACAACAACACGACCATCTTTCATACCGCCAGTAACTAAAGTGGCTGGGTATTTTATACCTTTTTCAACATGATGAAAGGAATCCATTTCAAATAAAGCTTCAAATTCTTCCTTAATTTCTACTGTTCCAAATTCTTTTATGCTATTTTTTCCATTAGGTTGAATTTCACATCGTAACATATTCAAAGCCAGAGAGTTCAGTATTACGACTTGATATAAATCAGGTCTATCCGTCATAGCCCTGTCTGCCATAATACCTCCAGCGCTTGATCCCCACGTAGCTGTTTTTCAAGATTGGTATACCCTTCTCTAATTATATACTCAGTAGTGGCAATCATATCTTTCCAAGTATTGGGTTTAGTCGTTTTCAAACCTGCTTTATGCCAATCTTCCCCTTTTTGACCTCCTCCTCTCACATAAGAATATACTAAAATACCATTGCCCTCTGTAACCCAAGTAAGAAAATTAGGATTGAAATTAACACTGTCCGCATCTCCATATGACCCATAACCATAAAAAAGAGTAGGAGTATTCCCATCTTTAACTAATCCTTTTTTATGGATAATACTTATAGGAACCATCACCCCATCATGAGAAGGAATTTCTAGATGTTTAATTTCAAGATTATCAAAATCTGGATGTTTTACTACAGGAATAATTGGCTCTATTCTAAAACTTTTACTGTCAAAATCATATAAATAATGTATTCCAGGGGATAAACTTCCCCAAGTACTAACTCGCAAAAAATTTTGATCAACACTTTGAGATTGGATACTTATTTGTGAAACTTCTCTAGGTAGCAAAACTTCTATTTCCTTATCATTTTCTAATCTATACATTCTTTGCTCTATTCCATTTTTTTGAGTGGTATAATAGATACCGTCTTTAGTATTCTGAAATTTAGTAATTATTTGACTCCTCTTTTCATTAACAAGAATTTCTGAAGTATCAAAATTTATATTTGACATTGGAGTTCTACATAACCTATTATTAGAATTATTTTTAGAAGTTAAATAGATTAGTCTATTCTCTTTATCAACTCGTATTCTCTTTATTTGATCAGATTTTTTAGCCAAAGGTTTCCAAGATATTGTAGATAATAAGTCTTCTTCTTTTTTATAATATATATCATAAAAAGAAGAGGCACCTCCTACCACAGCAAATACATAACCATCCTGTGTATCATAATTATAAACTAGGGGAAAATCTTCTGATTTAATATTTAGCTCCTCATTATGCTTTTTTGAAAAGACATCTACTCTGTCATTGGGATCACTACCAATTGTATATACGACAGATTGCATATCAAACCAATAATTATCGCTATTTGGATTATTATTAGGACTATACGTTTATATACCCTGAATCATCTGACATCCATTGGATTACAGAAAAACTAGTAATATAATTTGTAAAAACACAAGGTAATATCTTTTTGGGTCTCCACATCTAAAACAATGATCTCAGAAACTTCTTCTCCTTTTTTTTTTATAAACCAATGGCAAGCTTACAAAAGGCGTGGCAAAATCGTCCATTGGAACCACTGTATTGTATCGTATGGCTCGATGCGATGCACTATAAGGTAAAAGTAGACGGTAGAATAACTCAAAAGGCACTATACAATATCTTAGGGATTAATAAGGAAGGGCGTAAGGAAATATTAGGTATGTATATATCCGAGAGCGAAGGAGCTAATTTTTGGCTACAAGTCCTAACTGACTTGAATAACCGTGGTCTACAGGATATTTTAATCGCCTGTACGGACAACCTTAGAGGCTTTACTGATGCGATATTGAGCGTATTCCCGAAAGCACAAGTACAGCTCTGTATCGTACATCAAATACGAAACTCTCTCAAATACATTGCTTCTAAAGATCAAAAAGAGTTTATGCGAGATCTAAAACTTGTTTATCGTGCTACTAGTAAAGAAGTCGCAGAGGATGCTTTGATTGATCTAGAGCAGAAATGGGGCGACAAATACCCTGTTGTAATTGAAAGTTGGCAACGCAACTGGGAGCAACTATCGCAGTACTTCCAGTATACAGAACCTATTAGAAAGATTATCTATACGACAAATGCAGTAGAAGGATTCCACCGTCAGGTACGCAAAGTGACCAAGACAAAAGGAGCATTTACAAACGATATGGCTCTTCTCAAACTAGTCTACTTGGCTACAAAAAACATTGAAAAGAAATGGACCAGCCCTTTGCACAATTGGAGTCTAACTATTCAACAACTTTATATTAAATTTGGGGAGAGGATACCCTTGATATTAAACACCAATTCCTTTGGGGCTAGCCCCAAAGGAATTGATACAACAGACAGAGTTTAATTTACAGACCCGATAATAAATATTATTCTTTTTTAATACATCTTTCAAGTTATTAAGAGTAAATAATCCTTGAAGTAAATTCACAACAAAGCATTCATCAAAACATTTTTTTTCAATTTCTGAAATTAATTTAG
>Ga0115554_1000666_pt1 | contig 24117 bp, 15 predicted proteins | sample COGITO_mtgs_1104_3_FD_87283 | JGI IMG/M metagenome (GOLD analysis project Ga0115554, IMG submission 87283) | Pelagic marine microbial communities from North Sea - COGITO_mtgs_110404 | ecosystem: Environmental > Aquatic > Marine > Epipelagic | place: Germany:Helgoland, sampling site Kabeltonne... | reverse complement strand
TGCGCGCTTCAAAGAACTGTCTGAAAAGAACTTTCACTCTTTGGAGTTTTCTCTGCGGGAAATCGTTTAACCGATCCCTTCTCGAGTGATGATGAGTCAGATTTTTTTTGAGTAGTATTAATTGACCGAATTTTTTCAAACGCCTTGGTAAAAAAACCAACAAAAATTCGTGACAACAAAAACGAGAAAGATATCCATCTCTTCGTATGAAACTACCATTATTGGCGGACGCTTTGGTCTCGCTCATCGCGACGGGATGTTTAGGAGCGTACCAGGTCACGAAACGAGTCATCGACCCGTACTTGTCTTTTAAGAGGGAAGGAAGAGGGTTTCGACGACGACAACAACAACCACCCAAAACATTCGTTTTCTTTGGGAAAACTTTAGCGGTTTGGCGAGTGGTGAATTTCACATCCTACGTGCTCAACGTTCTGTGCGTGTCCATTCCGGGGAGGATAGACGACCAAATGGCGAAAGAGATGAAAGAAGCTCAGGAAGAAGAGAAGAAGAAAAACAAGGAGGATGCCGATGCTGATGTCGATGATGAAAAGAAGAACGACGCTTTTGCGACTAAAAAGAATACTATTCGACGAACGTCGAAATATCGGTCGTTGTTCACTCCGGCCGGGTACGCGTTTGCCATCTGGGGGTTTATTTTCACAAGCGAATTCGTCTTCGCGGTGAGGTCGATGTTTTTTACCAACACGAAGGACGAACAGTTCGCGGCGAATGCGACTGGATATTTCGCGTTGGCGAACGTTTTGCAATCCGTTTGGTGCTTTACTTTTCGAGAGTGGACGGAGAAACCGAGGAGGCATTGGATTAACGCCTTCGTGTTAGGGGTCGAAGCTTTAGCGTTGTGGTCTTCGAAGGAGAGAGTGTTTGAGGTGAACGGAAGGTTTGCGCTCGCAGAGAGCGGGTTTGTTTCGGTCCCGATCCGAACGCACTTTGCGTGGATTTTGTGCGCGTGCGGAATCAACGCGAACACGGTGTTGGCCAAAATCGGGTCGGCGAGCGCGCAAGTCGTCTTTGCTATCGGAACCGCGGTTCTCGCGACGAGCGTTGGCGCGTACTCTTCTTTCTACCGAGGCGACGCGGCGACACCTTTAGTTTTTGCGTGGGCGCTCTACGCCATATACAAGGATGGCGGATATCGAGCTCCACCGCCATCCGATTCGACGAGTTCTTCTTCCGGCGACAAAAAAGACAAGAAGAACAAAGACGGGGACGAGAAAAAAAATACAGAGAAGCTTTTCAACAAAACGGAGGAATGTATACCGTCCGAGAAGCAAACGAAGCGGTTTACCGACACCGCGCGCCTGTGCGCAATCGCCAATCTACTTTTCGCCGCTAAAGCGTTGTTGTCGTTGTAGTATATATATAGTCGCAGAGAGAGATAAAGAGTGCGCTTTCGCGTATTTTCGTGTACCTCCCCCAGTCGAAACTGATTTTGTTAAAACACAGTTGAAAAATTTAAAGTCCCCTTTCTTCATAAATTTCTACTCTCATCGGTAGATATACACAACACACACGCACGCGCGCAAAAACGCGCGACTTTGAGGACGACAACAATTTCATAACTACGACTTGGAGGAGAGTGTTGAAGACTCGCATTAACCACCACCACCACCACCACGCTCTCTCTCTCTCTCTCTTTAAAAATCATCATCATAATCTTTCACACGAGAGCGAAGGGGAAAAACAAAGAACAAGATGAAGGAAAACACGACGGACAACATCAAAGTCCTCGTCCGCGTCCGGCCGTTCGACCATCGCGAGAACAATTCTAACAATCAAACGACGAAGTGCGTGTTTGCGGACGAGATATCGAACGTGATCGAATTAAAAGGGAAAACGAACAACGCGCAAGGGACGTTTAAATTTGATTTCGTGCGCAACGAACAGTCCTCGCAAAGGGCGATTTTTTCAACCATTGGCGAATCGGTGGTGGAGAAATTTTTGGAAGGTTTTCACGGGTGCGTGATTGCGTACGGGCAAACAGGGGCGGGGAAGACGTACACCATGCAAGGGTTTGGAGATGCGATCGAAAACGAGGGAGAGGATGACGCGGAAAATAATAAGAGTAACGACGTTGGATTGATCCCGCGAGCGTTGCGAAGGATATTCGAGTTTACGAAAAATACCGCGAGCGATGATGAAGACGTGACGCACGAAGTGACGTGCGCGTATTTGGAGATTTATAACGAGCAGCTGACAGATTTGTTGAGTAGTGCTGATGGTAATGGGGATTGTATCGCGATGGACGGGATGATGGTGGAGGATAGCGGGAATAATACCGGATCGATTCCGTCGTTTGGGTCGTTTAGCGGAGGGGAGTTGGCGATACGCGAAGATCCAAAGAAAGGTACGTTCGTGGAAAATTTGACGAAAGTTAAGGTGAATTCCGCGGAAGAGACGTACGAGGCGTTTTTGAGAGGCTCGGCGAGGCGAAGAGTTGGCGAAACGGAGATGAATAGAAACTCGTCTCGTTCGCACTCGGTGTTTTCGGTGACGCTAACTTCGACGACCAGAGGGCGCACGACCAAGGAGAAAAAACGGACGTTATACTTAGTCGATTTAGCTGGTTCGGAGAGACAAAAAGCAACCGAGGCGACTGGGGCGAGATTAAAAGAAGCGTCTGCGATTAATAAGTCGTTATCTGCGCTTGGGAACGTGATAAAATCACTCGTAGATGTGGCCAACGGGAGAGATAGGCACGTGGCGTTTCGAGATTCCAAGTTGACGTGGTTGTTAAAAGACGCCTTGGGCGGGAACGCGAAATGTGCGGTGATTGCGTGCGTATCGCCGGCGTTAATTAACGCGGACGAGACGGCGTCGACGTTGAAGTTTGCGAATAGAGCAAAGTTGGTTAAAGTGAGAGCGCAAGTAAACGAACGCGCGTTTCACAATCACATGAACTTTGGGAATACGCCCTACAAAAGTAAAGCTAATAGTAATAACAATAATACGAACAACAATGCGACCGCTATGGACGCGGAAGTGACGCGATTGAGGGCGATGATTGATGAAATAGTAGCAACGACGACGACGACGAAAACGTCATCTTCATCGGCATTTTTAGCAGCGGCGTTGGGCGAAGACGCGCGCATGGAAGAAGGGGGCGAGAACAGCACTAGCACAGCCTCTTCAAAAATTGCCGAACTGGTCTTAAATGGCATGAAACGCGCGTCGGCTTTGGAAAAGAATATTTTGGAGACGAATCGTGCGAATCTGGTGTGGCAACGAGATGCCGTCGCCAAACAAGCGCACCTCGAATCGAAAGTAAATGATCTCAACGAACTCGTCGAACGTTTAGAACAAAACATCAGCTCTACGCAGATGGTTCTAAAGCTTCGCGAAGCGTCGTTGAAAAAACACGGAATAGACAAAGACGACGTCGACCGCGAGTTATTGGAGTTGCGCAAAATTGTCAGCGTCCCTCCGGAAGTTGTCAAATTGCGCATGGAACTCGCGCGAGTTACCGAGGGATTAGAAAGAGCCGAAGCCGAAGCATCTTCATCAAATACCAAAGGAGAATACGCGAGAATGGTGGAAGAATTAAATTGCATGCGCGCAGTTAATGTAGAACAAAGCGAACTCGCTTCGACTGCGTTGGAGCAGAAGCTCTGGTTCGAGAAGGAGAAAATCGCCCTCTTGGAAAACTTGCGAGAGGTTGAAAGCAAAGTCGAACTCGCGGAACTTCGTGCGGTAGACGCAGAAGCAAACCAATTTCGAGCCGAGAATGCGAAAAGCGAAGCCGAGCGCGCGTATATCGAATCGCAGAAAATCACCGACGACGCGGTAAAGGAAAAAGTCCGAGTGGAATCTACGTTTGCGGAAAACAAACAAGTCATGGAGGAGATGTTTGCACGATTAGAGGAGGAGACGAAGAAGAGAGACGAGATGGAAACGGAGTGTCAAACGTTAAGAGAAGCGAGCCAAACAATGCAAGACCAGATGTTGGAGAAGGGCAAGGAGCTGGACGCGTTCAAAGAGAAGTTGCAAGTCTTGGAAGCGGAAGCGGAGAAATCGAAATCGGCTTTGAGAGACTCCGAGAGCAGTTTACAGAACGCTTTAGGGAAGCAAAACGACCTCGCTTCAGAGACGGAGAATAAGTTAAAAGCGTCTGAGATGGAATTTGGTCGTCAGAAAGAGGAGATGATGCAAGAGAAGATTCAAATGCAAAAATCCATGGAGGAGGAGATTGCGAAAGCGAGAAAGGCATCGGCGGATGAGATTGCGGCGATGAAGGTAAAATTGGACGAAGAGACAACGTTAGCGATAGAAGCTGTGAAAGCGGAGAAAGAGACCATGTTTGATACTTTGAAGAGGATGGAATTAGAGATGCAAACGTTGCGAGAGACTACGGACGAACGCGTCCAAACGGCGGAAAATGTAGCCAAGGAGAAACTCGCGCTCGAATTGAAAGCTTTAGAAGAGGAAACGGAACGCGTCACAAAGGAGCGGGCAAATTTAGAGGCTTCGTTCGATGCTAAACGCGCGGAGTTAGAACGCTCGTTCGAAGAGAAAGAACATCTGGTCACGTCAACGTGCGAAATGAAAGTTGCCGCATCCAAAGCGGCTGCCGCGAGCGAATTCAAAGCCGCCGCCGCGTTGCAGCTCAAAGTGAAAGATCTCACTCGGAAACTCGAAGAGATGAAAGACAGCAACAACAAAAGCGACAACGCCATGGTGGCTACTGCTACAACTACTACACATACAACTACAACAGCATCAACGCCAACTCCTGTGAAAGCCACAACAACTACTACAAATACATCGCTGCTCTTGAAATCCGGCGGAGCTCGAAGAGTCTTGCAACCGCTCAATCATCATTTCGAGTCGCAAGATAATGAAGACGACAGAGAAGACGATCACTCATTCCACGCGTCGAAGAAACCAAGAACTCTCGCCGACGCCGACGACGATGAAAACCCGCGTTCGCCTCTCGTTCTCAACCGTTGAGAATCCGCTTCGCTAAGATTTTCAAATCTAATACTACTGCATACTGAGCGTTTACGCATCACATACGAGTACTCTCCCCATCTCCTACCGAGGAGGAGGTTTCTTCTTTTTCTCCTCCTCTTCTCCTCCTCCGAAAAACAATCCTTCTTTCTCTAACATCTCATCCACGCGTTGCTCCAATGCATGCTCCTCTTTCTCCAATTTCTCTCTCAATTTCTTCTCCGCGCCTTTCCCGATCGCATCCACCACCTTCCCAACCTCTCTTTTCTCCTTCTCCAAGGTTTCGAATTGCACCCGTAAACCCTCCACGGTTTCTTTCAAAAGCTCCACCGATTGTTCCCTCTTTTTCTCGTTTTCCACTTTCAAACGAGCAAACTCGTCTCTCCGTTTTTCCAACACGTTCGTCGCTCGACGAATCTCCTCGAGTTGTTTCGATTGGTTCGCGTACGCGTCGTACATTTCTTTCATCTGCCGGAAAAAACCACCACCATTACTACCACCACCACCACCGTTTGAATTCGCTCCGGCAGCACCACCAGCGGCGGCGGCGAGGGATGATGCGCTAAAAGCGACTCTGAACGTCTTCGATGATGATGATGGTTTCATCATTTTTCATCGACAACACAAACAACACCCGAAGAGACAGAAACGAAGAGAAACGAAGAGAAAGTAAAAGGGCTTGTCTTTTCAAAATTTTCAAACCCTAAAAGAAATTCGAAAAACTCGACACACTTTTGGAAAACAAAAGTTTTTCAAACACAAAACTCACGACTAGGTACACGTATATAATAAAGAAGAGAGCACACGATGGAGGAGAATACCGAAGCCACTCATACTACGGTTTCTGCGCCCGATGATGCTGCCGCTGAAAAGTTGCCGGAGCAACGACGAGAACCAGAAGTGAGAGCAGAGAAGGAGGAGGAAAAACCTACCGCACCACCAATCGCTCCAACACTAATTCCGGAACCGACGAAACCATCTTCGACGACCACCACCACAACGACGACGACGAAGAAGTCGATCGCGAAAGAGTTAGCCTCGCACAACTCCGCCAAGGAACCGGAACTGAAAACCGGGAAACGCGAGAGGAAGAAGACGGAGTTTTTATCCGCGACGGTGTTGCAATCCCCAACGAAAAAAGGAGAGGAGAGGAAGAAAGAGCAGGTCGGGAAAGGAGTGAAATTGAGGGAGATTGAAAACGTGAAGTTCGCGATGGACAAGATGAAGCGGTACGTGCGAAAATAACAACAACGGAAGATAATTTTAACTTTAAACTGACCTCTTTTTCTTTGTTTCTCTTTCTCTTCCTCTTTCTTTTCGCGAAAACAGAGACGACGAGCTCCTCGTTCTCGTCCACCGGCTCTTGTACAAGACGCCAGGGAAAGAAATCTCGCGGAAACGAGATATTCTGGACTTTTCCGGTTTCGTCTACGAGGACGAAGTGAAAGACCGAGAGAAGAAAGTCGTCGCGTTGGAGAAAATCTTCCAAAAGCCGCGATTTCAAATCATGGACATGTTCGATTTGCCGAGAGGGAGCGGCGCGGAAGGCTCCAAGGAGGCGCAAATCGAACGAATCTTGAAGTTTTTGGAGAAACCGGCGGCGACGGAAGGGAGACAGAGTAAAGTGGAGTTGAAGGAGAAGAAGAAGGCGAAGGTTGCCGCGAAGGCGACGAAGAAGAGAAAGAAAACGGAGGCGAAGAAGAAGAAAGCGGCGACTAAAGCCGCCAAGCCAGCGAAAGCAGTCTCGAACGAAGTCGCCAAGTTGAAGAAACAAAACGCGGATTTGAAGAAGAAGTTGGAAGCGGCGTTGCAAAAGATTGAAAAGTTGACCGGCGAGAAGGTTGAGCGCGACGACGAGGAAGAAGAGGAAGAGGAGGAAGAAGAGGAAGAAGAAGAAGAAGAAGAGGAGGAGGAAGAAGAAGAGGAGGAGGAAGAAGAAGAAGAAGAAGAAGAGGAGGAGGAAGAGAAGATGCCGGCGAAGAAGGCGAGGAAAGCGCCGTCGGAAGAGCCAGCTGAGCCAGAGAAGAAACGCGAGGAGGAAGTAGTAGCAGTAGCAGCTGAGCCAGAGAAGAGGGAACCTACGCCTTCAGCAGCGATACCTTCGACGGACAACAACGTCAGCGCTAGTGTCGTAGGGAATCCGCAACCGACGGAGCAGCAAATCAGAGAAGCTATCGTCGCGATGTTGCAAAGCGCAGACTTGGACGAGATATCCATCAAGAAGATTCGTAAAGAGTTGGAGGAGAGATTTAATTGTCCCATGAAGGAGAAGAAGGAGATGATTAAACAAATCGTCACCGAGTCCATCGGTATGGGAATAGGAGGGGAATGATCGAAGAAATCGTCATCGAGTCCACGAGTCTGGTATCGGCATGTAAGTCGACGGATTAAAGCTCTATTACGAAAAAGAGCGTAGGAAGAGCACGTATATATGTTCGAATATATTCGTTTTAATAATGTTAATTAAGAATTACAAAGAAAATGGTCGTTTATATAGTCATTTGATCTTGTTAAAGTTTTCTCTTTTACGCCAAGGTTCCGTACTTGGATCCTCTTCGCGCCGAACTCGCGACGCCTTGCGACTCCAAATCGTCTTCTTTCGTTTCAGCTACCAACAACTTTTCTTGTCGTTGTTGTTGTTTGCGGTAGGCAGCTACGGCCGCAAAAACGATAAAGGCACCGGCCAATGGGTAGACGATCGAACTTCTAAAGTTGCTTTCGGCTCCCGAGGCAGCCATGCCAAGGTCGGCGGCTTTGAAAAATCTCCAAGTGCCTCGCTTGCGCTGTCCGAGCATGGCTTCTTTGCCCGCGTTTTCATCGATGATCCAACCCTTCACTTGTCCAGTCTCGTCGTCGTACTCCAATTTCGCCGTCATGGACTTGCCAAACGCTTGAATGTCGTACTCCTTCGTTTCCACGTTCTTGTCCGCGTGCGGGGCGGAAGTTTCTTCTTCCTTAGAAACCTTCTTGGAAGATCCCGTCTTCTTCCCGGCGGCGGCGCCAATCTCAGAGCACGAAGTCAACGGACCGTCCGTTTCATCTTCGCAGGAATACTTCTCGTTGAACGCCTTGGCGTCTTTGAGCAAGTGTAATTGCTTGGTCGACGCCGCGGTACCTTGCCACGTCAAGTGAATCGGCTTATCGAAGCTTTTCGCGTTGAAGAACATCTTTTGCATTGAAACGACTTTCCCGACGTCCCACTTATCCATGTTTTTGTTATAGCTTTTGGCATCATAAAACATGTAAGACATGTCCGCAACGTTGGAAACATCCCAAGAGCCGATGAAATGGTCAAAGTTTTTCGCACCGAAGAACATGTACATCATGTTCGTAACCGATCCGGTATCCCACTGAGAAATATCGCCGTCAAAGTCTTCGCGCTTGTAAAAAGCCTTCTTCATGTCCGTGACCTCAGAAGTGTCCCAGTGCGACATGACGCCGTAGCCAGAGCTCGCGGCGAACTTGTCGCAATTGCCAGTGACTGGATCCTCTTTCAAACACTTGGAGATGGCAGAGTGCAAAGTTTTGTCGGTGAGCTTCACCAAGTCGTGCTTGTGCATCTCCGCTTCCGCTTCTTCGGCAGCTTCTTCCTCCTCGTCCTCGGACACCAACGTTTTCACCGGTACCTTGTCTTCTTTTTCTTCTTCCTCGTCTTGTTCGGGTTCTTCCTTGGTGGTATCCTCTTCCTTCTTTTCGACTTCACCTTTGCTCGCGGCGAGCGAGATGCACGTTTTCACCGGCCCAGTCTCTTTGTCTTTGCAAACAAAGTTCGCTTGGAATCTCGAGGCGCCGTTAAACATGTTGTCTTGCTCGTTCTCCGCCGCTTCACCTTGCCAATCGGACAAGTCTTGAGAAAACTCAAACGCGTAGTAGAACATTTTCTTCATGTTCGTGACGTGCGAAGTATCCCATTTCGAGAGATCAGCGTTGAAGTGCCACTTCTTGTAGAAGAGCTTTTCCATGTTTGTGATGTGCGAAACATCCCAATCCGGCATCTCGCCGTAACCGGACTCTTCGCCATACTTGGTGCATTTGCCGTCCACGGCGGCTTCTTGCAAACACTTACCGATGGCGTTGCGAATTTTGTCTTCCTCCAAATACTTGTGACCGTCTTCATTGAGAGAGTTGTCCTCGTCTTGTTGACTGTCTTTGACGTCAAAGATTTCAGATTTCAACGTTTGAACTTCGCTATCAAGTTTCGCCTTCATGGCTTTGAGCAATTCAAACTCCGAGCTATCACCACTCTTCTTTTCGTCCGCATTCGAGGACGAGGAGGACGAGGAAGGAGAAGATGAAGAGGACGAAGCGGCGCGCTTCTTGTCCAAGACTGTCTTCAAGACATCTTCTTCTTCCTCTCCGTCGTCGTCGGAAGACGAACTGCTGCCCTTGGTCTTGCTCTCCAAATCCTTGTTCTTGTTCTCGAGATCGGATAACTGTTTCATCAACAACATCTTCTCCGCTTCGAATTTGGAGTTTTTCACCGTTTCCACATCCTCGCTGCCTTTGCGCGTCGTCCCCTCGGATTCACCGAGACCAACGCCGTCCAACGAAGACGCGTACGAACTGAAACTGTTCGAGGTCACTTTGTTTTGGTTGTACTTGCTCGGTGTTTCGTACCGCGGCTCGTACGACGGATCGAACGATTTCGAAGACGTGACGTACTTCTTCGCCTTGGACTTCAAGCTTTCAATTTCTTGATTCAACTCGTCGTCGTTCTCTTCGTCGAGTTCTTCTTGTTCTCGAGACGAGGAAGAACTCTTACCTGAGGAGGACGATCCTCCGAAAGACTTCTTTATCTTCAAGATTTCGGACAGCGGAATACCTTTGTCCTCGGCTTTCAAAAACGCTTCCACGTCTTCGTCCGAGATTTCGGTGTGGCCCAACTCGCCGGACAACGGGCGCGGCTTAGAAAGGCCCCCGTCGCCGCCCTCCGACGACTTGCGAAAATCGCCGCTCAAACCGCCATCCTTCCTCATGTAGCTCTCCTGCGGCTTCCACCCTTCGTTTTCTCGGCACTGATGCACCGGCCCTTCGATCGCGTCCGGACAGTTAAACCGTCTTTGAAACTCAATAGCGCCTTGAAACATCCCGGGTTGTGGTTGCTTGTGCGCCATCCCGCCTCGCCACCCCCACTTGGAGATGTCTTGGTTGAAATCGACGGCGTAATAAAACATGTGATCCATTCTTTTCGCCTTCGTCGGTCTCCAGTTGGAAATATCCGCGTTAAAGTTCGCTCGTCCAGTCGGTTCCCCGTTGTTCTCGATCACGTGCGTGTACCCGCTGAAGGCCCAACTAAAATCGGTTATTTCCGAGACGTCCCAATCTTTCATCGCGCCGTATTTTTGGTCGTAACACAACCCGTGCACTGGAGATTCCTCCAAGCACGCTTGCACGGCTTCTTTAAAACTCGAGGATTCCCCGAACGGCCCGCGTTCGTTCGGAATCTTGTGATGGTTCGGAAACGCGTACGGGCCGAACTTCTCTTCCTCCATCTCGTACGACGCTTGGTTCTTTTCCGATTTAAAGTCGAACGCGCTCACAAAAACCGACGACGAGAATGAGTGCAACGCGAGAATTCCACCGACGGCTTTTACGAGAGAAGACGAACCTTTGTGACGACTCTCATTTTCGCGACTATTTAGTGTCGTCGTCGTTCGAGAACGACCGCCGCGAGAGGTTTTTCCCCTTTTTGTCATTTTGAGAGTATCGTTTGTTTCTATCTAGAGACTCTCTCCTCTGCTCGCGATGAGATTGGAAATCGCAAATCACAGAACACGCGGCCCAAATCGAATGATGTCGCACGAGAACAACAGAGAAACGAGAAAGAGTATTATATGAGTACTTCTCGTCGAGGGCAGCACACGTTACTCACAAAAAGAGAGACAGTGATAAAGAAAAACTCTCCGTATTCGCTGTTCTTTTAGCAGCGTGCTCTCTCTCTCTGAGATATCTAGAAAGAGCGATTCGCGCGCGTACTTTTTGACGTGTGCAAGTGCAAAGCAGAGAGAGACGCGGCTTTGTGAAAAAAATGAATTACGAAAAGAAATGAAAAAAAGGCAGTTTTTTGTTGAAAGAAGAAAATTTTGCTTTTGTTGGTGCTTGGTGGTGGTACATAGAGACATACTAAAAAAGGAACAAATCCGTGGTAGTAAATTAGAACTCGGGCGCGTCTGGAATGACGATGTTTAACTGCGACCCGCGTTTCTTTTTCTGCTCCCTCATGGACTCGGTGTGCACGTCCGCGAGTAATTGCGCGAAGAAAGCTCTTTTGTAAGACTTTAAAGAGTGCTTTCGCGCTTCTTCGTTCTCGCTTCCGACGCCGTCTTCGTCTTCGGAAGAAGAGGAGTCTTCCTCTCTTTGGTCCTCTCGTCGAAAGTAGTGTTTACCACCGGAGGTGTTGTTGTTTTTGTCCGCGTCGTCTTCTATGCAAGATTCCACGGCTTGCCTCCAGGCGTTGTACATGACGTCGGATGTTTTCAAGTCGATGAGTTCCAGAAGCGTTTTCTTGTCCCTGGCTAAAGTGGCGAGGACGAGCGTCCACTCGAGATTTTTCGAGCGTTTGACAACCTCTAACGCGTAGCGTTCGTCGTTATCGTCGTCGTTATCTCTGTTATCAAAAAGAGAAGACGATGATCCCGTCGACATTGATCCTCCTCCTCCTCCCAATCGTCTCTGGGATAAAGCAGTGTCCACGGCTCTTTTCAAAGCGCCGCTGAACCCGAGCGCTTTCGTTTTCACTTCTTTCTTCTTTCTCCTCCTTGTCCCTCTGGGACTCTTCCTGCTGCTTTCGCTGTACGTCGGCGACGTTGGTGGAGAAGATAAAACGCTTGTTTTATCGTCAAAATCTTGGTTATACTCGTCGTCGTCGACGTTAAAGGAACACTTGCCGTCCGCCTCTCGCACGAAATAGTCGTACACGTCAAACGCTTCTTTCGGTACGCGACGGTAAAATGCCCCCAACGAACGCGCGTCGACGTCAAAAACAATCTCATCGAGTTTGTGCTCCAACGCTTTTTCTAAAATCAGCCGCTCTCTCCTTAGCATTTCAATCTCTTCCTTCTTTTCTCTTCGCGTGAGTCCGTTGGCGTTGTTCGTACCATCTTCATTTTGACCACCACCACCTCCGAATAGCATGGAAAAGAAGCCACCACCTCTTTCCTCCTCCTCGAACTCGTCATCATCATCGTTAGTAGCATCGATTTTGTCCAGCATATCAAAACCAATCGATAAAAACCGAACGACTTCTCCAATCAACGCGAAGTCTTTCAAGACGAACGCGGCGTCTAAAATATCGTACGCTAATTCGCGTCCACTCTCTTCGCCGTCCATGTAGCAACTGACGACTAAGCCGCGACTAGCGACGCGTAACCGACCTCTGTCGATGGCAGCTTTCAGTAAAGTAGACGCTTTTACGCCGCACGATTTGAACAGTTTTGGCCAGATGTCTTGATCGGTTTTGCGCGCGACAGAAACGACGACGTCTGGGAACTCCTCAAACTCGCGAGCGAGATTTAACGATCGCTTGAGAAGTTCTCTTTTGGTAATGTCATAGCTAACAGATTTATAATATACCTCATCGTTGCCATCATCGCTGACTTCGTTGCCCTCGTCTTCGTCTTCGTTGTCGAAATCATCACCTTGTATTTGCTCGAGAGCGTCGTGAATCAACCATTCCAAAGCGTACGAAAACAATCGTCTCGAACGTTTTCTCGCTTCCTTGGCTAATATTCTCGCCGCACCAACGTCTCTCCTCGCGAGAGATTTCTTCAATAATAACGGTAATATGGATTTTTGAACCGAGCTGACGTCTATCCTGCCGCCACTGGCGCCAAAACTACGTTCGTGATGGAGACGTCTGGTAGCACAAATCGCTCGAAACTGTTCCAAGTTTATAGATATCGGGAACGAATCGGAATACTCTTCGTCGAATTCGTGCGCATCGAAGCCGTCATTATCATCATCATCGTGTTCGTCATCGTCGTCGTTTTCTTCTTGAACGGTCATAAATAAATCGTCCCAATCTTCGTGTCTCGCCTCCAATCCGTTCTCGCCAAACGTCCACCACGCGTTGTCGACTTCGGGCAAAACGCCGTTCCCCGTGAAATCCGTCGAGCGCGCGGCTAACCAGAGACGCTCGGTTATGTTAGTACTGACTTTGTTGCTGTTGTCGTTGTTTTGGGAAGAACTTGTTTTAATTTTGACTTCTTTCCCGGCGTTTTGGCCGGAGAGTTTCAACACGCTCAAGGTCCCGCACGGTCGCAACAAAGCGCACATGGAAGGCGCCGGCATCGCTCTCGGACTTTCGTAGGCGTGATTCGATACCCACAAAGCAGCGGCAATTGGTGGGGCTAACGATTCATCTCCACTAGCAACCCTGCGTCGACCGGAAACGTCTCTCGCGACGCGAAGTTCGGCTTTAATAGCAGCTGCTGCGGTATTCTTCGCGCTCGTCGAGAACGACCCGCCGAAAAGAGAAGAGACGAAACTCCCGCCGATTGAAGTCATCTCACTGCTGTTCACGCCTCCAAAACCGTTCACACGGACTTCAAACAAAGCAATCTCACACGGTGGTGATATGACTAAGACGTGCGAGCCGCACGCGTCCAACGCCACCGGAGCAATAGCCCCGAGTGAATGCGGTTTTACGATTTCACACTGCTCGTCCAGTGGTTGCGTCGCCGCCGCGTATACGCGCAGTTCATGCTTTGTCGGATCGTCCGTTCGAGAACACGCGACAGCTAACGCATTGAACGCGACGCCTTCATTTTCTTTGTTCTCCCCGGACGCATCTCCTCTCAGCGTAAGCCAAGCCATTTTTGTGACGCGAATTCTTTTCTCTTTCGAGACGTCGCGAAACATGCGCCATTTTTTCCTCGTCAGCGAATACGTCACGAATCCTCTCGATCCAGCGACGGCAATGTCTAATCCATCCGGCGAAATGGCGATTTTGCGAGCCGGAAACCTCGTCGCGATATATTCCGATGGAAGTAGCTCGTGTCGACAACGAAGCGGTTTCGGAGGCTTCGAAGAGATTCGAGCGTCGCGTTCTCGCTTCTCTTTCCTGCGCTTGAGTTTTTCGCGATATTCTCGTCGCTTTTGTTTCTTGAGTTTATTTTGAAGATGTCTCGAAGACGGAGAGAGCACGGCCTTGTTTGCGACATCGGTGATACCATTCGTGCCATCATTGAATCGGCGCTTTTCGATAACATCTAAAGATGACGAAGACGAAGAAAAGTTATCAAAAAGATCAGCTTTGGAATCGTATTGATTCTCGTCGACAAGTTCGCCGTCGCGAGTCGAGGTGCCGTATTCGTCGTCGCTCTCGTCGTCTTCTCCGTAATGTGTCGCAGCGGTCGTCTCGTCATCTTTATCCGAGTCGTCCGAGTCATCGTCTTCCACGAAAACGATGCGATCGGCGCCGAGAAGAACGCCGGATGTTGGTTTCGTCGAAGCCGCTAACTGTTCTTCTCTCGATAAAGACGTGTATCTTTGTCGCGACATGCGACTGTTGCGAGGGTGTACTCTCACGTTTGCATCCGGTGGCGAAATGACGAACGAGATTTCCCGAAACGTACTCCTTTTCAAAGAAGAAGATGATGATGACGATGTAACAGTCGCGACGTCGAAGAGAGAAAACTCCGAGTAGAAGCTCGAGGCGTTACCGTTCCAACACAAACATCTAGCGTTGAATTTCGTGGAAGCGTCTTCCTCCAGCAATGACGACGATTCGTGCGCATACAATTTCGTACCTACCCGAGACCACACGCTCAAGGGCATGCCTTTGCCACTATTCGCAACCGCCAACGCGTCTCCAGATTTCGTCCAAACTAATGAGCAGACGGCGCTATCCCCTCGTTCTTCTTCTTTACTATGCCTAAACCTTCGCTCGAATCGAATTTTTTTCTTTCTCCTCGCTGAGGCAGCCGCGAGTGACGTGACTATCGAAAAAATATCCACGTCCCCTGTGCCAGTTCCTACGGCTATTCTTTGAACGTTATCTGTGCTATGCGCGGCAATTGCGGAACAATTTCCGTCTCCTAACCACGAGATTACTTCCGTGGTGGTTTCTTTTTCTTCCTCTCGCGAAAACGCGACAACTGCGCATCGCCCGCTCGCGAGCGCCACCACGCACGAAGTTTCCTCGCGATACGCCGCAGTCGTTCGTATACTTACCACGGCATCGCGTTGCCGCTCTTCTTTTTCTTCTTCTTCCTCTTCTTCTTCTTCGGTATTTACCGTTGCTATTTTTCTTGCTTCTCTCGGACTTATACTTCGAATGTATTCCTCTTCGTCTTCGTCGGAATATCTATCGTCGAATTCGAAATCCGCTCGTTTTTCGTCGTCCTCATCTTCGTACTCTTCGTCGCCTGAAGTATGACCCAAACCGTGACTGTAACTCATTCTGCTCGTCCTTCTCCGATGATGTTTCGGCGCGAGCGCGGCGCAGACATCGTTCGCTACCAATATTTCTTTCAAAACCAAATCGGAAGAATGCGTCGTCGCGTAAAGTTTGCCTTTCGGAAAAACGTCCGCGTACGCCAATCCGCCTCGACTCGTTCCGAAGAAAACGCCTTGGCCATCTTTCGCGCACGCAAAAGTCGTCGCAACAGACGATGCGGATGCGGATGATGTCTCCAAACCTTCTTCTTCCGGCGCTAAATTATTATTATTACTATCGTGCGAAGGCGACGACGAAGAAGGATTGGAAACAACTTTAACCTTAATCGCCCTCTTCAACACGCAACTCGCCGACCGCATCGTGCCGCATCTCTGTTCCGAACCGCCTCCTCCTCCTCCTCCTCCTCCTGCGTTGTTTGAATTGTTATTACTAGTATTATTCTCGCTACTCCTACCGAACTCCTCCACGTTCCCTACGCTGACCAAAAACACCAGCACGTTCCCAGCTCGCGTCAACACGAGCAAAGTCCTCTCTTTGTGCGACGCCGACATCGACTCGTCGTCGTCGTCGTCGTCCTTTACGCCGTGGTTCTCTTCGTAATAATTCGGTTTCCACTCCGCGCACACGTACTCCGAAGCAGCAGCAGAAGAAGAAGATTTCATCTTCGCGCAAAGCAACGTCCTATTTTGCCCGGAATCCCACAACTCGATGCCTCCGATCGAGGTCACGATCGCGAGCATCCGCGAGGTTTGGTCCAGAGATGTCGACACGATGTATATATTCTTCTTTTTACTCTCCCTCTTTTCTTTTCTCGCTTTTTGTCGTCTTCTCCTTTGCTCTTCTTCCTCTTCCGATGTTGTTGTTGTCGTCGTTGTCGTTGCTTTTCGTCGACGCTTCTCGTTGGTTTCATCATCATCTACTAAAAGTCGTCGTTCGTGTTCGTCCTCGGGGTCGTCTTCAGAAGCAGAAGAAGAAGAACACAAAGAAGAGGAAAAAGAGAGTAAAGGAGAGTCTCTCTCGATCGGCCACCCGTGCGCGAATCTCATCGCTCTGATAAATCTCTTCTTCTCACAGAGTAACACCTATGTGAGGTATTTTACGTGTCGTTTTTTGAAGGAATTTTCCCCCCATGGAATAACGCCATTTTTAAAGCGCACATTGCATTTACAACTTGCGCACTTACACGTACACTCACAGAGAAAGAGTGAAAACGAACGTACCTCCGAAAACATTTTGAGCGCGTGAAATCATATTTTGTGGGGTTTTCTTGTCTGCTGTGACGAGAGCACTACTCTACCACTCTGTGAGTACCACGACTCTTGCTTTGAATTGAAGACCCCCGTGAGTTAGTTAGATGATGAACCCGCCGTGGAAGAAAATGAATCATCCATTTCTTTCAATCCTTTCGATCACGAAAGCGCACGCGCGCGGCCCACCTCTGCAAGCGACGGTGGCGCTATTATTCGGGACAATCATGCACGCCTTCGCCGGCCACTCGGACGACGGGTATAAAGGGTTCACCTTGTGGGTGAATATCTCTCTCCTTTTTCTCATAGATTCGAACATTGGAAGCATGATGCGAAAGAGTTATTTAAGGATTCTGGGTACAGTTCTCGGCGGCGCGCTCGTGGTGCCGATGATTGTCTCGGTGCACGAAATTCGGAAAAAAGATACTAATTTGTGTGAAGTTGCATCTGGTGCGATACTCGCGTCGAGCGTCGCATTGGTGAGCTTAGTATGCAGATGTTATAAGAAAAAGTTTGGCGCGAAGTACGAGTACATGTTCGTCGTGTGCGAGTTGACGTTTGTCGTGTGCGGGGTTGGAGGGTTTTATAAGGAGGAACCGGTGATTAACGCGTTGGAGCGGGTATTGTCGGTAGTGATGGCGGTGGTTATTGCTTTAGCGGTGGCGAGGACGGTGACGCCGATTTACGCCGCGGATGCAGCGAGGATGGACGCGGCGGAAGCCGCGAAGGAAATTAGAGACGTGTTGGGTATCATCGTTGACGTCTATTTGAATTTTTCGTTCGAGGGTAGCATGCATACGGACGACGACGGAGACGGCATCGACGACGCGTTATTCGAACGCTTGGAGAAGGACTCGCTCAGTCAAAAGCAGCAATCCGCGATGAGTCGATTGAGTCGCGTGGGAGGGTTGATATCGGCCGCTGAAGTAGAAATCGGGAAAACCTTCAACGGGCAAGAATACCGGGTGTTAGCGCAGGGGTTGAGTCGGTTATACAACGCGATGATTGCGATGTTATTTCCGTTGGAATCTGGATCGGCGGCGACGGAGTTGGTACGAAAGTACCGACATTTAATCGATGATGTTCAGAAACAACTAAACGTAGCGCTCACGTCGATGAGCGAAACGGCGCTGATTGAAAATCACAACAGCGAAGAGTGCGAGGTTTTGTTCAACGCGATGACCGATGGCGCCGTGAGAGCTAAGTTACGTTCGGATGTGCTCGAGAGAGCGTTGGACGAAGAAGAAGCGAAGTCGGGGAGACAATCGCTCACGTCGCCGAGCTTGTATACCTTCACGCAGTTTGTGAAAACTTACGCGCACGTCACGACGTACGTTCTCGTGTGCGTGTCCAAATACAAACCCTCGGAGTACGATAAAATAGCAAACGCGTTGGATAAATCCGAGCGCGAAGAGGAAGAGCAGAGAAAGAATGAAGAGGAGGAGGCTGACGACGGTGGCAGTGACACGAATAGTCATTCGAGTACGCGAAAGTATAAGTATGCAGAACGACGGAGTTCCATGAAGTATTTCACGAAAACGAGAATGGGGGGTGGGAAAAGTAACGATAGTAACGTGTGAGCGAACATTTGAAGTGAATTTTATTCTTTCTTAGCGCTATCTATTGTGTTTAATCCTAGGTCGTAGTGTTACAATGACGAGAACTATTTCTATCCCAAGGCTACGTCTTCCTCCTCGCCATCGGCTATTCCTTCATCGTCTTCGGCGTCTATATCTTCTTCTTCCTCTTCTTTGTATTCTTCGTCTTCCGCCAGCGCGACGAGCACCACGCTCTCTCCTCGCAAAAACATCTGACTCACTTTCCTCTCTCTCTGTTCGATGACTCTTCTCCTCCTCGTTTTCGTCTCCCCTTTACCGTTTACGTATTCCTTCTCCTTCCTCACCCGCACCGAATACCTCTCCTCGATATCGTGCGCCACAAAATTAAAGTACTTATCGAACGCCGATATGTTACACTCCATGCACCCTCTCACGCCTCGCTCGTTCCTGGTCACTATTTTCACCCGCTTCTTTTCGTGTAACGCTCGGTAAAGTAAGGACAACGGTCCTCCTCCTTTAAACCGACTGGCGATGACTTCAACCGCGTGCTCTCTCTGCGCGAATTTTTTCTCCGCGTCTCTCAGTCGCATCGCTCGCGCTTTCAACGCTTCCTGTTTTCGTTTGCTTTCCTCGCTTTGCCTCGGGAGTTGATTTTTCATCTCTGAATCCAAAAAATCCGGATGCGTGCGCGGTAACATGAAGCGACACTTGCCGATGTGATCAAAAATTGGGTACTCGTAATCATCGTCAGCATCATCGTGCGTATCATTTGAATTCAGCGCGTCCAACGCGGAGAAGTTTTCGGAGAGGAAGAAGTTTTTCCTCTCGTCTTTCTCGTCGTTCTTCATCATTTCGTTCAAGAATGTGTTGTCGTCGTCGTTGTTGTTGTTGATACCGATGACGACGACGAGGACGAAGAAGCTTTACTAAAAACGAGCGAGGAAAGCGGCAAATATTCTTCTGTGTCTTCTTTTTGCAACAACAAAGTCGTCGTGCAAAATCGATATCATCTCGTTATTATCCTCGTCTTCTTCACTTGAGAAAAGTCTGGGGAAAAACGAGAGACGTGACTTCCACTTTTCCTCATGAGTTAGATACACACGAACGAGTATTACTACGGAGAGAGTTCGAGAGCAATGTCGTCGTCATCTTTATCAGGAGGAGTACCAGGAGCAGGAGCAACGGGAGCGTTAACATCACACGACGCGTTGCTCCATTTGGACCCGCAAATCCGACTGTACGTGTTGCTTCCCATCACGATCGCGATGTTCTTCGTCGGGGTCATTCGGCACAACGTTTCGAAAATCTTCGGGCAAGGATCATCGTCGGGGAAGAAAATCGACCACGACGGGCTAAAAGAAGCGCAAGCGGTCGTGAGAGCGACGAGGATTGCGCAAAACTGTGGGTATTTAAGCGAGAAAGGATTCGAGAAACGGAGAGAGTATTTCTGCAACGAAACCGTCGGCGTGTTCAGTCAAGAGAGCAAGAAGAGCAACGTGCAGCAACAAATGCTCTCGGATCCGTCGATGTTGAGCGAAATGTTGACGAAGAATTTGAACATGATCGTTCCGAACATGCTCACCATGGCGTGGGTGAATTTCTTCTTCACTGGGTTCGTGGTCGGGAAAGTGCCGTTTCCGTTGACGCAAAGGTTTCGATCGATGTTACAACGCGGGATAGATTTGCAGAGTTTAGACGTGACGTACGTGTCGTCTTTGTCGTGGTACTTTTTGAATTTTTTCGGCCTCGGTGGGGTGTTCGGTTTAGTTCTAGGGAACAACACGTTGAACGACACGCAACAGATGAGGCAGATGTCGATGATGGGGATGGATACCGGGAAGGCGTTTAAATCGGTCAAGGAGAACTTGGAGATGATTGCGCACGAGAGCGCGATCGAGGAGGTGGCGGAGAAAAGAGCGACGGTTATTCTGAGAGAGTTGAACGGAGGGAGTTCGTTTATGAAAGCCAGGAAAGCGGCGCTGCTGAGTAAATAGACGAGAGTTCTTCTTCGACGTAGAACAAACGAAACTAAAGTTATAATAGGCTCTTAAAGCGTTGTGTATAACTACTACTACCGGTACCTGTACTACTACTATTACTACTACTACAACTACTACTAAATGCTAAAGGATCCCGCCTTCTTTTGCCATCCTGTACCGCTTCTCGCCCAATTTCCTCCGCGTGATCCACGGCGGTTCAAACGGCGGCGCGTTCTTCCCTTCCTGTCCAACCTTCGCCCTTTCCTCGTCGTTTGGGTCAAACACCCGCATCCTCTTCCCCGCCTCCTGTTCTTTCACTTCCACTCGAATATGTGTTCTCGCTCGGTGCATAGTCCCAGCCTGCCCTTTCGCTTTCACGTACATCCTTTTCAAATACTGTCCTTTCGTCGCCGTCGCTTTCGAAATCACGCAATTCGCGTCCACGTACCCGTCCTCCGGTTCTCTCCCGAGACCGACTATCGCGTTAAACTTTGCCGAATTAATAATCTGGTACAACTCGTTCGCCACTTTCTTCTTCGGCGACAGTTTGCACTGAATCAACGCCTCTTCCACGGTTATCCCGCCTCTTAAAATTTTCAGAAACGCTTGGAACCTTTTCGTCGACCCTTTCGCGTTCTTCTTCAAAGCGTAGAAGACTTCCTCGGATTTTTCTTTCCCTTCTCGAGTCACCGATGGGTGGAGTTTCAGATTCCCGAGTTGATCCGATAAAACAGAAGAAGAAGAAGAAGACGTTTGCTTGTTTAACTGGTTCTTCTTCATCGGTGCGCGCTGTAAAGGCGACGGTAAAGCTTCCTCGTCGGCTGCGTTTTCTTTCATGGCGGTAGTATTCTTAGGAGTATTCATAGGATTCTCGTCGTCGTTCTCGTTGTCATTCTTCGCCGCAAAACGCATCCCGCTCGAGGAGGAGAAATTGGATCGAAAATCGATCGTCTTCCTCGCGTTCACTTTATCGGTAGTATCATCATCACCACGAAAGAAGAAGGCAGCGTTATTCGCACGTTTTATTAAAAACGGTACTAACGGTCGTCCCCCTGTCGTTCCTCGTCCTCGTCTGAGCAGCGAGAGCAAAGAAGTCGCGCGCATTTTTCGTTCTCGAGAGCGGCGGCTTTGTGTGAGGTTTTTCACACACGAAAACACAACAAAGAAAGAAAATAATACGACGAATACGAGGAATGGAGACGATATTTATGACTCGCTTTGAAGAAGCGCCGCGTGCGCTTTTACTATTTCTAGAAACTCCTTTCTACTTTCTACGACTCTATGCGACGAAGAGACTCCTTTCTACATTCTACGACTATACACGACGACTCTATGCGACGAAACGACTATACGCTACAAGTACCAAAAGGAACAAGCGAAGCGTTTTCTCCCCTCGCTCGGTTCAACCGCGTGGTACATCGTATCGGACCAAAAGAGCACTAACCGGTCTCGAATCGGGTTCACGCGAACGGGGGTCGAATCCTCTCCTCCTTCCGGGTACAAGAGTAAAGCGCCGCGATTTTCGTTTTCGTTCCATTGAGAGTTGAGATAGTACACCGCGCTAATTTTACGAGGGTCGCTCGCGTCGTCGTGATCTAAATGCTTCACGAAACCGCCACGATTGGACGAATAGACGGAGAGCATGACATCTGAATGGTAATCTGTCGGAGAGAGAAGAAGATGTTTATTACTTCCATCCTTCTTTTCGTTGAAGACGTTGCAGAGAATGTCACCGAGCGTGTCGCGAAGAAATTGACTGAGCGCGCCCAAAGCTACCGGGCGTTCGTCTCCAGTCAACCAAGCGATTTCGTCGTCGCGATACTTTCCTTCTTTCTTTTGCGTCGTTGCGTCGTTTTTCTCCTCATACGCGAGCTCTCCCGATTTGAATTTTTTTGTTCCCGGATCGCTTTCGTAAAATTTCATCGCCGCTTCTTCGCAAATCTTTGAGTTTTTCTCGCCGAGCACGCCGTCGATAACTACGTAACCTTTCCGATGCATTTCGTTCCGAATCTCTTCCCTGCTCAAGACTATCTTTTCGCTCGGAACCGTAATCGACCACAAAATATCGTTCTCGTACCTCCGTACCTCCGGCCGCATCAACTTCTCTCCGATTAATGATTTTTCCACCGCTCGCGCCGGAACGTTCGCTTTCAACACCTCAAACGCCAACGCCCTCGCGAAGTGCGCAGACGACGCTCCCGCATCCGCCAGTCTCTTCGCCAAGTTCAACACTCTCGTCACTTCGTCCTCGTTCTGCGCGATATTCAGTTCCGCCATCAACATCTCTCGACTGGCGAGAGACGACAGCGCAAACGTAATCGCTTTAAACTTCATCTCTTCTTTCTTCGTTTCTTTTTCCAACTCCTCTTTCACTTCCAAAACCGCTCTCAGCGCCGGCTCCTCTTCGCATTTAGACGTCTTCGCCTGAAAAGCGTCTCGAACGGCCACCGCGTATGCCACCGTCCACCTTTCTCGTAACCACTGTTCATCAAAGCCTCCTCTTCTCGTTGTCGTCGTCGTCGTCGTAAATCTCTTCTTCGCAACAACAACAGACCGACGATGATGATGATGATGATGATGATGATGATGATGATGATGATGATGATGAGAATAATAATTCGCGAACGATGATGATTTCAACGACGACGAGGCAACGACAAAACTCGTTTTTCCTCCACTCAATAACCCCCACCTGTCAAAGCGAGGAAAAAGAAGAGGCGCTTTATTACGCAAAGACGACGAAATCGCAGAAGTAGTGTTCCTCCTCATCCTCGCGCACACACGAAACCCGAAAGAGAGAGATTTTGATTGGAGACTTTATTCTTAACGAGAGACTTTTTCTCGTAACGCTTTTTTTGTCCAAAACGAGGAGCTTCTGCTATGATTAATTTCTGAGAGCACACTAAACAGACAGAAGAGAAAGATTAGTCGAACTTTTTTGGGCAGAGAAGGAGCTCTCTCTCTTATTGACTTGCTCTCTTATAAAACACAAAGAGAGAAGAGAGAGTTTTGACAGAATTCCCGTCACTAAGCTCTCTCTCGCTTCTTAGCAACACGTTAGTGTATTATTATTAGTAGCAGCAGAGAGAGTTTATAGAGCATCACGCAGAGTGTGAGAATCACGGCGATGGCAGCAATAAATGCGCTTCGCGTGTTGTCCTCTCACTCGTCGGCGTGCTCGAGTTCTTCCTCTTTGTCTTCTCGAAAGAAAAAAGCTTCGATTGCGACGAAGCATTCTTCATCCCGTTTGGGAAGAAGCGTAATCGCCTCGTGTTCGTCGTCTTCGTCGTCGTCGTCTTCGTCTCCCGAAAGTACGAACAGAAGTCCTCGTCGTCGTAAAAAAGGGCGCGAGCCTTTGAGAGCGATTCTTGAACCGTGCGTGCTCGAACCCAGGTCGATGGACGAGAGCGACGACAACGGCGAGACAGAAAAGATCACGAAGAAGACTCGAAAGAGGACGATGACGTCCAAAGACCGCGAGGACGACAACAGATCGGCGGCGACGATCGTCGAGACGGATTTCTTGGTACGTTTTATAGTAAGCGGAGTATTTACTACGCGTCTTTTAGAAGAGAGGTGTACGACGACGACGACGAAACGAAGAAGAACTTTAAGCAGATGACGACACCGTCCGTTCTTCTTTACCCGTCGTCGTCGAGGAGTAAACGCGTACCTGTCTTCGCGTAGCAAATCTTCGTCTTCTCTGCGTTATCGTCTCACTAAAGCGTTTTTTCCTCTCTGATCTGATTCTTCCGCGAAGGAGAAGAAGAAGACGAAAGAGACGACGACTGAGTGTTCATTTCTTTTTGCATCGTCACTCTTTCATAACTCACAAATCTTCTCTCTCTGTTTCTCTCGAAACTCCTCATTATGTGACAGGTGATTGGCTCTGGCATCGCCGGGTTATCGTACGCGTTGGAAGCGGCGGAGCACGGGAAAGTCGCCGTGGTGACGAAATCCGTCGCGCA
>Ga0115554_1000655_pt1 | contig 24271 bp, 14 predicted proteins | sample COGITO_mtgs_1104_3_FD_87283 | JGI IMG/M metagenome (GOLD analysis project Ga0115554, IMG submission 87283) | Pelagic marine microbial communities from North Sea - COGITO_mtgs_110404 | ecosystem: Environmental > Aquatic > Marine > Epipelagic | place: Germany:Helgoland, sampling site Kabeltonne... | reverse complement strand
GCAGCACCCAACTCATCGAGATCTTTCATCGTATGCATTGCGTTTATTGCCAAACGAATAACGCACTCATTATCAGGAACAGTGGGCGGACGAATCGCGGGCGCGTGAAAGCCGCGAAGCAAGAGATGCTTCGCCACCCGCAAAGCCGTCTGTTCATCACCGCAGAATATAGGCACGATGTGTGAGTCTCGGATATCAAACGCGCTTTGCACGCATCCAGATACAATTTTATTCTTTTTAACCGTCACTGCGTTATTGCTGTTATGCTTCGATCGCAAGACATCGTTGTGAAAATAATGCACATTTCTCCATAACTTATTCGCAAGATCTGGTCTTTCGAGTGCGATATCCAGAGCTTCGATTGCTGCGACAACGATTGGCGCAGGTAGCGATGTCGAGTAAATTTGTCCGCGACCTCTGGAAAGGAGAATCGATTTCATTTCTTCCGAGCAGCAAGCGAATCCACCGTGTGCACCAATCGCTTTGGACAGCGTTCCAATTGCAATATCAACATCATTTTGCGCGTCCTGCGCTTCCGCGAGCCCACCTCCAAATTCGCCGTAGACGAGTGTCGAATGCGCCTCGTCCACAATTAACAAGAAAGGATAATTCTTCTTCAAAGAACCTAAACGTTTTATATTGGCAACATCTCCGTCTATGGAGAAAATTGCATCTGTGACGACAATCTTACGTTTCGCTGAGGACTTTTTCAGCCTCGCTTCCAAATCGTCGTAGTCTAGGTGTTTGAAGATTGAAACGCGCGCCTTGGCGAGTCGACATCCGTCTACGATGGACGCGTGGTTGAGCGCGTCGCTAAATATCTCAACCTCTAACGTAGAGGAGTCTACATTTGCTACTCTATCATTTAAGCTACTGTCATCATGTCTCTTTATAAATACACTTTCTGCTAACGTTTGTAGAACTGAAATGTTCGCGGCGAAACCCGTGGGAAACAACACGCAACTGCTCTTCCGTTCTAAATTTGCCAACTTCTCTTCGAGCGCTCGATGATAATTCGTGTATCCAGCTATGAGCTGGGACGCGCGATATCCCGCACCAAATTCTAAAGCGGCGCGTGCAAACGCCCGACGAACGCGAGCGTTCGAGCTCAATCCAAGATAATCGTTCGACGAAAAAAGAGTAACGACTTTGAAGGAGTCGCTTTTCGTTGAAGAATCGGTTATTGTTGTTGTTGTTGTCGATGATGTTGTTGTTATTCCTGAGCTGCTTCCATTATTAAGCCATCTCTCGTACGTTTCCTTATCTACTCGAGCGCGCACGGAATCAACCGAAACTGTTGGTACATCGCTTATGTTACTCTTGCTCGCATCTCTTCCTGTATCGTAAAACTCTTCAACACCTAATTTGGTTTTTAACGAAAGTGGTTTCAAGTCTCGTAACAACCCTCGAGATTTAAGATGAGACAGAGTCTCTTTCATCCATATCGTCCAAGGTTCTGATACAAACGCCACATATGGAGAGGAGGAGGAGGAGGAGGAAGTATTAGACCGAAAAGGAGGAAGAGGAGGAGGAGGAGGAGGAGGAGAAGTCATAATTTATTGTGGCGTGCTAGTGACTGCGAGTGGATTTTTTCCTCTCTTAACTCTTTTTGTCTTTTTGCTCCTGCTTCAAATTTGCACACACACGTCAAAACATCAAAACGTGAACAAAAACGGGTTGGAAAGAAGAAGAAGAAGAAGAAGAAGAAGAAGAAGAAGAATGGTGATGGCCGATGACACTGTAAACACAGACTTTGTTGCTCCATCGACATCAGCGAAGCGCCCCGCGTCCCCTACTACGGATAATCTTCAACAACAACAAACCGGTGACGCGAGTAGAAATAAAAAACAACACACCAAAAACGAAGAAGAAGAAGAAGATTTCAAAAATCAGACGATAATCCGCCGGCTCGTTGAGAACTCAATCGGTAACATTCTCGTACAAAATGGAGAGGGAAAAGAACAAAAAACGAATATTATCGCGCCGCACGTGAAGGAAGGCTCCAGAATTGAAATTCGTTGGGTGATTCAGAATACGCTTTCAGACGAGGAAAATGTAGTAAAAACGAACAGCGAGACGAAAAGAATAAAAGAAGAGATTGTCTGGTGGGGCGCCACGGTCACAAAGCGAAGAGAAGAAGACAATACCGCCACCAACAGTAAGAAAGACGTGTGTGATATCCTTTACGACGCTCGAACGGAAGAATTTCCAGCGGAAGCGGGTAAAATTGTGTTAATGTCCGAACACGAGTGCTCGGACGGCGACGACCCGAGTATGAAATTTTATTGGAGAAAGGAAGGCGATTTCGCTTTTTACGTAGAGGATGAAGGAGAGGATGATGTGGATGAAGAAATGACGATGCAAGACGTGCTCGAGTATCAGACGAAAATTGACGGAGATACCGGAGATGGAGATACATTAGCGAACGCGAGCGAAAAGGCGTTTGGGACGTTGCCGATGGACCAACAACTCAGATTAGCTACTGGGTTCGCGCAGATGAAAGGGAAGTTAATGGAGAAATTACGTGAGATTTCGGAAAGGAACGGTGCTGGATACACGGTGACAAAGGATGACATGGAGCGCATAATGTTGGAGTTGAGAAACGAATCGTAATTTGAGACGTTGCACGACGTGGGGTAAAAATATTAGGTACATCATACTCTTTGTCTTGCGCTTTAAAATCTACGTCTGTTCCCATTCTTTGAAGCGCCGCCTTGGGCTCTTCGTTTGTTTTTAACAATAAGACCACCTTGGCCGCCGGATTTGAAGTCACTTTCTTGCTTTTCGAGGAATGATAACACTTCTTTGTGTTTTGCGTCTCTTTCCTCGGCTTCTGCAGCTTTTTCTTGCTCGCGCGCGTGATGCATAAACTGGTTATCTTTGCGAAGCTCACGCACGGTTCCTCTCGCTTCTTTTCGCAACTCTTTCTTGAGCTTTCTGTTTTCCGCACGTTCTCTATTCGGATCGTAATCGCGTCCTTTCTGAAAGCCATCTTCTTCGTACATTGGATTGAACTGTTTAATAGCTTCAACCGACTTCGTGTGCCAAGCGAGCGAGAGGCGAACGCTACTTTTCTTCGTCTCGCAAATTTCGTTATGCATCGTTTCGCACATTTTCAAAATGCCGTCGTACACCGCACCGTCTTTTTTCCCGAACGTTTTTAACGAACGCATTAATCTGTTCAGCGCGACTTGCACTTTCTGCAACATTTCAGGCGCGCATGCTACTTTTTGGACGGGTTTGATGAGATTTCCGAGCGTCGAAATCGCATATCGAAGCATTGCCACGCGTTCCTGGGCAGCTGATTCTGCCGCTGCTTTTGTTTTCTTTCGATGTCGTGACGACAACAACTTCGCCAGAGACAGCACTTCAATCGTCTCTGAGGATGACTTTTTCCCGTTCCCTGTGTGTGCAAAGGGCCGCAACCATGATCCACCACACTGCTCTTGAAGATGCATAGGTAATCCTTCGTTCCATGTTTGTTTGCACTTCTCATTCTCAGCTGAGGCGTGGACCATAGCAGTGAGTAAATTGAGAGCCTCTGGAAAAATGCGCATGGCAGGAACGACGTACGCGCTCGCGAGAGCACATAAAACCACCGCACAATTTGCGTCGTTGGTTGATCGAACGGCGCAATGTGAGAGCACGTTTCCTATGTACAACGACGCCGGCGTAGTGACGGCGTGCTGCTTATCCGTAGAACTGAAGATATCCGCAAATAATCCAAGAAGTAATATTGTCCTCGCCGGCGGTAAACCAGTTTCGCCCAATCGCAAAGCTTTTTGCAACCTCTTGCCCATCTTTTCAATGCGCGCTTTCGCTGCAGTGGCGGCATAAAACGGAACTTGCGTTGCGATTTCAGAAATGTGCTTTGTGATAACATTCAAATCTGCGACTGGCAAATTATCTTTGCCGCATAACGTTTCAAAACGTTGAAGTAAAAGTCCGAGAAGCATTTGAATTTTTCGTCTATTTTCAGTCGCTAAAGTTGGTGCGTTGCACACGCGCATGCGAGTAAGCACAATCGAAACTTCATCAGAAGTGTACTTAGTTAAGAGAGTTTCGAATGCTTCAAACGTTTCGGGAACATCAAACGTATACGGGATTTCTGACGAGCCTGCTTCCATTGCTTCTTCAGCGCGAAGAAGATCATCTCGAGCTTTGGCATCCTTCTTCTTTTTTATTTCTTTGGATTTTTTCAGGGCATTGTCGTCGTCATCGTCATCATCGCTGACTTCTTTTGAATCATCATCGAAAGGAATTTCTCTATTCATGATATCATCGTCATCGTCATCGTCATCGTCATCGTCGTCGTCTCCGTCGTCGCTTCCTGTGCCCTCATGAATCTTTGCACTCTTCTCTACTTTCTTCTTGACTTCTACTCCATCGTTGAGAATCCCGAGTTCCCTTAACCGATTTTTACCTTTTTCTAGTTTCTCATCCATCTTGTTCGCTTCTTTGCGGAACTTTCCAGTCTCATCTAAATCATCGACGTCGTCGTCGTCACTTTCGTCTGAATCTTCCTCGTCCTCTTCATCTTCGTCTTCTTCTTCCTCAAAAATTTCATCGTCGTCTTCGCCGAGCTCAAAATCGTCATCGAGATCTTCACCGCCTACTCTCGCTGTCGAAAGTTGACCACAACTTTCTCCATTCTCTTTTTCTAATTTGCGCGCTTTGTGTCTTCTCAAGGCGTACCCTCCTAAGGGTGCATCCTCGTCCTCGCCGTTCCTTCTCTCGTCGTCCTCGTCGTCCTCCGAGAGATCTCCTCGCATACGCTTCAATCTTGCGCGTTCAGCTTCCTCGAGCTGTCGCTTTTGTCTCGCTTCGATTTGCTCTGATGTCTTTTCCCTTTCCGCGGCATGAGCTCTCGCATCTAAAGCTAATGATTTCGCAATCTTATCGTAATCACTTTTCGTATCGTCTTCTTTCGGTAATCCCGATTGCAAAATGTTCAAGGAAGTATTTTTGTTTGTTGGTTTCAAATGACCGACTGCTTTTCGCAGCGCGCCTTGTAACAAACCGCCTTGACTGATGACTCTAAAATCCGCGTCGAGTTTATCCAAAAGTTCTTCATCGTCGTCGCGTTGTTTTGCTTTCTCGGCTTTATACATTTTACTCTTCGCGATGAGTTCGTCCATGACTTCCTTTTTCGTTTTTCTTCTCTCCATACCTGTATCTTCGTCGCCGTTTTTATCGCCGTCGTCGTCATCGTCATCGCCATCCTCGGCTGTGCTCTTTCTTTCTTTCCGTCGAAATCCACCGGTATTATCATCATCATCACGTCCATTTTTGTTGTCATCAAAATCGCCTCCACCAAAATGCATTCTTCGCGTCATTTCTTCGTTCATCAATCGTCTCGTGCCGTCCTCGTCGTCAGAATCCGAATCGAACTTTGCGTTTGCTATTCTCCTTTCATTCAGAGGTTTACCGAGATGCGTCAACGACATCAAATTTCCCTTATTGATACTGTCGCCATTGTCCTTGTCTTCATCGTCGTCGTTCTCGTTTCCTTCGAGCGAATACGTATTCTTTCGCTTCTTTCTCAGTTGTCCCAATCGCGCTCGCGCCAAGCGTCCGATTGACTTTTCCTCCTGCGTCAAGTTGTTGTCCAACTCTCCGAACCGTAAATCTACGAAAGCATTCGCTTTTCCGCTCAATTTGTGTTCCACTAACAAAGTTCTCTCCCGTCGTTCGAATCCTTCCCTTCTCGCTTTCAAAACGTTCCCGCTTTTTCCTTTGATTTTCCGTCCTAAAATCTCGAATTTTTGCTTTGAACTTTTTCTATCGAAAACGGAAGCGTTGTCTTCGGCTTTTTTGTTGTTTTCCCAATCGCTCGCTCCTGCTCCTCCTCCGCCGGTTTCGAAATGCTTGTACTTCTTCACGCGAGGGTTGGACGGTTTCGACGGTTTCTTCTTCTTTTTCGCCATGGTATTTATTCCGACGAATCAAGCGTCGAAGTAGAAGAAAAGGGTTGTCGTGTGTTTCTCGAGTCTGCCGAATGGAAGGAGTTTCCGAATACACAACCAGGTCGTCCAAATGTGGAAGCGCCGCTCGCTCTTTTGTTGTTGTTGTTGTTGTTTGTGGTAGTACTTCTTACGACGGTGCGGTTTTCTTCTATAATATACACCACGAGGTGGAGGAGGAGGAGGAGAAGAAATAGAAGTAGAAGAAGAAGGAGGAAGTTAAGTGCGCGTGATATTGGCAGAAAGAGAAGCAGCTCTCGCTTTTTTTATGGCGGCTGTATGACTTCACTGCTCCATTTTTTTCCTCGCTCTCCAGAAGAAGAAGAAGAAGAAGAAGAACCAAGCATACAATCACTCGACATTGAGAAACATCGCACGCATTCGTTAACGCAAGCAATGAAGAAGCGCGGAAGAAGTGCAGACGGGCGCGAGAAGAACAAAAACGACGAAGATGAAGAGGCGTTTCCTCGCGGGAATTTCGTCGACGATGAAAGAGACGAAGAACACGAAGAAGAAAACGAGCGATCTCGTCGCGCTTCACGAACGAAGACAACCACCACTGCGACGGAGCGATTCGCGGCTATATCCAAAGATTCGTCTTTGAGTTTGAAAGGTAGAAAAGCTGGAGGTAAAGGAAGTAGCGGTAAATACATCGAAGCTTTGAAGTGGAAGACGTTACGCAGAGGCGTCAAGTTGCTCGGAATTGTTTCTCACGTATCGAATAAAGGATTAATCGTCTCATTACAGAACGGATTGAAAGGAACGGTGTCGAAATCAGAAGCCTCGGATGCTTTTTATATTACTAACAAGGATAGAGTCAAGAGAAAAAGTAAGAAGAAGCCGTCTTCGTATTCCTCGTCTGAAGAGGAATTCAGTAGTAGCAGCAGCAGCAGCGAGGAAAGTAGCGGAGAGGAAGAGGAAGAGGAAGATGGAGGCAAAAAAGCAAAGATTGGTTTGGAGTCTCTATTTCACGTCGGGCAAATCGTGCGATGCGCGGTTGTAAACCTCGACGAGGGGAAAACCGGTGGGAAACGGATTGAGTTGACTCTGCGTCTCTCGCAAGTGTGCGCGGGATTGGATAAAGAGTGCTTAACTGAAGGCGCGGCGATACCAGCAGTAGTCACTTCCGTGGAAGATCACGGATACATCGTCGAATTCGGTATTGATGGTTCTACCGGTTTTTTGTCGCGCGATAGCGCAGGGGATGAGCACGATTCGCTTCTCACCGGTCAGCTCATAGAAGTTGTCATCGCGTTGACGCCAAAAGCGAAAAAGGATATCAATAACAACAAGAAGAAGAACGGAAGAGGGAGTAAACTTGGCGAGAGTAACGTGTATAAAGTCAGCGCAGACACGAAACGGTGCTCAAGCGCAATTGCGCTCGAAAATAAATCGACGTTGATATCTACAATTCTTCCCGGGATGTTGGTAAAAGCGCGCGTGAAGTCTGTTCTCGAAGATGGCATTTCTGTCTCGTTTATGACGTATTTTTCGGGAACAATTGACTGCTTTCACATCGCAGCCGAAGATACAACATCGTTTAAAGAAGGACAGAAGTTACGTTCGCGCGTGATTTTTGTAGATGCTCAAAATAAACGCGTCGGTTTATCTCTTCAACCGCACTTGCTTGAGGCACGCTCGCCGGCAAGCATTCTTCCATCGACCGGGTCAATCTTCGAAAACGCCATGATAAACCGAGTAGATCCAAATGTCGGAGTATCGCTTCAAATCAGCCAAGGTGGAAAGACTAGAAGCGTCGCTGGATACGCGCACGTTTCGCATCTTTCCGACGATCACGTAGAAAAAATAGAAAAGAAGTACAAAGTAGGAAAACAAGTCAAAGTTCGAGTGATTGGACATCGATTGTTAGACGCCGTCGCCAACGTCAGTTTAAAGAGATCTGTTTTGGAGCAACCCTTCTTCAGTCTGGAAGAGCTAGTTCCTGGGATGATTGTCAAGGGTGAAGTTTTAGCGACGGAACATTTTGGAGCCATCGTAAAACTTGCCGAAGGTGTCAAAGCTCTTTGTCCACCGATTCATGTGTCCGATATCGTCGGACGAACGACGTCATCTAAAGTTAGTCCTGGCGCAATCTTGAAGTTTCGAGTCATCAGCGTGGACCGATCCAGACACAGAGCTATCGTTACTCATAAGCGTGCGTTGATAAAGTCGGAATTACCGGTGTTGAAAACGATCGAGGATGCGATTCCTGGACGAACGACGCACGGCATAATTTCAGGCGTTGTCGATTACGGCGTTTTCGTCACACTATATGGAAACTTGAAGGGATTAGCAGGATCGCAAGATCTCGGGTTGGCTGAAGGTCAGAGTATTGCAGACGCCTATGCGGTTGGTCAAGTTATTCGAACGACAATCGTTTCTGCGGATCGAGGAGAAAACAAACTGAGACTTTCGCTAGGCGGCGGCGGCGGCAACGAAGACGACAATGCTGCCGAAGGAGCGGAAGCAACGGTTGGTGCTGCTGCTGCTGCTGCTGCTGCTATCTCTTTGTCGACGGACGCAGTACCAATCGGTAAAGTTTTTGCATCTGCGACTATCACTAAAATAGTCCAAGGCTCGAGCATTATTGAGGTGACTTCGAGTACAGAAGAGGGATCGTTTCAAGGACTCGTCGCGTTTCAGCACCTATCCGATAACCCCGTCACGGCTCTGAGCATGGCATCAACTTTAAAAGTCGGGGAAGTTGTACCTGGAGCTTTCGTGGTTATCGAAAGAAAGCCAAAAAGAGTTGTCATGAGTCGGAAACTTTCGATTATAGAGGCGGTAACAAGTTCAAGTCTACCCGATAGAGCAGATAAGGTAAAGGCTGGAAAGATATATCCAGGGTACGTCGCCTCAACATCATCGACGGGCGTATTCGTGCGATTTTTAGGTTCTCTCACCGGGTTAGCGCCTCCCTCGCAAATACCTGACGGATGTAACGCCACAGATTCGTTCTTTGTCGGTCAAACTGTACAAGCTATGGTCCTTTCGGTGGATGTTGAATGCGTTCCGCCGCGGCTTTCGCTTTCACTTCGGTTGCAAACAACCGCGCAACCTTTATCAGATGCGCCTTTGATTCGCTCATTCTTTGCGGACCTCGAGTTCTTAGATTTCAAAGTTGCTCAAGATCCCAAGGAGGCAGAGACTTTGTTATCTGAAAAAACAGTACGCATGTTTGAACCTGGATGTGATATCGAAGGCTCGATCAACGAAACGAAGGATTACGGCGTTTTGATCGATATCGATGAAGATGAGAATGCAGTTGGGTTGGTTTCTCCGCATCAAGTGCCGGAAAGCGTAGAAATAGAAGAATTTACCCCCGAGACTCGTTTATCTGGAAGAGTGTTAGACGTTTCTAGACGCGAAGGTGTTATTGATATCGGTAAAGTGAGCGTGGTGACCGAGAAGAATTTATCGAAGAAAAAGAAGAAGAAAGTAAAATCCGCCTCCGCAGCGCTGAAGAAATTGAAAGTAGGTGAGGCAACAGAAGCTATCGTAGAGCTTATTAAAGCTCAGTATGTCATTTTATCTCTTCCAAAGTATTCTGACGCTATTGGATATGCTCCCGTTCACTACTGTAACGTGCGTTTAAACGACGCTTCAGAACGGTTTGAGGTCAATCAGAGAGTGAATGTGGTAATTGCGCAGGTTCCTTCCGCATCTTCTCCTGACGATGTTAAAGGTGACGAGTTCTACAGCAACCGACTTTTACTCACCGTCCCGTACGTGGACACTAATAAATCGAATAGCGGTCCAAAGGTTGGGACTAAATTCCAAGGTGTCGTTTCGGAACTTCAGCCACTCCAAGCGCTTGTTTCGCTTCCAAACAGTAAAAAAGGACGCATTCACATCACCGAGACTGGCGCTTTCGCGAAATCGAAGTTTCCGCTGGAAGAATTATCGCTCGGTTTGACTGTGAACGTTGCTGTTCTTGGCATGGCAGGTGATCGAGGTGGGCTACTAGATCTCACTCTCAGGAGCAGCGCAGACGAAGACAAAGACGACGAAAATGTGAACAAGAATGCAAAGAATGGTAATGACGACTTTGATGCAACAGCATCATTGAAAAGACCAACTCTACAAACGCTCGAAGTGGGTCAATCAATCCATGCGTACGTCATTTCGGTATTGCCAGACGGTGTTAAAGTGTGCATTCGACCGGAAATAACGGCTTTTGTTCCTCTGATTGAGACTGCGAGCTCGATCAAAGAGCTTAAAAAACCACTCGAGAAGAGATTTTCAAAGGGAGAAAAGATTAAAGCAACAATCGTCAACGTCAACGTTTCTAAGAAGCACGTCGACGTTTCTTTCCGGGATCAAAACTCTGTCAGCGTCGGCGCAAAAGTCTTTGGTATCATTTCGCGATTTAATAAAGGTACTTCTATGATGGTGAGGCTTGGCGCACACGTCACGGGACGGGTTTTCTTAACCGACGTATCCGACGAGTTTCAAGAAAAGCCATTTTCCGAAATGAAGGTTGGCAATGTCGTAGAAGTTCGCGTGGTTTCGATGAAATCGAGCGGAGAAGTCGATCTTTCAATGCGACCGTCTTTGTTGAGTAAATCTGGAGAAAAGAAAAAGAAGGTGGCGAATCCCGAGATTAACGACGCCAAGAACCTTGAAGTAGGGAAGGAAGTTTCTGGATACGTCAAATCTGTCGGCAAATCTGGATGCTTCGTTGCGCTTTCGCGTAATGTGGACGCGCTGATAAAGCTCACCAACCTCGCGGATGGCTTCGTCGTAAAACCATCGGTTGAATTCCCAACTGGACGATTGATTCGCGGACGCATCTTGTCCGCCGATGCGAAAACAAATCGAGTCGAGATGTCGCTGCGCGCTTCACAATCCGATTCTAAAACGCCAAACAAAGAAGCAGTCGCATCGTTGAAAGTTGGTGATGTGGTCATGGGAACTGTACGTAGCGTGCAATCTTACGGCGTATTTGTCACTTTAGACGAGTCTGGTATCTCTGGTTTATGTCACATTTCAATGTTTGCGGATATGCATGTGAAGGATGATTTGGCCAACCATGTCCGAGCCGGAGAAAGAGTTCGCGCCAAAATTATGAAAGTAGATTACGAGACGAGTAAAGTTTCTCTTGGCATCAAAGCTTCTGTTTTTGGAGACGACGATGACGACATTGATAACGGTGCACAACGCGAGGGTGATTCAGAAGACGAAGATGAAATGCACGATGATCTTTTACTTTCTGACGACGATGATGAAGACACTACTAATAATAAAGCTGCTAAAATGGACTTGGACGAGCCAGAAGAGGAGGTTGAGAATTTATCCGAGAAAGAGGAAGGCAGGGCAGAAGAATCTGAAAGCGACGAGGAGAACAATGAGGATGATGACGACGACGAAGACGAAGACGAAGACGATGACGATGATGGCGAAGACAACGAAGACGAAAATGACGACAACAACACCGCGACTGAGAAGGAAGAAGATGTTGATTTCGCCTGGGACGAGGAGGAGAAGGAACAAAAACAAAAACTCAACGCGATGAAACGAAGTCGAGAGGAATCCACTCATCTCGAGGAGGGAGAAAATGCCAATAAACTTTCGAAACGCGCGAAGCGTCGCAAAGCTCGTGAGGTTGAGATGGAAATCTTGAGACAAGAGCAACAGTTGCGCGACGAAGGTCGTCTTCCTGAAAGTGCGTCCGAGTACGAAAAGTTGATCTTAGCGTCACCGCTTTCCTCCTTTCTTTGGATTCAATACGTCGCGTTCCAAGTGAGCGTCGGTGCGTACGAGGACGCGCGAGCAGTCGCTGAACGCGCATTAGAGGCAATTCCGGCGCAAGAAGAAGACGAGCGAATGAACATTTGGATCGCTTATTTGAATTTAGAGAACTCGCACGGGTTGCCGAATCCAAAAGAGGCTGTCTCGAGACTATTCAAGCGCGCAGTGAATTTAGCCGATCCAAAGAAACTGTACCTCGTCTTGGTAGACATGTACACGCGCACGGAACAAATAGAAATTCTTGAAGAAACGCTTAAATTGATCGTGAAGAAGTTTCGCTCGAGTTGTAAAGTATGGCTGACGTACATTCGTCACGTTACGCTCAAAGGCGATGCGGAAGGTTCTAGAAAACTGCTCGACCGCGCGACGACTTCTTTACCAAAACGCAAACACATCAAACTTTTAGTCAAAGTTGCTTTGTTGGAGATGAAAGAAGGAGACCCCGAGCGCGGACGCACAATGTTCGAAGGTATTCTGCGCAATTATCCGAAGAGAACGGACATTTGGTCCGTATATATCGATCAAGAGATTAAGCAAAACATCCCGGAAAGGATTCGAGCTTTGTTTGAACGCGCCACGCACTTGGAGCTGAACGCGCGAAGCATGAAATTTTTGTTCAAGAGGTACTTAGAGTACGAGAGGTCTCATGGGAACACGGAACGAATGACGTACGTGAAGGCGAGAGCGATGGAGTACGTCGAGAGGACGCTGAATAATAATAACGATGAATAAGAAGAAAAGAATGCTCTCACTACCTCCATACCACGGTACCAGCAAACCTTACGCTCGTTTTTTTGTGCTTGGCAAGTCATAGTTGAGTTGTAATAAAACTCGTTGTGCTTGGAAATTTGCTTCATTTCCTGCTCTCTCTCTCTCTCTTCCGTCTCCCTCTCCTTTTCTAATTTGCATGTTCTGCGTCGAAGCGTCGCTCATTGCGACGACAACGACAACGAATCGGTACAAAATGCCTTCATCGCTCCTTCGTTCGCTACGTCGCGGATATCGCGTCGGTGGTTGTTTCAGTGGAAGAGGAGAAAACGTTCATAGTGTTGTACCTAAAAATTCTGCAACGTCGGCGCTTTTGCTTCTTCTCGACTCAAATTGTCGAGGACAACAAAAAAGGTGTATGAACCGAAGAACGACGATAGCTGCGGCGTCATCGACGCTCGACGCCGACCGTGAAGGCAAAGAAGGAGACGAAGTTCAACGCGGTAAGCAGCCGTCTGTTGGCCGTCCTCGGGAGAATAAAAATAATAGCACTAACAACAACAACAACAACAACAACAACACCGAGAGCGTGTTTGGGACCGTCGTGACTGCGCAAGCCAACTACTTCCGAGTCGTCGTGAACCGACGACAGATTCCTTCGAAAGAGTTGAACCGCGTGCGCGAACAGTTCGACGCCGCGCGAAAAAGAGCCGAGGAGGCGAAAGCGATGCACGACGTGGAACTTTTGGGCGAGAAACTCCGGAAAATTATCGATATCAACGAAGAAGAAGGAGGAGGAGGAGAAGAAGAAGAAGAAGAAGGAAAAGAAGACAACGTCGAGTTGTTGTGTAACTGTCGAGCGCTTTTGAAAAAGATGAAGCAAAAAGTTTTAGTCGGCGATATCGTCACTTTAGACGCTGAAAAATCTGGGATCGATTGGGTGCAAGGTTCTGGAACGATTTACGACATCAAGAAGAGGAAGAACGAAGGCGGAAACAACTTAGCGATCGCGAACGTCGACGTGACGCTGTTGACGTTTTCGTTGTCGCAGCCGCCGTTGGAAGAGAAGCAGTTGACGCGTTTTTTAGTCGCGTTTGAATACGCGCGCGTGCCGTTTCATTTGGTATTCAACAAGAAAGATTTGATAGAGGAAGAGAGAGTAGAAGAATGGCGAGAGAAGATGCGAAGGTGGGGATACGATCCGAAGTTTGTCTCCGTCGCGACTGGGGATGGTATCGATGAGATCGTGAAAGTTATAGGAAGCGGGAAGACCGTCGCCTTGGCTGGACCTTCGGGGGTTGGGAAATCGAGTTTGATAAATCGCCTTCGCGCGACGAGCGCTTTGGAATCGGCGCTTTCAGTCGAAAAGAGACAACAAAACGATTACGATGAAGATAGAAATAGGAAGGATTCATCCGAAGAAGGCGAGGAGGGGAAGATTACTTTTGTGACGGATTTGGACGTAGAAGGCGGCGGCGGCGGGAAACTAAAGAAAGGCTCGAGATCGGTGGAAAACGAAAAAGCGCGAGAGATTTTAGAATCGGCAGATTTGCAATCGGTGAAACAAGTATCGGCTCGAAGTGGGAGAGGAAAACACACGACTCGACACGTTAGTTTACTTCGCATGAAAGGTGGTAATTTACTCGCCGATACGCCCGGGTTTGGGTATCCGTCTTTAGAGAGTATGGTTGTTAAAGATGTGGCGCTCTGCTTCCCGGAGATTCGAGACGCGATTCAGCGAGCCAAGGAAGAGCGAGATGCACGATGCGCGTTTACCGATTGCACGCACGTCCACGAGCCAGGATGTGTAGTTGGTGATTCAAATTGGACTCAAGAACGATTAGATTTATACATGGAGTTGTTAGAAGAAGTGAAGAAACTTGCGGTAAAAGAGAAAGAGGCGGCGTATAAAAGAGAGACGCACGTGCGAATGAAACAAGCTGCCGGAGGGGCAGATAGAGTAGAGGCAAAACTAGAGACAAAAAGCCATCGAAGGATAAACAGAAGGACCCATCGCATGGCCACGCGAGACGAGCTTTTAATGAACGAGGAGGAGGAAGAGGAAATAGACGAGGAATTAAACGAGAAATGAAACGAGGAATAAAAAATTTTCTTTATTCGCGCGGGGCCATCAACGATCAAAGGAAGAGTTGTCACGTTTTATTTTTCAATATAACACAATGAAAGGCTAAACTTCTCAATACCTGTGCTTGATGTCAGGAAAGATAGTATTATTCGATTTACCGCGCCGATAAATGCAAATTTTGAATATGGTGTATAATATTATGCGTTGTTGTTATCGCGAAGACCAGAAGCCTGACTTTTTCTCCTCCTCTTCCTTGCTGCTAGTGTCGTTGTTTGTGGTGGTGGTGGTGGTCGTCGTCGTATCGACGTCGTACGAGCGTCCGTCCCCGATCGCTCGGGCCAGTTGCATCTGCGCCGATGCCAACTCTTCTCTCGCGATTAATAACTCTTCCAACGCGGACTTTGTCATTTGTTGTTGCTTCGATAACTCCTTCGCGTACAAAACCTTCTCCTTTTGCGTCTCGATCAACTTGGCGGCCAACAACGTTTGGTTCGTTCTCGTCAACTGCGTCGGGCCTCCGTTGAAGCAGTCCTCGACTAAATACGTCGCGTTTTTCGGTAAATCGTTCGCTTCTGGCAACACGAGCAAGTTGTTCGCCCCTTCTTGCCACCTCGTCCCAAATATCGAACGCACGAGATATTTGTAGAAAAAAATTCCACCCGGTTGCAAATCCACCTCGCAACTCCAATGTCCGCCTTCTTTGTAGTGCATTGGGATTGCTTTCGCTTCGTCCCAAGCGCCTAACTTCTTGTGAGAACCTAACACGAACAAATTCTCACCCCATTTCGTATCGTATTGAACGCTAAAGTTCACCGGGGTCGATTTTGTTCGAGAACCAATCATATCCAACGCGTCTTTGGAGTACGGGTCGACTTTTAAAATGCTCTGATCGATGGAAATGACGTTGTTATTCACGCTCGAGGAGGACGTTAACTTTTGATCAGCCGCGGAAATAGACTTCAACGCGTTCATTTTCCCTTCCGAGGAGACCATTTTCATGAATTGATCTTTATTGTCATCGTAGTCTTGCGTCAAAGCGTTGATTTTCAAATCTCCTCTCCTCGTTCTTCTCGACGGAAAGGTGGATTGATTTGAACGAGGAGGACGACTGGGAGCCACAGAAATTTTGTTCGAAGAAGGAGAAAACGTCCGCGTTCTCGTCGTCGTCGTCGTCGTTCTCGTCGTCGTCGTTTTCATGAGGACAGAAGAAGATGAAGAGCACGCAATGTGTCGAGGACAGGTGGTCATTTTGATTTTCTCGCGTGCGGAGTGCGCGTGTTTTTGGAGAGGGACGAACGAACGAGAGGCCTAGAGAAGACCGCTGATGGATTTTTTCGTCTCTCAATCTTCTTAAGAATTCAAAACTCTTCTGTCTTTTCAAAATTTTGGCGGGAAAAAAAAATTGCTTTTCACAGGCAGGTGACAAGGAAACAAACGAGAGAAACATGACGAGGACAACAACGAGGAAACCAAACGGCGGCGGCGATACTGTGAAATATTCAATCATCGTTCCGACGTACAACGAACAGCTAAACATCGCCATGCTTCTCGCCCTCATCGTCGAAGCGATGGAGGAGGGAACAAAAAGGAAGGAAGGAAGAAAAATATCCCCGTCGTCGTCAACTCCGTCGTACGAAGTCATCGTCGTGGACGACAACTCGCAAGACCAAACGCAACAAACCATTCAAAAGTTACAAAAGATTGAAAAATATCGGGACGTTTTGCGTCTGAAACCGAGGAAAGGGAAATTAGGTTTAGGATCGGCATATATTCACGGTTTACAGTTTGCGAGAGGTGAGTTTGTGATTCTCATGGATGCGGATTTGTCGCACAATCCGAAAGCGATTCCTGAATTTATACGAAAACAAGAGGAGGGAGACTACGACGTCGTCACCGGGACGAGATATTTAGCGTCGTCGTCGTCGTCATTATCAATATCATCTAGAATAACGAATAGCAGTAGCAGTACTAAATCAAGTCGTAAAAGCAAAATCAAAGAGCAGGAGTGCGGAGTGTACGGTTGGGATACGAGGAGAAAGTTGACTTCCCGAGTCGCAAACTATTTAGCGCACGTGTTGTTGAACCCGGGCGTGTCCGATTTGACTGGATCTTTCCGATTGTACCGGAAAACGACTTTTCAGGCGCTTGTGAGCTCGATGCAGTCCGTGGGGTACGTTTTCCAGATGGAAATTATAGTTCGAGCGAAAAGAGGAGGCTTTAAAGTTGCCGAAGTCCCGATTTCTTTCGTGGACAGAGTGTACGGAAGTTCCAAGTTAGGCGCGAGCGAAATCATAGGATACCTCAAAGGATTAGTCAGTTTGTTTATGAGAGTTTAGTTTAAAATGTCGCCGCTAACACAGCGCTATTAACACTTTTCAAATAAATAGTGGCTGACGAACCATTCGTTCCCGTCTGAATAGTTGAACAACTCCGAACACGACAGGAAAAACAGTCTCCAATACACGTACCATTTCGTCGTTAGATCTTTACCGTACGTTTGAGCGATAATTGGTTCGACTGCTTTTCTGTTCGTATCAAATTTTCTCAACCAGTCCTCGCACGTCTTACTGTAGTGCTTACCGTTTACTCGCCACTGCGTTTTCAAATGCAACTTATTCGTCGTGAAATACGCAAACATGCGTTCGCTCGGCATCGTTCCGCCGGAAAAGAAATATTTACTCATCCAATCCGACTCGTTCTCGGCGATAAAGTGGAACGGATACGTTTTGTGCGCGAAAATGTGTAAAAACATCTTCGCTTCTCCGCCGGATTTCAGCCACTGTTCGCATCGACCAAACAACACCTCGTAATTCTTCATGTGCTCAAAACATTCTATGGATACGATTCTATCGTACGAATTTTTCCCTAAAGGTGGCTTGAAAACGTTCAAATCTTGCGTAATGATTTGCAAGTTTGTAATGTTTCTCTCTCGAGCGCGCAAGTCGATGAACTCTTTCTGCGTCTTACTATTTGACACGGCGGTTATTCGCGAGTTTGGATATTTTTCCGCCAAGAAGAGCGATAAAGAACCCCATCCGCAACCTAACTCTAAAACCTCCTGACCGTCTTTAAACTCGCCCCGTTCGCAATAAAGCTCCATCATCTTCACCTCGGCTTCGTTTAAAGTCCTCCTCGACGTCGACGACAACTCGTACAAACAGCAACTATATTTGAGCTTTGAGCCGAGACAGTGCAAATACAACTCCGTCGGGACTTCGTAGTGTTGCTCGTTCGCTAAATTCGTCTCTACCGCCACGGCTTTGGTTTTTAATCCTCGGATGAAATCCATTTCATACTGCAACTCATCTTCGTTCGATTTAAAGCGTCCTAAACATTTCGTTCGCAAGTTGTACCGAATGCCGGCCCGAAGAATGAAATCGGGAACCAAATTCTTCTCGACCAAGTATTCGAGAAAGATGCGATAGAAGATTTGAAACAGAGCGAGACGGAGCGATTGAAGGACGGAGATGGTGGCGCTTTTTTTCGTCCCCGTTGTTGTTGTTGTTGTTGTTGTTGTTGTTGTTGTTGTTGCCATCGCAGAGAGAAAGAGAGAGAGTGTGTGTGAGAAAGAGAAACAAGTGCGGGGAATATTTATTCAGACAGAGAGACGAAAAAGAGAAAAAGGCACCCAAAAACAACAAAACCAAAAAGGCACACAAAAACTCTTCCCCTTTCCCTCCCCGCCTCTTTGTTCTCTCTTTCGTTCTCTCTTTTGTCTTTCCGAAGTTAACGAACGCGAACGAACCGAAGTCAACGAACGAAAAGAAGAATAAGAATGAGGGAAGCAGCGTGGCAAAATCGAATCGACGAGTTGGAACAGCTTTTAAGAGAAGCGGAAGAGAAAGTGAACGAACGAGATGCAATTTTTTTAGAAGGAGTACCCACGACGACGACGACGACGACGAGAAAGGAGGAGAGGAAAAGAGCGCAAGAAAGTGGGCGTTATAGAAGCAGCAATAGGAGTAGCAGCAGTAGTATTAGTAGTAGTAACGATGGTAAAAACAACAACAACAGATTAACGGCCGAAGGTCGGCGAAAACTCACCACGTTTGCAGCTAAGTTGAGCGAGTTGTCCTCTGCATCATCAACAACAGCAACAGCAAGTGGCGAAGATGTTACGACCGCGATGGTAATAAGAAGCAGAAGTGCGACGATTGAGCAGTTGCGAGTGCGTGGCGAAGCTACGTTACTCAAGTTAAAAGCTACGCCAGGTTCAATTGCGCGAGCGGCGACGACGACGACGACGATAAAGAGCAGAGCGTCCGTTTTACAGCCGAACGAAGAGGAAGAAGAAGAAGCGACGACGCTCTTGCAGTTTCAGCACCAATTGTTGCGAGAACAGGACGAAGAGTTGACGGATTTGTCTAACCACGTCACGAGAACGAAACATATAGCCATAGCAGTCGGTGAGGAGTTAGATTTACACACGCGCTTATTGGATGACTTTGACGACGACGTCGAACACACGGCTGGAAATTTAAAGAGAATAGCATCCTCGGCGCGACGATTGTTTGAACGCATCGGTAAGAGCAACTTCTCGCTCGGGTGTTGTTTAGCCGCGCTCGTTTTCATGCTAATCGTTCTCATCGCGTTGTCCATCTTGAAAGTCGAAGGCAAATTTCATCCAATATTTACTTAGAAGAGGGGGAGTCTCAGAGCTAGCGACTGGTGAAGGAGGCATGTCACTTTTAAATTTTAGTGTATTTCTATTAATCAGATAATTCGCCGTAATCGGTGAAACCATCTACTACTGCTTTATCTACATTGATCGGTATCTTTGATGCCGTCATCGTCTTCGGCGCTTCTGCTAATTTTTCCTTTGCCGCTGCTGCAATTTTGCGACGCGGTACGCTGCGTTCGATTGTTTGCTTCCAGTCGTTCATTTCGAGCTGCGTGACTAAAATTTCAAAGCACTGGTTCACGGTTAACACAGAGGAACTCTTCATTTGAGGAAAGTCGTTTATAGGAAGCCTCGCGTGTCGAATCCCAAGCGCTTCGGCTTTGTTTAACGTTTTCATCTTGTGTCTATTTCGATCGATGAACCCGCCTATGATGTATATATCGTTTTCGTTGAGAGTTGAAATTTCAAACGGCGAGTCGGCGGTAAGATAGACTAAATCCTTTTTGCGTTTGAAGAATATACTCGCTTCGTTGTCAGTTATCCCTCGTCGTTCAATTTCAAACGGAAGAGAGTTATCGTGCGTATAAATTCCTTGCCAGTTTTCAAAACCGTCAATCTTCTCTCGCAAATCGCGAGAAGTACCTTTTCCGTTCATACTCGTCAAGTGTAATCGCGTCGATATCTTTGCTTTCTTATTCACCGCGTAACAAATTCGCATCTGCTTCACCATCGACTGCTTTTCCGCCGGTGTCATGATGTCGTCAAAATCTAAATCGATAACTATGTTCTGTTTCGCCTTTGCAAACTTCTCCTTCATCTCTTTCTCCTTCTTTTGTACTTCTTTTAGCTTTTCGTTCTTCTTTCGAAAGGCTTCTTTCCGCCACGCTTCTCGCTCGTCTGTGGACATGTTCAATAACATTTCGTTAATCTCTCCTTTTCTTTTTAATCTGTTTGACTTTCGTTCCGTCTTTTCCTTCTCCTTTCGCGAAAGTTTTTCCGCTCTGTTAAAAAGCATTCGCTTCATCTTCTTTCGTTGCCGATGGGAGAGGAGCGCGAACGCCTCCCCTTCTTTATCTCTTTCATCTTTTTTATCTTCTTTTTCCTTCTCTCGTTGTTTTTCCGGCACCGCTGATGCCGTCGATGGCATCGATTCTGTCTCCATCGTCAACGTCTTCTTCTTCTTCGCGACTATGGGATGATTGATGTGGACGATTTTGATGCGGCTGAAAAATATATAACGACCTCTCCCGCAACACCCAGAGGATTATATCGATACCGATGATGTGATAACGTGACATGGTACTAGAAATAAATTTTAAATTAACACTACGGGTACTAACAAAACTTCCACCTATTCTCGCAATTGACGCACGTGACAAACGTGGTCATCGGTTCATCCGCCGACCTCGTTTGCAACTGATAGAAAGTACACGCTCTTTGTCCGCATTTGCCGCACTTGAACGCCGTCGTTGAAGCCTCTTTCCTTTGGCCCCTCACGGCTTCTGCTTCTGCGTGCTCTCGAATAGACTGATTCGCCGCGCGTCGTTCGTCTGAACCTAACTCTTCGCTCGATAAATCGATCAAAGTTGTCGCGTCAATCTCTCTCTTTGCAATCGCTCTCCTCAAATCTGGATTTTTGGGATCCTTCATGTTGAACGCCAGTTGTCGCAACTTTGCTTTGTACTCTTTTCCTAAGTCTTTCCATTTTTCACTCATGGCGTCTTCAACTTCTTCAACAATTCGCGCCAGAGAAGTTACGGAGATATCTTCGCAGTTCCCTTCGCAATGCGCTAAGGCTAAGCCGTACGCGATGACGTCGCGGGAACGATCACGAGTCGCGTTGTTCGTTTGCTCTATTTTACTTGCGATGGTGCGTTGCACTTGCTCGAGCGCACTCTTTTCGTCATTTTCTGTAGTCGTGTTTCTTCCCTCCTCCACCTTCTCCTCCCCTTTTTCCTTCTTCTTTTCTTCTATGTTTTCGTCGCTTTTAGGGGCCGTCGTCGTCGTCGTCGTCTCCGTCGTTGTTTTAGTAGTTTTCTTCTGAGGCGGCGTTTTAGAATCAGTGCCGTTGCTGCTCTTCGAGACAATAATCTTCGTCCACGCGTCTTTGCATTCCTTCGCTTTCCTTTTCACCAATTCGCTCTTTGCCTTTTTCCGTAAAGCGCTGATTGATTTCCCACACGCCGCAAACTTTGCGCTCGTGAAATCGAACGCCTCGATCGGCGTCGACTCCAATTGCGTTAAAATGTCCACCGCTCTTTCCTCGTTTTCGTTCTCGTCTTCGTTGACTGCCTTTTGGACTAAACCGACGAGTTCCTCGATGTTCATCTTCTCTTCTCTTCTCTTCTCTTCTCTTCTCTTCTCTTCTCTTCTCTTCTCTTCGCCGCCGCTGAAGTGATTGTATTTGATATTCTTTATAAAACGAAAAATTTTTGTGTGCGGTTTTGAGGGAGAAAAGAAAATTGAAGAAAATTATTTCATCACATTCCTGAACAAAACAAATACAGGCTCTTTCTCTCTCTCTCTCTCTCTCTCTCTCTCTCTCTCTCTCTCTCTCTCTCTCTCGCACACACACACACTTCAGAGAGAGAGAGAGAGAGAGAGAAAGAGAAAGAGAAAACGCCGCGTGCGCTCTTCGTATTCTTTCTTATCAAAATTCTTCTTATTCTTCTTCGTCTTCTCCATGCTTTCTTCTATACAGATAGTCTCGAAAGAAGACGCAGACGTTGAAAGAAGAAAAATCTCCAAGAAGGAGAAGAAGAAGAAGAAGAAGAAGAAGAACAAAGAGAAAGAGAAGAAGAAGAGGAACAAAGAGAGGAAGAAGGTGAAGGAGGATGACGACGACGACGACGACGACGATGACGACGAAAGCGCGGACTCAGAAGACTCGGACGAAGGCGAAGTAAAACGTGTTTCTGGAAATTTGCAGTCGTCTACGAAAGGAGTTTTTGAAAACAAAACAGCGGATGCACTTTTATCGTCCAGAGAAGTAGAAAAGGAAGAAGACAAAGATGGCTTCTTAGCTAAAGCTCTTCTCTCTTCGGACGTGACTAAAAAAGACACCAAGAGCAAGACTCAAATCGAGCGAGAACGCGAGGAAGAGCGCGTTCGAGAAGTGTGCGCTTCGCGCGAGTTGGCAGGAAAAAGTGCGCGAGACGATGGAGAACCGGTTGGGGTCGGCGACGGCGGCGCTAGTTGGCGATTGAAAGCGTTGAGAAGAGCGAAAGAGAGGGCGGTAAAAGAGGGCCGAAATCTCGAGGAAGAAGTACAAAATCGTTTCGGGTCCGTTCGTCAACTCGTATCAGGGATAGGAGGAAAAGCTGCGCACGGCAGGTCACACTTGCACGCAAAGTATGAAAGAAAAGGGGCGGATGGCAGAAGAGGAGGAGTGAAGAGGATCCACGACGACGACGACGACGACGATGCGCTCATTAAATCTTCGCTTCGAGAGGCTAGCACTCATCATAATCGAGCCGCTGATGAGAGCAAGAATATGCCAGTATCATTCAACGCTTTCTCCTCGGACGGTTCCTTTATGGACTCCTTTGACGAACAGAAACGACACCAACAAAAAGAACAAAAACAAAACCAACAACAGGAGGAACGAAAACCATCACGAGAAGTAGAGGGAAACACGAGTGCGTATACCAACACGGACGATGTTCGTTCAAATCTCCCATCTTCCAAGAACCTGTCTGCAGCTCAAATGCTACGCATGCGTTTAGCCGGCGGCAAAAAAGGAGCTGCGAAGGGAAAGGAGGAAGAAAACGTCAGTTTGCCTCTTGTGACTGAAGATGGCCGAGCAATGCCCGGGGTCTTTGGTAAGCCTACATCGCTTGAAATGGAACACGACGATGTGAATCGCCGCGAATTTAAAAAGCCAAAGCAGACGCAAATGTACGATGGAAATCGAAGCGGTGAAAAAGTGCGATATTACCGAAACGACGATGCTTCGCTTCGAGATCTGGTTGCGCAGGAAAAACATGGCGGCGATAAATTGTACGAGAATTACGATGCAAACGCGGCAGACAACATTGCTAGGAAAAAGAAGTATAAGGAATCAGATATGAACGTCGACGATGAATACGATCACGATATAGGAATTGAAATGTACGAAAACAGAAGAACAAAAATGAGTCTTGCAAAGCAACAGCAAAAAGCAAAGCAAGAATCGATTCGAGACTTCAAGCAGAGTACACGCGTTCAGTCGAGATGTTTGTTCTGCGAAGACTCTGAGAATATGCCTCGAAACATGCAGATAGCGCACGGCTACCATACCTTTTTGATGCTACCACCGGTGGGAAGACTTGTGCCTGGTCATTGCGTGATTGTACCCAAAGCGCACGCGCGTAGCACGAGACAGGTTGACGAAGACGTCTGGGAAGAGATTCGAAACTTTAGAAAGTGTTTGGTGAAAATGTTTGTCGCGCAAGGAAAAGAATGCTGCTTTATCGAAACGGCTATGCATCTCAATTCGCCTTCGAATAGATTTCATGCTGTCGTGGAATGTATTCCCTTGCAGTCGAATTTGATGGCGAAAGCTCGCATGTATTTCAAAAAAGCTATGGACGAGTCAGAGTCAGAGTGGTCTCAACACAACTCCAAAAAATGCTTGGAGATGAAACCACCAAAAAATTTGAAGACAAGCATCCCAGAAAACTTCCCTTATTTCGTCGTTGAGTTCAACATGAGCGGAGGCTACTTACACGCGATCGACGAAGAGTCTCGCTGGAATCGAGATTTTGGAATCGAGATTTTGGGTGGTCTTTTAAAAAAAAATTCTTCTTCTTCAAAGAAAGAAAAATTGGCGCCTGGCAAATTGGAAAAAGAAAGAAGGGAGTTTCTCTCGATGTGGGAGAAATTCGATTGGTCGAAGGCGCTGTAATATAAATAAGAGTACGAGCGTAGAAATACAACACGCACAATAAAAACACTCTCTTTTTACAACATATGATCCACCCCCCTCTCTCTTTTATCCTTCGCTGAAATATTCTTCTTCTTCCCTTTGGCCTTTGTGTACTTTGCTTCGAATACTAAATACGAGTTTGTTTTGAAAAATTGCACCTCTCGTCGTCTCGAAACAAACAAGAAAGGCGTAAAGACGTCGGCCGCGTGTGAGAATAAATCAGAGAAGAATAAAGT